>Ga0302347_1003149_pt1 | contig 15139 bp, 14 predicted proteins | sample PhyWR1_FD_202178 | JGI IMG/M metagenome (GOLD analysis project Ga0302347, IMG submission 202178) | Leaf surface microbial communities from wheat plants in UC Gill Tract Community Farm, Albany, California, United States - DLSL W.R1 (v2)... | ecosystem: Host-associated > Plants > Phyllosphere >...
TCTGCGGCATTATATACTGGCGCCACTGAAACGGAAACGACACGCTCGCCGCGTCCATTCCTGACGCCGCTCACATCGGAAATCCCATGCAACTCAAGAACCCCATTCTCGGTCTGTGCCAACAGGCCACCTTCATGCTCAGCGCAGCCAAAGTTGATCAATGCCCCGACGACGAAGGCTATGAAGTCGCGTTCGCCGGGCGCTCTAACGCCGGCAAGTCCAGCGCACTCAACACCTTGACCCACGCTAGCTTGGCGCGCACCTCGAAAACTCCAGGACGCACTCAGCTGCTGAACTTCTTCCAGCTGGACGAAGAGCGTCGCCTGGTCGACCTGCCGGGTTATGGTTATGCCAAGGTTCCTATCCCGCTGAAACTGCACTGGCAGCGTCACCTGGAAGCCTATTTCGGCAGCCGCGAAAGCCTCAAGGGTGTGATTTTGATGATGGATATCCGTCATCCAATGACCGATTTCGACCTCTTAATGCTCGACTGGACGGTTTCGAGCGGCATGCCGATGCACATTTTGCTGACCAAAGCCGACAAACTGACGTACGGCGCTGCGAAAAATACCCTGCTCAAAATTCAGGCTGATATCCGCAAGCAATGGGGCGATGCTGTGACCATCCAGTTGTTCTCCACCCCTAAACGCATGGGCCTGGAAGAAGCCTACACCGTGCTGGCACGCTGGATGGAACTGCCGAACAAAGGCGAAGAAGCAATCGAGAGCGCCGAATAAGGAATTGCAGGCAAAAAAAACCCCGGACTTCGTATTGGGGGAAGAAGTTCGGGGTTCAAGTACTGGACCGCTAGGGCGCGATCCAGATATCTGCCAACACTTAACACAACATCAGGAGCATTGAAGGGCTTCACCACCCATTCAATAAATCTGAGTGGTGAATGACTGTTAAGTTCCAGATGGCTAAAAACCATTTGCAATAAACGGGGCTTCGGCTGAGCCAAAAAACCCATACCGCCATCTTCAGCCCTTAATGCGCCTCATCCCAGTTGTTGCCCACACCCACTTCCACCACCAGCGGCACATCAAGCTTCGCGGCTTCGCTCATGTGGCTACGGACCTGTTCGCGCACTTCTTCCACCAGGTCTTCACGCACCTCAAGTACCAATTCATCGTGTACCTGCAAAATGACGCGAGCATCCAGACCAGAAGCCGTCAGCCAGTTATCCACAGCCACCATGGCTTTCTTGATGATATCCGCAGCAGTGCCCTGCATCGGGGCGTTAATCGCCGTCCGCTCTGCGCCTTTGCGCAGCGCCGGGTTTTTCGCATTGATGTCCGGCAAATACAGGCGACGGCCAAAAATGGTCTCGACATAGCCTTGCTCGGCGGCCTGGGTACGGGTGCGTTCCATGTAATCCAGAACACCCGGGTAGCGCGCGAAATAGCGGTCGATGTAAGCCTGGGACTGTTTGCGATCAACACCAATCTGCTTGGCCAGGCCGAAAGCACTCATGCCATAGATCAGACCGAAGTTGATCGCTTTGGCGCTACGACGCTGATCGGTAGTGACATCGTTCAGTTCGACGCCAAATACCTCAGCTGCGGTAGCACTGTGTACGTCCAGGTTGTTGCGGAAAGCGTGCAGCAAGCCTTCGTCCTTGGCCAGATGGGCCATGATCCGCAGCTCGATTTGCGAGTAGTCCGCCGCCAGCAGTTTGTAGCCTTTTGGCGCCACAAACGCCTGACGAATCCGACGGCCTTCGGCGGTACGGATCGGAATGTTCTGCAGGTTTGGATCACTGGACGACAAGCGTCCGGTCGCCGTGACAGCCTGGTGGTAAGACGTATGAATCCGACCGGTACGAGGATTGATCTGCTCAGGCAGGCGATCGGTATAGGTGCTTTTCAGCTTGCTCATTGAGCGGTACTGCATCAGTACCTTGGGCAAAGGGAAGTCCTGCTCGGCCAATTCAGCCAGAACCGCTTCAGCCGTCGAAGGCTGACCCTTGGCGGTTTTGCTGATAATCGGCAACCCGAGCTTTTCGTACAGGATCACGCCTAATTGCTTAGGGGACCCAAGGTTGAATTCTTCGCCTGCGATGGCGAAAGCCTCACGCTCAAGCGCGACCAGCTTGTCGCCCAGTTCAACGCTCTGAATACCCAGCAGGTTGGCGTCCACCAGCGCACCCTGACGCTCAATGCGCGCCAGTACAGGTACCAGCGGCATCTCAATGTCGGTCAAAACGCTGTTCAGGCTCGGGATCGCTGCCAGCTTTTCGTGCAGCACATGGTGCAAACGCAGGGTCACGTCTGCATCTTCAGCCGCATAAGGCCCGGCCTGCTCCAGCGAGATCTGGTCAAAGGTCAGCTGCTTGACACCCTTGCCGGCAATGTCCTGGAAGCTGGTAGTGCCATGGCCCAGATATTTGAGGGCAAGGCTGTCCATATCGTGGCGCGTCGCCGTGGAGTCGAGCACATAGGATTCGAGCATGGTGTCAAAAGCGACGCCCTGCACCATGATCCCGCATGCCTGATCACCGCCGATGGCGCAGTTGGCCAGGATGTTCATGTCGAACTTGGCGTGCTGGCCGACCTTGGCTTTGGCCGGGTCTTCGAGCAACGGCTTGAGGGCGCGCAGTACTGTGTCGCGATCCAGTTGCTCAGGCACGCCCATGTAGGAGTGGGTCAGCGGGATGTAGGCCGCTTCGCCCGGCTTGACTGCAAACGACAGCCCCACCAATTGCGCCTGCTGCGCGTCCAGGCCCGTGGTTTCAGTATCGAAAGCAATCAACCTGGCATCGTTAAGCTTTTTCAGCCATACGTCGAAGCGCGCCTGATCAAGGATGGTTTCGTACTGCTGTTCTTCGGCAGGCGGCGCAGGCTCTTCATGAACAATTACCTGGCCGGCACGCTTGGCTTCACGCTCAACATCGGCAATCCAGCTTTTGAATTCCAGCTCGGTGTACAGCTCAATCAGCTTTTCGCAGTCTGGCTGTTTGAGATGCAAGTCTTCGAGGCCGATATCCAGTGGAACATCAATTTTGATCGTGGCGAGCCGGTACGACAAAAATGCCATTTCCCGGTGCTCTTCAAGCTTGGCCGGCAGATTTTTAGCCCCGCGGATCGGTAAGGTCGGCACGATATCGAGCTTTTCGTACAAATCGACCAGACCACCGCCGACACCGACCAGCAAGCCAGACGCGGTCTTCGGACCAATCCCCGGGACGCCCGGAATGTTATCGGACGAATCGCCCATCAGAGCCAGGTAATCAATGATCTGCTCGGGCGAGACGCCAAATTTTTCTTTCACGCCCTCGATGTCCATCACGCTGCCGGTCATGGTATTGACCAGAGTGATGTGACCGTCGACCAGTTGCGCCATGTCCTTGTCGCCCGTCGAAATAACTACCGGACGGTCTGCGGCAGCGCTGCTGCGGGCCAGGGTGCCGATTACATCGTCGGCCTCAACACCTTCCACGCACAGCAAAGGGAAGCCAAGCGCGATAACGCTGGCGTGCAAGGGCTCGATCTGGACCCGCATGTCGTCGGGCATGCTTGGACGGTTAGCTTTATATTCGGCGAACATCTCATCGCGAAATGTCCCGCCCTTGGCATCGAAAACCACCGCAAACGGACTGTCCGGGTACTGTTTTCGCAGGCTTTTAAGCATGTTCAATACGCCCTTCACGGCACCTGTCGGCAACCCCTTGGACGTAGTCAGCGGCGGCAGCGCATGAAAGGCGCGGTACAGATATGAAGAACCGTCCACCAGGACGAGGGGAGCTTGGCTCATGAGCAGGATCAACCTTTTCGGCGAGTCCGGCGCTAGAATGTCCGGACCAATGACGACAAAGGGACAAGGTTATCATGCGCACACTAAATCGCCTGTTGCTGACCGGCTTGTTTGCATTCACTCCGCTGCTAACCTTCGCAGCCGATGAAGCAGTCACAGCTGACCCAGACGTAACCATTCGCACGGAAGGCGATAAAACAATCCAGGAATACCGTCAAAACGGTTTTCTGTATGCCATCAAGGTCACCCCAAAAGGAGCACCGCCGTACTTTTTAGTGCGCGCTGATGGTACTGATGCCAATTTCATCCGTTCCGACCAGCCGGATATGCTGATTCCATCGTGGAAAATCTTCGAATGGAAATAGCGTCTTAACTTTAATCGGCGCCGACTCAACGCGGCGCCCGTACTGGCAGTTTTAAACCATGTCTGTATTCACGCCCCTGACTCGCACCGAGTTGGAAACTTTTCTTGCGCCTTACGGGCTTGGCCGCCTGCTCGATTTCCAGGGGATTGCCGCTGGCAGCGAAAACACCAATTACTTCATCAGTCTGGAGCAGGGCGAATATGTCCTGACCCTGGTTGAGCGTGGCCCGATCAAAGAGATGCCGTTCTTCATCGAACTGCTCGATGTGCTGCACAGCGCAGAACTGCCGGTGCCTTTCGCCCTGCGTACCGTCGACGGCCAGGCCCTGCGTGAACTCAAGGGCAAACCGGCGCTGCTGCAACCGCGCCTGGCGGGCAAACATATTCGTGAAGCCAATGCCCAGCATTGCGCCCAGGTCGGCGAGCTGCTTGGTCACTTGCATGTGGCCACCCGCGACAAGGTGCTGGAGCGCAAGACTGACCGCGGGCTGGACTGGATGCTGGCAGAAGGGCCTGCACTAATGGCCGATCTGTCACCTGAGGCGGCACAATTGCTGCAAAACGCGTTGATTGAAATCAGCGCGCATAAAGAGCAGATCCTCGCGTTGCCCCGGGCCAACCTGCATGGCGACCTGTTCCGCGATAACGCCATGTTCGAAGGCACGCATCTGACCGGCCTGATCGACTTTTACAACGCGTGCTCAGGTCCGATGCTGTATGACGTTGCGATCGCCCTGAATGACTGGTGCGCTGACGAAGACGGCAAGATTGACGCCCCGCGCGCCCGCGCGTTACTCGGTGCCTATGCCGCACTGCGCCCGTTTACTGCAAGCGAAGCCCAATTGTGGCCGACGATGCTGCGGGTCGCGTGCGTGCGCTTTTGGCTGTCGCGCCTGATCGCGGCCCATACCTTTGCCGGGCAAGACGTGCTGATTCACGATCCGGGCGAATTCGAACGCCGTCTGGCCGTGCACCAGACAGTGACAGTTCATCTGCCTTTTGCCCTGTAAGGCCGGAGCGAGCCTGCTGGCGAGCTGTGTGTAATTGAAATGCTCGCCAGCAGGCTCGCTCCTGCAGGCTCTATTGGTGCGGGGTTACAAGCTTTCCAGGCAGCCCGCCAGGTCATTGCCCAGTTTCTCCAGCAGTTGCTCATAGCCCTGCGACGTCGCCGGGGTATAGCCGCCCAGGGCATCCAGCTCAGCCAACTTGACCGGCAAGCCGGCGGTCAGAGTGTCTGCCAGACGCGGACGCAAAGGCGGGTCACTGAATACGCAGGTCTTGCCCGCTTCCTGCAGACGCTTACGCATGGCGGCGACGTGCTGGGCCCCTGGCTGTACTTCTGCAGCCACGCTGAAAACACCCGCATGCTTTAGGCCGTAAGCGCTTTCGAAATAGTCGTAGCCCTCATGGAACACAAAGAACGGCTTGTCGGAAATCCCCGCCAGACGTGTTTTCAGGCGCGCATCCAGGGCGTCCAGACGCTGATTGAAAGCCGCCAGGTTCGCTTGATACCGGGCAGCATTGGCCGGGTCTTTCTGACTCAGGTCAGCCGCCATTTTTGCCGCGATCACACGGGCGTTGGCCGGGGCCAGCCACAGGTGCGCATCCAGCGTTCCCGGACGGTGATCGTGGTCGTGTTCGGCCGCATCTTCGGCATGGGAGTGGCTATCTTCGGAGAAATGACGAAGCTTAAGCTCAGGCAGGGTGTAGACCGCCACCGATGGCAAAGTGCGGGTTTTGATCACCCGCGGCATGAAACCTTCCATGTCCGGGCCAATCCAGTACAAAAGATCAGCCGACTGCACGCGCCGTACGTCGGAAGGACGCAGGGCATAGTTATGCGGCGAAGCATTGGGCGGCAAAAGCACCTCGGGATGGCCCACACCGTCCTGCACAGCAGCCGCAATCAGCTGCAAGGGTTTGATGCTGGTCAACACGCTGACCTCGGCCCGGGCCGGGCCAATTACGGCCAAACTGGCGGTTAGAGCAAGAAAAATGGAAAAAAGACGGGGCACGATGAGCACTCATGGTGGTTGAAACAGGTAACATAATAACGTCTCTCTCAAAAATCGTCGCCGCCCATGCCTATTACACCGCTTGCCAGTCGTCCCCATGACCACTCCCATTGTGTCCACAGCGCCCTTAGCGAAGCGGATGTGCTGTGCGCGCAAAAGGGTTTGCGCCTGACTGCACTGCGCCGCCGGGTGCTGGAACTGGTGTGGCAAAGTCACAAGCCGCTGGGCGCCTACGACATTCTGGCAGTACTCAGCGAGCAGGACGGCCGCCGGGCAGCGCCACCGACCGTCTATCGGGCGCTGGATTTTCTGCTGGAGAACGGCCTGGTGCATCGCATCGCCTCACTGAACGCCTTTATTGGTTGCAGCCACCCCGAGCACGCGCATCAGGGTCAGTTTTTGATCTGCCGCAACTGCCATGCCGCCATCGAACTCGAGCAAAAAACCATCAGCGACGCAATCATCAACAGTGCGCTGGATGTCGGCTTTACTGTCGAAGGCCAGACCGTCGAAGTGGTCGGTTTGTGTTCGGGTTGCCGGGAGGCCTGATGAGCGCTGCACTGATACGTTTGGATCGGGTCACCGTGACCTTCGCCGGGCAAGACGTGCTCGACAATATCGAGCTGAGTGTCGAGCCGGGCCAGATCGTCACCCTCATCGGCCCCAACGGCGCCGGCAAAACCACACTGGTCAAAGCCGTGCTCGGCCTGCTCAAGCCCACCAGTGGCAGCGTCTGGCGCAAACCCAGGTTGCGGGTCGGCTACATGCCGCAAAAACTGCACGTCGATCCGACATTGCCGCTCTCGGTTTTACGCTTTTTGCGTCTGGTGCCGGGCGTGGACAGGGCGCAAGCCCTTGCCGCGCTGAAAGAAGTCGGCGCCGAAAAGGTCATCGACAGCCCCGTGCAAAGTGTGTCCGGTGGCGAAATGCAGCGCGTACTGCTGGCCCGCGCCCTGCTGCGCAAACCGGAGTTGCTGGTGCTTGACGAGCCGGTACAGGGCGTCGATGTCGCTGGCCAGGCCGAGCTGTACAGCCTGATTACCCGCCTGCGCGACCGCCATGGCTGTGGCGTGCTGATGGTGTCCCACGATTTGCATCTGGTCATGAGCACCACCGACCAGGTGGTCTGCCTCAATCGCCATGTCTGCTGTTCGGGCCACCCGGAACAAGTCAGCAATGACCCGGCTTTCGTCGAACTGTTCGGCAAAAACGCACAGAGCCTGGCGATTTATCATCACCATCATGACCACGCCCATGACTTGCATGGTTCGGTGGTCAGCGAAGACGCCACAACGGCACCCGCCCACGTTCATGGAGAAGGCTGCAAGCATGGCTGATTTTCTGTTTTACGCCCTGCTGGCAGGTCTGGCCCTGGCGATCGTCGCCGGCCCCCTGGGCTCATTTGTGGTGTGGCGACGAATGGCCTATTTCGGCGACACGCTATCCCATGCGGCTTTGCTGGGGGTGGCGATGGGGTTCCTGCTGGATGTCAGCCCTACCATTGCCGTGACTGTCGGCTGTCTGCTGCTGGCAGTCCTGTTGGTCACCTTGCAACAGCGCCAGCCGTTGGCATCTGACACATTGCTCGGAATACTTGCACCCAGCACCTTGTCCCTCGGGCTGGTCGTACTAAGCTTCATGCATGAAGTACGAATCGACCTGATGGCATATCTGTTTGGTGATCTGCTGGCCATCAGCCCCAACGATTTGATGTGGATCATGGGCGGTAGCGCTGTGGTTCTGGCATTGCTGGTGGCGCTGTGGCGGCCGCTGCTGGCGATCACCGTGCATGAAGAGCTGGCCACTGTTGAAGGCTTGCCGGTAGCGGCGTTGCGCATGACGCTGATGCTGTTGATCGCAATTGTTATTGCCGTAGCAATGAAGATTGTCGGCGTGTTATTGATCACGTCCTTGCTGATCATCCCGGCAGCAGCTGCCCAGCGCCACGCCCGCTCTCCGGAGCAGATGGCCCTGGGTGCCAGTTTGCTGGGAATGCTGGCGGTGTGTGGTGGCCTGGCACTTTCATGGTTCAAAGACACGCCGGCGGGACCATCAATTGTGGTGTGTGCCGCGGCACTGTTTCTGCTGAGTTTTGTTCTGCCCCGTCGAGGGGTGTAGACTTGCTCGTTTTTTGCGCACTTAGAGAGCCGCAGGAATGAAGCTGTTTAACTCCCGTTACTTGCTCCTGGCCGCATTTTCCTTGCTGCTGGGCGCCTGCCAAAGCACACCTTCCGGCGACACGCCTGTCCCGGATGCGCGCGCTGCGGCCATCGCACAGCTGGAGCAAAACCTGGCCAGCAGTGAACTCGCAACCGCTGAAGATCAACTGGCCGCCTTGCAGGCGCAAACGCCGGATGACCCACAGTTGGTGCAGTACCAGCGCCAGCTGGCTGAAGCCTACTTGCAACGCAGCCAGATCGTTCTGCAAAAAGGTGATGTCAACGCTGCTGCCACAGCACTGAGCCGCGCCCGATCCTTGATGCCCACAGCTCCGGCGCTGACCGGTGGCGTCAACAGCGCCATTGCCCATGCGCGCAAAGCTGAGCTGGACAAAGCCGAGGCCGCGCTAAAGGCTGCCGAAGCCAGACCTGCGGCCAAGGTTATCGACCCCGCAGCAGAGAGCACGACCGTTACGCTTAACATCGACGATATTGCCAAACTTCGCCATCAACTGGACTTGATTGCGCAAGACATCGTCAATTACCAGTGCGCTGTCAGCCTGCAGGTTCCGCGCACGGCGGACTTTCCATGGCTGTCCACACTGATCAGCAAACGGGTGAAAAAACTCGACCCGGCGTTCGATCTGAAACTGGAACGCCAGATCATTCGCCATGTGCCTGCGCAAATGGTGCTGATCCCCAGCAAACCGTAAATTCAAGTAAACCTGCGGCAAGCCGCTTGTTCGCGACAGGGTCATCGGCGACCCCATCGCGTACAAGCTCGCTGCTGCAGAGCCCTGCAATTACGCCGGAATGGCCTTGGCCTTCGGCTCCCGTGCCCAGACCCGATGCTGGGCAATCGCGGCAAAGAACGCCTTCACATCCTTGGCATCCTTGATCGCCAGTAATCCTTCATCTACCTGTAAATGCAGCACATCCAGCAGCTGGCTGGCGTCACCCTGCAAGGCAATCGCCTTCAGGTGTTTATAAGCTTCGAGCAGGTAATGCAACGCCACGCCGTCACCACTCAAGGTCTTGATCGACGCTGCACCGCCCGGTACGAACACCGCATCAAAGGCAATCGACGGCATGCCCTCCATGGAGGCATCCACTGGCAACAACTTGCCGTCTGCCGTTTTCACCGGCGCAGACGTAGGCCCCAGCAATTTGGCATGTGCGCCTTGGGCCGTGAGGGCCTGTTTGAGGCTTTCAATCGCTGCACCATCGACACCATTGGCCGCCAGAATCGCCACTTTACGGGTTTTGATATTGCCCGCCAGCAGGTTGGCCTGGCTCAAGGCCGGGGACTGGCTGACACTGGTTTTTCGCTCCGCGACCGTGCCGGCCTTCGGTGCTGGCAGGCCCAGGTTTTCAGCCACTCGCTTGGCCAGCTGAAGGTCGATATTGGCCAGGATTTCATTCACCTGGCGCACCCGGATGTGTTCGCGCTCCACCTTGCCCAGTTCAAAACTGTAGGCGCCGATAATGTGTTCTTGCTCGTGCTTGCTCATGCTGCGGAAAAACAGCCGGGCCTGGGAGAAGTGGTCACTGAACGACTCGCTGCGCTGACGAATCTTGTTGGCATCAATACGCTCGGGGTACGACTCAAACCCCCCGTCATGGGCCGCAGGCGGGGTTTCTTTGGGCCAGCCACCGTCGATGGAATTCGGCTCGTAGGACGCCCGGCCTTTGTTGATGGTGCTGCGGTGCTGCGCGTCGCGCTGATTATTGTGAAACGGCGCAACGGGGCGGTTGATCGGGATTTCGTGAAAGTTCGGCCCGCCCAGACGGCTGATTTGCGTATCGGTGTAGGAAAACAGCCGACCTTGCAGCAACGGGTCATTGGAGAAGTCGATACCCGGCACGATATGGCCCGGGCAAAAAGCTACTTGCTCGGTTTCCGCGAAGAAGTTATCCGGGTTGCGGTTAAGCACCATCTTGCCCAGAGGCGTAATCGGCACCAGTTCTTCGGGGATCAGCTTGGTTGGATCAAGGATATCGAAGTCGAATTTATGCTCGTCTTCCTCCGAAATGATCTGCACGCCGAATTCCCACTCAGGGTAATCGCCGGTTTCAATCGACTCCCACAGATCACGGCGATGGTAGTCAGTGTCTTTGCCCGCCAGCTTTTGCGCTTCGTCCCACACCAGCGAGCAAGTACCCACAGTCGGACGCCAGTGGAATTTGACGAAGCTGGATTTGCCTTCAGCGTTGATCAGACGGAACGTATGCACGCCGAAACCCTGCATGCTGCGCAGGCTCTTAGGAATGGCGCGGTCAGACATTGCCCAAATCACCATATGAGCAGATTCAGGCACCAGCGAGACGAAGTCCCAAAACGTGTCGTGGGCTGAGCCACCTGTGGGCATTTCGTTGTGTGGCTCAGGCTTTACCGCATGCACGAAGTCAGGAAACTTGATCGCGTCCTGGATAAAAAACACCGGCATGTTGTTACCGACCAGATCGAAATTGCCCTCATCGGTAAAAAACTTCACGGCAAAGCCGCGGACATCGCGCACGGTATCCCCAGAGCCACGCGGGCCCTGAACGGTCGAGAAACGCACAAAAACCGGGGTTTTTTTACCCGGGTCCTGCAGAAAACCCGCCTTGCTCAGGTCGCTGTGAGATTTATAAGCCTGGAAGTAACCGTGGGCACCGGTACCGCGAGCGTGAACGATGCGTTCTGGAATTCGCTCATGGTCAAAATGCGTGATCTTCTCGCGCATGATGAAGTCTTCGAGCAACGAGGGGCCTCTGGCGCCGGCTTTCAGGGTGTTTTGATTGTCCGCAATCTTCACCCCCTGATTGGTGCGCAACGCCTGATCCGTCGCGTCATCACGAAAAGTTTCGAGGCTATCGAGTTTGACGTTGCTGTTGCCACGATCCAAGGTGTCGGTGCCGGCCATCTGGCTCTTGTTGGAAGACGGTTTTTTGCTACTCATCAGACTAAACTCCTTGTTGGCGAAAGCCCTGTAGGCCGGGCTTCCTGGACTAATCTCCCGAGGCGGGTCCTAGTACTGACTTTTAGCGTTTACCGTCGTTCCTTATTTCAGACCATCAGTCGTCTTATTGCCAAATCAAAGGTTCCAGCGCAAATAAATGCTAAGAACCTCTATACGGACAGGCTAAAATGCCCGCCCGGCTAACCGCTGATCTTCTATTTTCGCGCCCCACAAGGTTCGCTACGTGATTGAGTTCCATAACGTTCATAAAACCTACCGGGTCTCCGGTAAGGACATCCCCGCGTTGCACTCCACCAGTTTGCGTGTTGAGAGCGGCCAGGTTTTCGGCCTGATTGGCCACTCCGGCGCGGGCAAAAGTACATTGCTGCGCCTGATCAACCGCCTCGAAACCCCGAGTGGCGGCCAGATCATTGTCGACAACGAGGACGTGACGGCCATGGATGCCAACGGCCTGCGACGCTTTCGCCAGCAAGTCGGCATGATCTTCCAGCACTTCAACCTGCTGGCGTCCAAAACTGTCGCCGATAACGTCGCGATGCCGCTGACGCTGGCCGGTGAACTGTCGCGCAAAGACATCGACCTGCGTGTCGCCGAGTTGCTGGAGCGGGTAGGCCTGTCCGACCACGCCAGAAAATACCCGGCACAGCTGTCAGGCGGCCAGAAACAGCGCGTAGGCATTGCCCGCGCATTGGCCACCAAACCCAAAGTGCTGCTGTGCGACGAAGCCACCAGTGCCCTGGACCCGCAAACCACGGCGTCGGTCTTGCAGTTGCTGGCTGAAATCAACCGCGAACTGAAACTGACCATCGTGCTGATCACCCACGAGATGGATGTCATCCGTCGCGTGTGCGACCACGTAGCAGTGATGGACGCAGGCGTGATCGTCGAGCAAGGTCCGGTTGCGCAAGTGTTCCTGCACCCCAAGCACCCGACCACCAAGCGTTTTGTCCAGGAAGACGAGCAGATCGACGAAAGCGAACAGCGCGACGATTTTGCCCATGTCCCTGGCCGCATCGTACGTCTGACCTTCCAGGGCGAAGCCACCTACGCACCTTTGCTGGGCACTATCGCCCGCGAGACGGGGGTGGACTACAGCATCCTGGCCGGTCGCATCGACCGCATCAAAGACACCCCCTACGGGCAGTTGACCCTGGCCATCACCGGAGGCGACATGGACGCAGCTTTCGCACGTTTCACTGCGGCTGACGTTCATATGGAGGTGCTGCGCTAATGGAATCCCTACTGAGTTTCTTTGCCAACATCGACTGGTTCGAAATCTGGCTGGCAACCGGCGACACCATGATGATGCTCGGCGGTTCGCTGCTGTTCACCATCCTTCTGGGCCTGCCGCTGGGCGTATTGCTGTTCCTGTGCAGCCCGCGCCAACTGTTCGAGCAAAAGGCGGTGTACGCCCTGTTGTCGCTGGTGGTGAATATTTTACGTTCGCTGCCCTTCATCATTTTGCTGATTGTGATGATCCCGTTCACCGTTCTGATTACCGGAACATCGCTGGGAGTAGCAGGCGCCATTCCGCCTTTGGTGGTCGGCGCCACGCCGTTCTTCGCCCGTCTGGTCGAGACCGCACTGCGTGAAGTGGACCGCGGCATCATCGAAGCCACTCAGGCAATGGGTGCCAGCACGCGTCAGATCATTACCAGTGCCTTGTTGCCTGAAGCGCGCCCCGGCATTTTTGCTGCGATAACCGTCACCTCCATTACGCTGGTGTCCTACACCGCGATGGCGGGCGTGGTCGGCGCGGGCGGCCTGGGCGATCTGGCGATTCGTTTCGGCTACCAGCGCTTCCAGACTGACGTGATGATTGTCACGGTGGTGCTGTTGCTGATCCTGGTGCAGATTCTGCAAACCGTTGGTGATCGGCTAGTGGTGCACTTTTCGCGCAAGTAAGCGCGACCTCTCGTTAATAAACGTAACCGCCAGCCCCCGGGCTGGCAGGCACCTGAAGTCAGGTGTTCACAAGGAGTTGCTGAATGAAGAAGTTATTTGCTGCCGTGGCCGCTGTGGCCGCATTTTCGGCCCACGCCGGTGATCTGTCGGTCGCGGCCACTCCGGTGCCTCACGCCGAGATTCTGGAGTTCGTGAAACCGGCATTGGCCAAAGAAGGCGTGAACCTCAAGGTCAAGGTGTTCACTGACTACATCCAGCCAAACGTGCAAGTGGCCGAAAAACGCCTGGATGCCAACTTCTTCCAGCACCAGCCGTACCTGGACGAGTTCAACAAGGCCAAGGGCACCCATCTGGTCAGCGTTGCGGCCGTACACCTTGAGCCGCTGGGTGCTTACTCCAGCAAGTACAAAAAGCTGGCTGAGCTGCCAGAGGGCGCAACTGTTGTGATCCCTAACGACGCCACCAACGGCGGCCGTGCGCTGTTGTTGCTGGACAAGGCGGGCCTGATCAAGCTCAAGGACTCGAATAACATCCTGTCGACGCCTAAAGACATCGTCGAGAACACTAAAGAGCTGAAATTCCGCGAACTGGAAGCCGCGACCATTCCCCGCGTGCTGACCCAGGTTGATCTGGCGCTGATCAACACCAACTACGCGCTGGAAGCCAAACTGAACCCGGAAAAAGATGCACTGGTGATCGAAGGCAGCGACTCGCCTTACGTGAACATCCTGGTAGCTCGCCCGGACGACAAGGATTCGGCTGACATGCAGAAGCTGGTTGCTGCCCTGCACAGCCCTGAAGTGAAAGCGTTCATCAACGAGAAGTACAAAGGCGCCATCATTCCGGCGTTCTGATCCGCTGATCTTTCTGCAGGAGCCAGCTGGCTCCTGCAGATTCCCCCCTCGCGTCCTTTATTTACGCTCTACCAACCCCGGCAATTGGGCAACCATTTTGGCGGTGTTGAACGGTGCGCGAATGAAACCGCGCTGGGTGCCGTCCGGACCGATCAGCGCCAGATTGCCGCTGTGGTCAACGGTATAGTTGGGCTTGCTGGTGTCAGCCGGAATGAACGGGATGCTCACCGCGTTCGCCAGTGTTTGCAGGTCTTCAATGGAAGCAGGCATCAGCCCTACAAACTGCGGGTCGAAGTAGCCCAGGTATTGTTTGAGCTGCTGCGGCGTGTCGCGGTTCGGGTCGACACTGACCAGCACGATCTGCAGCTTGTCTTGCACGGCCTTGGGCAGTTCGCTTTTGATCTGACGCAGCTGGGCGAGGGTGGTCGGGCAGATGTCCGGGCAGAAGGTGTAGCCGAAAAACAGCATGCTCCACTTGTCTTTCAGCTCATTCATGAGCACCGGCTGACCGTCCTGGTTGGTCATCTTCACATCAGGCAAATGACGGCTTTGCGGCAGCAGGATGATCCCGGCATCGATCAGGGACGGGTTATCGCCCTGGCTTTTCCCCGACATCATTTTGTTAAACGTCAGGCCCATGACCAATGCCACCAGCGCGACGAGGATATAAACGGTTTTTTGAGTTTTAGTCATAGGTTCAACACTAAGTAATGATCGACAAGCAGCGCGATAAATAGCAGGAACAAGTAGTAAATAGAGTACTTGAAGGTGTTGATCGCGGCGTGCGGCGCAGCGCCACGGTACAGCACCCATGCCCAATGCAGAAAGCGCGCGCCCAACCCCAGTGCACAAGCCAGATAGAGCAGGCCGCTCATGTGAATCACAAAGGGCAGCAAGCTCACTGCCAGCAGCGCGAATGTGTATAGCAGGATATGCACCTTGGTGTAGTGCTCGCCGTGGGTCACGGGCAACATCGGAATTTGCGCCTTGGCGTATTCCTCCTTGCGGTGGATCGCCAGTGCCCAAAAGTGCGGCGGGGTCCAGGCAAAGATGATCAATGCCAGTAGCAACGGCTCAGCGGTGACATGCCCCGTAACCGCCACCCAGCCCAGCAAGGGCGGAGCCG
>Ga0302347_1003151_pt1 | contig 15135 bp, 16 predicted proteins | sample PhyWR1_FD_202178 | JGI IMG/M metagenome (GOLD analysis project Ga0302347, IMG submission 202178) | Leaf surface microbial communities from wheat plants in UC Gill Tract Community Farm, Albany, California, United States - DLSL W.R1 (v2)... | ecosystem: Host-associated > Plants > Phyllosphere >...
CGATCAGAAGCTGGCCGAAAAGGACCGCGAGGGCTACACGCTGCTGCTGGCCATGCGGCGCTGGGAATTCGGGGCGTTTGCCGCCCTGCGGCGCTAGCCGGGCGGCGCGGGCGCTGGACCAGCGTGGTGGAAAGCCCGGGCCTGCAGCCGGTAGTCCGAAGGCCGCCAGCCACCACTCGCTATCGAATTAATAGCACTCAGCGCAGACGCTGCCTGCGCGGCGGGCCTGTCCGATGCTGAAAACTGGTTGGCGGGCCGGGGCGGTGCCGCGCTGCAGCCGCTACAACCGGTAGAGCCTGCGCGCATTGCCGCCCAGGATGGCGGCGCGCGCTTCGGGTGCCAGCCCTTGCAGCAGCCGGCCGGTCTCGTCCCACCAGCCGGCGTAGCTGGCGGCCCGCTCCAGCACCGGCCAGTCGCTGCCCCACACCACCCGCCCGGACCCGAAGCAGGCCAGCACGTGCGCGGCCCAGGGCGCCACGGCGCCGGGCGCGGGGTCGGGGCCGGCTTCGGTCAGCAGGCCCGAGAGCTTGCACAGCGCGCCGGTCTGCGCGGCCAGGCGGGCCATGCCGTCGGCCCAAGGCTGCCACTGGCCGGCGGCGATGTCCGGCTTGGCCGCATGGTCGATCACCAGGGCGAGCTTGGGGTGGCGCAGGGCCAGCGTCAGGACATGCGGCAGGTGCGCCGGCTTGACGAGCGCATCGAAGACCAGGCCGCAACCGGCCATGGCTTGCAGCGCCGGCGCCAGCGCGGGCTGCAGCATCCAACGCGCATCGGCGATGTCCTGCAGCATCGGCCGCAGGCCCTTGAGCCGGGGATGGCGCGCCAGCCTTTCGATGCGCGCGGGCGCATCGGAGGCCAGCATGTCCACCCAGCCGACGACGCCGAGCACCGCCGGATGCGCATCGGCCTGGCCAAGCAGGAAATGGGTTTCGGCCTCGGTGGGCGCGGCCTGCACCAGCACGCCGCCGCGCACGCCGTGCGACGCCGATTGCGCCTGCCAGTCGGCCACCGCCACGTCGCGGCAGATGACGCCCAGCGCGGGCGTGAGCCAGCCGTAGTCGCCACGGTCCAGCCGCCAGCAATGGAAATGGGCATCGATGGTCATGGCGTGGGCGCCTCCTCGGGAATCAGGCTGTCGGCGCGCAGCTCGGCCCAGAAACCGGGCGGGATGGCCTGCCGCAGCATGGCCTGCGCGTCGTGCCATTCGGCCGGCCGGCGCGCGCCCAGCATGACGATGTCCACCGCCGGATGCGCCAGCACGAACTGCAGCGCCGCCGCGCGCAGGGCCACGCCGTGGCGCGCGCACGCCGCCTCGATGCGGGCGGTGCGCGCCAGCCATTCCCCGGCGGCCGGCGCGTAGTCGAAGGTCGCCGCGCCGGCGCGGCTGCCGGTGGCCAGGATGCCGGAATTGAACACGCCGCCCAGCGCGATGCGCACGCCGCGCGCGGCGCATTGCGGCAGCAGTTCGGGCAGCGCGCCGTGGTCGAGCAAGGTGTAGCGGCCGGCGAGCATCAGCACGTCCAGGTCGGCCTCGGCCAGCACCTGTTGGACCACGGCCACGTCGTTGGTGCCCAGCCCGATGGCGCGCACCAGGCCTTCTTTTTGCAGCTGGCGCAGCGCCGGCAGGGTGTCCTCCAGCACCTGGCGCAGCACGGCGGGCGCTTGCGCGCCGTGCGTGGCGGCGTCGGGGTCGTGCACATAGGCCACGTCCAGGCATGCCAGCCCCAGGCGCTGCAGGCTGTCCTCGACGCTGCGGCGCGTGCCGGCGGCGCTGTAGTCCCAGCGTTGCCGAAACGGCAGGATGTCCACGTAGCCGTGCTGCGCGCGCGGCGCGGCGGCGTCGGGCCGCAGCAGCCGGCCGACCTTGCTGGAAAGCACGAAGGCCTCGCGCGGCCGCGCCCGCAGCCCGTCGCCGAGACGGCGCTCCGACAGGCCGTGGCCGTAGTGCGGCGCGGTGTCGAAGCTGCGGCAGCCGCTGCGCCAGGCGGCCTCGACCAGCTGGCGCGCGTCGGCGTCGCTCACCGCCGAGAACAGGTTGCCCAGCGGCGCGCCGCCCAGGCCCAGGCGCAGGCCGCTGCCGGCGCATGGAGGAAAGAAAGGTGTCATGGCAGGGTAAATCCCAATAAAAGTTTACCCATCGTATAACTAACATGTCAGTCATCGACACGGGGAAATCCCGTGGTCCGGCCCCGAGGGCCCGGCAGGCCAACAGGCCGGCCAGCCGCTCCCCATCCTTCACGACCAAAGACCGCCCGGTGCTGAAAAACATTCCTTCGCTGCTCACGCCCGACGCCCTGCACGCGCTGGCCAGCATGGGCCATGGCGACGACGTGGCGATCGTCGATGCCAACTTTCCGGCTGCCCGCGTGGCCCGCGACGGCGGCGCCCGGCTGGTGCTGCTGCCCGGCGCCGGGGCGCCCGAGACGCTCAAGGCCGTGCTGCGGCTGCTGCCGCTCGATGATTTCGTGCCCGAGGCCGCCTGGACGATGCAGCCGGTCGGCGACGCCGGCGCCGTGCCCGCGCCGGTCGCCGAGTTCGCCCAGGCGCTGCGGCAAGCGAACCAGCAGCCCGCCGCCTCGCTGGAGCGCTTTGCGTTCTACGACCGGGCCCGCAGCGCCTTCCTGCTGCTGCAGACCGGCGAGACGCGCAAGTACGGCAACATCCTGCTACGCAAGGGCGTGATCGCCAGCGACCCGGACTGAGGCGGCAGCACGGCCATGAGCACCCTGCCCCACGGCGCACCGACCAGCCTGCGCGCCCAGGCCTACGAGAGCTTTCAGCAGCAGATCGTCGATGCCAACATCCGCCCCGGCCAGTTCGTCTCGCAGCGCGAGCTGATGCAGCTGCTGGGCATGCCGCTGGGCGCGGTGCGCGAGCTCATTCCCCGGCTGGAAGCCGAGGGGCTGCTGAAAACCGTGCCGCAGCGCGGCCTGCAGGTGGCCCATGTGGACTTGAAGCTGATCAACAACGCCTTCCAGCTGCGCCGCCTGCTGGAGCGCGAGGCGGCCAGCCGCTTCGTCAGCACCGTCTCCGACGCGGACCTGGCGATCATCGAGCAGGCGCACCTGGACATCGTGCGCCGCGCCCGCGGCAGCGTGATCGACGACAACCTGCTCAAGGACGCGACCAAGGTGGACTGGGGCCTGCACGACCTGATGATCGACACCCTGGGCAACGAGCTGATCTCCGAGGTGTACCGCATCAACAGCCTGCGGGTGCGCCTGATCAAGCTCGAAGGCTCGACCCTCTCGCCCGATGTGCTCGTTCCGGCGATGGAGGAGCACCTCTGGTTCATCGACGCGCTCAAGCAGCGCGATGCGCAGGCCGTCCTGGCGCGCCTGGCCCACCACATTGAAAGTGCGCACCGTCGCGTACTCGGACTGCCACGGCCCGACATGCCGTGGTCTTTGGAGACCCCTGGATGACCGATTCCCTGCTACCCGTGAAAACCGCCGCCTTCAGCGGCATCTGGCCGGCCCTGTTGATGCCGCTCAGGCCCGACCTGGGCATCGACCATGACAAGCTGGCGGCCCACTGCCACGCGCTGCTGGCCAGCGGCTGCCCCGGCGTGACGCCGTTCGGCACCACCGGCGAAGGGCCGTCGTTCTCGCTGGACGAGCGCAAGGAGGCCATCGAGCAGCTGATCGCGCGCGGCATCCGGCCCGAACAGATCATCGTCTCGACCAGCTGCGCCGCCCTGCCCGAGACACTGGCGCTCACGCGCCACGCGGTGCAGGCCGGCGTGCACGGCTGCCTGATGCTGCCGCCGTTTTTCTTCAAGGGCGTCTCCGACGAGGGCATCATCGACAGCTACCGCCAGGTGATTGACGGCCTGGGGAGCGACCTGCCGCGCCTGAAGCTCTACCTCTACCATATCCCGCAGGTGACGGGCGTGGGCCTGTCGCACCAGGTGATCCGCACGCTCAAGGATCTGTACCCGGACACCATCGTCGGCATCAAGGACAGCGCCTGCACCACCGCCCACTCGGTCGGCCTGGCCGAGGCCTTCATGAAGGAGCTCACGGTGTACGTCGGCTACGAGCCGGACCTGCCGGAGATGGGCCGGCGCGGCAGCCTAGGGGCCATCAGCGGGCTGGCCAACTTCATGCCGCGCACCGTGGATGCCCTGGTGCGCCAGCCCGACGCGCCCGGCACGCCGGCCCAGCGCGAGCGCGTGGTCCGCCTGATCGAGCTGCTGGGCGACTACTCGCTGATGCCCGCGCTCAAGGGCATCATGGCGCTGCTCAGCGGCGACGAGGCCTGGCTGCGGGTGCGCGCGCCGCTGGTGGCCTTGAAGCCCGAACAGTACCGGGCGCTGCGCGAAGCCGTCGCAGCCTTCGGCATCGACCCGCAGACCGACTGAGCCGCCCGTACCGCGCCGCTGCCCAATGACAACGTGAACCCCGAAAAAACCCGATCAGGAGACAACCCCATGAAAACTTCCCCGCTTCGCCGCAGCCTGCTGGCCGGCGCCTCCGCCGCGCTGATGATGGGCGCGCTGCTGCTGTCTGCGCAGCCGGCGCAGGCCCAGAACAAGACGGTGCTGCGCGTCTCGACGCCCGCCGTGTCCGACGACTGGCACGCCAAGATGTGGACCGTCTTCAAGGACAACCTGGAGAAAAGCGCGCCGGGCGAGTTCGACGTGCAGATCAACCTGAACGCGTCGCTCTTCAAGCAGGGCACCGAGCCGGCCGCCATGGCCCGGGGCAACCTGGAGCTGTCGGCGATCTCGGCCTTCGACATCGCCAAGCTGGTGCCCGAATTCTCGATCTTCACCGCCGGCTACGTGATCCGCGACCCGGCGCACCAGCAAAAGGTGTTCAGCGGCCCGATCGGCGCCGAGCTGTTCAAGACCGTGTCGGACAAGATGGACGTGACGCCGCTGGCCACCGCCTACCTGGGCACGCGCCAGGTCAACCTGCGCGAGGCGCGCCACGCCCACGCCGCTGGCCTTCGGCGAGGTCTATCTGGGCCTGAAGACCGGCACCATCGACGGCCAGGACAACCCGCTGCCCTCGGTGCGCGCGGCCAAGTTCTACGAGGTGACCAAGCAGATCGTGATGACCAGCCACCTGGTGGACGGCATCTTCATCACCATTTCCAACAAGGCCTGGAACGCCATGAACCCGGCGCAAAAGCAGAAGGTCGCGGCCGCGGCGCAGGCGGCGGCCAGCTACAACAACGACAACCGCCTCAAGGAGGAATCGCAGCTGGTGGAGTTCTTCAAGCAGCAGGGGCTGCAGGTCACCACGCCGGACGTGGACGCCTTTCGCAAGTCGGTGCAGAGCGCCTACCAGAACTCGGACTACGCCAAGGTCTGGCCCAAGGGCCTGCTTGAGCGCGTGAACCAGACCAAATAAGGGAGGCATCGATGCTGGAGCGTTCACGGCGTATCGCCGAAGGCGTGGCGGCGGCCGTTTTCGCCCTGCTGTTTCTGGTGTTCGTGGTGCAGGTCAGCATGCGCTTCCTGTTCGACCGGCCGCTGGCCTGGTCGGACGAGCTGATCGTGGTGCTGTACATCTTGATGGTGTTCTGGGGCGCGGCCACGCTGCTGCAGGAAAAGGAGCATGTCATGCTCGACCTGGTCTATGCCGCCCTGCCGCCCGGCGGACAGCGCATCTTCGGCCTGCTGGGCGCGGCCCTGACGGCCGGGCTGCTGCTGTGGCTGCTGCCCGAGGCCTTTGACTACGTGCGCTTCATGCACCGCGAGAAGACGCCGGTGCTGGACATACCCTTTTCCTATGTGTTCGCGCCCTTCGTGCTGTTCGTGGCGGTCATCGGCATCCGCTATGTCATCAAGTTCGTCCGCCTGTTGGGAAAAAACTGGAAGGAGCAGCTATGAGCCAGGCTTTGATGGTGTTGCTGGCGATGCTGGTGGTGACGCTGGTGCTGCGCCTGCCGATCGGTTTTGGCATGCTGATCAGCGGCGTGGCCTACCTGGCCGTCAAGCGCCAGGACCTCGGGCTGGTGGCCGAGCAGGTGCTCAACGGCCTGTACAACAGCTACATCTTGCTGGCCGTGCCGCTCTTCATCTTTGCGGCGGCGGTCATGAACTCGGGCACCGTCAGCGAGCGGCTGTTCGACTTCGCGCTGGCCATCGTCGGGCGGCTGCGCGGCGGGCTGGCGCATGTCAACATCATCGTCAGCGTGATTTTCTCGGGCATGAGCGGCAGCGCGATTGCCGACGCGGCCGGCCCGGGCATCGTCAGCATCCGCATGATGCAGAAAAACGGCTACAGCGCCGAATTCGCCGGCGCGCTGACGGCGGCCTCCTCGACCATCGGTCCGATCATCCCGCCCTCGATTCCGCTGGTGATCTACGCCATGGTCTCGGGCGCGTCGGTGGGCGCGCTGTTCCTGGGCGGCGTGATGCCGGGCCTCCTGATGGCCGTGGCCCTGATGCTGGCGGTGCAGTTCGTGGCCGCCAAGCGCAACCTGCCGCGCGGCGAGAAGCTGGCCCTCAGCGCCTACCCGCGCATCCTGCTGCGCGGCTTCTTGCCGCTGACGCTGCCGGTGGTGCTGCTCGGAGGCATCTACACCGGCATCTTCACGCCGACCGAAGCGGCCTCGGTGGCGGCGCTGTACGCGCTGTTCCTGGCCAGCATCGTCTACCGGGCGCTGAGCTGGCGCCGGCTCTACGAGATCCTGGTCGAGTCGTCCAAGGCCAGCGCCTCGGTCACCTTGATCATCGCCTCGGCCTTCGTCATCAACTATGCCTTCACCGCCGAGAACGTCCCCGGCCTGGTGGCCGCCTGGCTGACCAGCATGCAGCTGTCGCCGCTGGGCTTTCTGATCCTGGTGAACATTGTTTTCCTGGTGCTCGGCTGCTTTCTGGACACTTCCATCATGCTGCTGGTGCTGGTGCCCATCTTGCTGCCCACGGCCAAGCTGCTGGGCATCGACCTGGTGCACCTGGGCGTGGTGCTGGCGGTGAACATGATGATCGGGCTGGTCACGCCGCCCTTTGGCATGCTGCTGTTCGTCATCAACGCGCTGGCCGGCGTCTCGCTCAAGGGCATGATCCGCGAGGCCTGGCTGTTCATCGGCGTGCTGCTGGTGGCGCTGGTGCTGATGACGGTGTTTCCGCAGATCGTGCTGTGGCTGCCGCACCAGATGGGCTACGGCGGCAAATGATGAAAGAGATGGCTGCCGAATCCTGCGACGTGGTCTGCGTCGCCAGCTGGAACGCCGACCTGGTGTCCCATGTCGCCCGGCCCATCGCCCGGGGCGAGACGCTCATGGCCAGCGCCTTTGCCATCAGCCCCGGCGGCAAGGGCAGCAACGCGGCCGTGGCGGCGGCGCGCCAGGGCGCCCGGGTGGGCCTGATCGCGCGCATCGGCGACGACGACTTCGGCCGCATGGGCCTGGAGCTGTGGCGCGCCGAGAGCATCGCCACCGGCCATGTCGAGCAGGCCGTCGGCGAGCGCAGCGGCGTGGCCCAGATCCTGGTCTACGACGATGGCGACAACAGCATCGCCGTGCACCCGGGCGCCGGCGCCGGCCTGGGCGCGCGCCATGCGCAGGCGGCGCAGGCCATGCTGGCCGGCTGCCGCGTCGTCATGGCCTCCTGCGAAGTGCCGCTGGAGGCAACCTGCGAAGCCTTCCGGCTGGCGCGCCAGGGCGGCGCGCTGACGCTGCTGAACCCGGCGCCGGCGCGGCCGCTGCCCCAGGAACTGCTGGCGCTGGTGGATGTGCTGACGCCGAACGAAAGCGAACTGGCCCAGCTGGCTGGCTCGGTCCAGGGCAGCTCGCCCGAAGCCGCCGCCCGGCACCTGCTGGCCTGCGGCGCGCGCGCCGTGCTGGTCACGCTGGGGGCCAGCGGCTGCCGGCTCTACCGGGAGGGCCAGGCGCCGGTCGATCTGCCCGGCCGGCCCATGCCGGTGCGCGACACCATCGGCGCGGGCGACACCTTCACCGGCGCGCTGGCCGCCGCCCTGGCGCGGGGCCAAGCGCTGGAACAGGCCATGCGCTGGGCCAATGCGGCCGCCGCCCTGTCGGTCACGCGCCACGGCGCCACCGCCGGCATGCCGTCGCAGGCCGAGGTGGCGGCGCTGCTGGCCTGAAACCGCAGCCCGTGCGCGCTGCGCGCAACACGGTGGCAAGGCTCGGCCAGGTCCGGGGTGCGGATCAAGTCATGCTCGCCCAGCTTGCGCGCCAGGCCCTGTCGCAGACCGATGCGGGCACCGCTACCGCTCAATGGCCCCGGGCCGTTGCCTCGGTCTCAATCGATCGCCGTGAACACCGTCAGTACGCCGGTGTAGCCGTAGAGCTGGTTGCGGGCGATTTCGCCGCCGGCAAAAAAGCCGACCAGCGGCACGTCGCCCAGCGCATGGCGCACGATCTGCAGCTCGGCGCTGGGCGCGCCGAAATGCGGCCCGCCGCGTCCGACGCAGCTGACATAGATGGCGCAATGCGCCGCGCCGGATGCGGCGCGGCATCAAAGCCCGATCGGTTCAAGGCCGCGGCCACCCCCAGCGTCTGCTCCTCGGGTTCGAGCTCCTCGCGGATTTCGGTGCAGATGCGCACCAGGTCGGCACGCGCCGCTTCGGCATGGCGCTCGCAAAAAGCCAGCTGCATGCCCACGCTGGGCGCCTGGGCGATGGCGATGGCCTCGCGCCCGGCGTCCAGCCCGATCAGGTGGCGCACCAGCACCTCGGCGCCGAACTGGCCGGCGCGGCGCGGGCCATCGGCCCTGCCCTCGTTTTGCGGGCTCAGGCCCACCAGCGTGGCGCGCACCTTGGCCAGCGCCTCGCGCGGCTGCTCCAGGGACACGCCCAGCTCGGCCAGCAGCACCTGCAGCGCCGGCTGGCCATCGAGTTGGAGGACGACATTGCTCTCGCAGGCGGTGATGGTGTAGGTGCGCGAAATCGGCCGGCAGCCCTGCGTGACGCGCGACATCAGGCCGGTGGCGCCCGAATCGTCGCGCGCGAAGGCCACGCCGCTCAGGCCGCCGCCGAAGACGCCGCAGGCCGCGCCGTGGCCCTTGAGGTTGCCGTGGCCGCTCAGGGCAAACTGCACGTCGCCCTTGCGGCTGGAGGACAGGCCGCCGAACACATAACCGCTGTCGGTGCGCTCGGCCATCTCGGCAATCAGCTCGGCCACATCGGGCGTGGACGCGTCGGCATGCACGAGCGCGGTATGCGCCTTGAAGCGGCCCGTGCGCGCCGGCGGCAGCGGCGAGACGCCGGAGAACACGCGGTAATGGTCGTGCGGCAGCTCGCACAGCATCACCGCCATCGCCGGCTCGTCGAAGTACTCGACATTGTTGGCCGCGATGGCCACGCCCACCGTGCCGCTCCAGTCGGTGATGAAGGGCAGCTCGGCGCTCAGCTGGTCAAGGATTTCCTGGGCCTCGGCCGCGTAGTGGTCGGTGATGTAGAGCAGCGCCAGCGTGGGCGCGCTGGCGTAGCCGGGCTGCGCCAGGTAGCCGCGCAGCTGCGCCAGCACCAGGGAAGCGGCCACCTCCCACTGCGGATGGGTGGCATGGCCGTAGGGAAAAAGTTTCATGCGTCGCGAAGGAGTCAGGGACTCGGCAGGGCGCCATGGGCGCGGGTTGGAAAAAAAGGTTCAGCGCGCGGTCTTGCGCGTCGCAGTCCCGGCCGTCTTGCGGGCCGGTGCCTTGGGCTTGGCGGGCGCGCCGGACGCGGGCTTGCCCGCAGCGGCCTTGGTGGGCGCCGCCTTGGCGGCGGCCTTGCCGGCGGCCGGCTTGGGCGCGGCCTTGGTCGCGGCCTTCGAAGGGGCCTTGCCGGCCGCCGGAGCAGCCTCGGCCTTGGGCCAGGTGCCCGCCAGCGGGCTCTTCATGGCCGCGCGCGCGCCATCGGCCATGGTCTTGCTCGCGGTCTCGGCCATGCCCTTGGCCATGTCGGTGGCGGTCTTGACCGCTTCCTTGGCCATGCCGGTGGCCAGGTTCCTGGCCGGCTCCAGCGCGCTGGTCTTGGCCACTTCCTTGAGCGCCTCGGCGGCGATGGTCTGGAACTGCTGGGTCAGCGCGCCCCACCACTGCATCGGGTCGGCCAGGGCCGGCGCAGCGGCTGGCGCCTGCTGGTCGGCGGCGGCCTTGGGCGCGGGCGCTTCGGGCGCGGGCTGGGCCGGCGCGTCGGACTGGCCCTTGCTGGCCTGGTAGGCCGAGGGCGGAATCTCCAGGCCCGGGAAGGCATTGGACTTGTCGCCCTTGCTGTCGCCCTTTTCGGCCTTGTCGCCGGTCTTGCCCATGCCGGCCATGGCGGCCATGGCGTCGCCAGGCTTGATCCGGAAGGCATTGGCCACCTCGCCCATGTTGAAGTTCATGCCCTTGAGCGTGGCCAGCGTCATCTTCTGCACCTCCAGCGCCGTGATGGTCGCCTTGAGCGCGGCGGCGTTCTGGTCCAGCCAGAACTGCACCGCCTTCAATTCCTGCACCCGCTTGTCCAGCTCCTCGACGTTGAGCGTGGGCGCGATCCAGTTGGCAATGTTGGGCAGCTGGGGAATGGCCTGCGTCGCGCTGCCGGCCTGCTTGGCCAGGTTTTGCAGGAAGTCAAAACCGGGCACGAGCTTGCCAAAGTCGGGAAAGGAGGAAATGGCGGCATTGTTCATTGGGGTGTCTCCTGGCGGTGATGCATGAAAGGGCGGCGGGTGAAGGGGGCCTGGGGCGGCCGGGCTGGCGCCAGGGCGCGCCCGCAGCCCCAAGGCACGCCTTTCATTGTGCAGCGTCGCGCGGTGGCGTCAACCGGTTTTTTTCGTTGCGCCGGGGCCTGTGCCGGGGCGGCGGCGCGCCCGGCTGGCCGCGGGCGCCTTTTTTGCCTCAAAACCGCCTTGGGCGCTTGCCCCGGCAGCGCCAGCAGCTCCTTATTTCATAGCATAGAGCGGGCGGTTCCCTTGCTTTTGGCCTGCGCTGACGGGGCTTGGCGCCGCGCTTTACCGGCGCATGGCCGCATGCTAGGCTCGGCGCCATGAAAAGCCTGTTTCACCTTGCCATCAATGTCACCGATCTGGACGAAGCGCGGCGCTTTTACGGCGGCGTGCTGGGCTGCGCCGAGGGCCGCGCCAGCGACACCTGGGTGGACTTCGATTTCTTCGGCCACCAGCTCTCGCTGCACCTGGGCGAGCCGTTTGCCACCGCGCCCACCGGCCAGGTGGACGGCCAACTCGTGCCCATGCCGCACTTCGGCCTGGTGCTCGCGCTGGCCGACTGGCAGGCCATGGCCGGGCGGCTGAAGGCGGCGCAGACCGATTTCGTGCTGGCGCCGCAGGCGCGCTTCGAAGGCGAGCCGGGCGAGCAGTGGACGATGTTCTTCCTCGACCCGTTCGGCAATCCGATCGAGATGAAGGGCTTTCGCTCGCTGGAAACGCTCTACGCGGCCTGAAGCGGCGCCGCCGCCGGCATTCCCCGCGCGCCAAGCGGCGCCGGATGGCGTTTTCCCCGCGCCTTCAGCCCAGCGGCGCGATGCGCTGCTCGATGGCGCCGAACACCGACTGGCCGTTCCTGCCCCGGACCTCGATGCGCAGCGTGTCGCCGAACTTCATGAAGCCGGTCGAGGCCCGGCCGGTCTCGGCCACTTCCACCGCGCGCTTTTCGGCGATGCAGTGGTAGCCCCGGCTCCAGTCGCGGTTGCTGACCGGGCCGCAGCCCACAATGCTGCCGGCGCCCACCGGGCGCAGCGCGCACAGCCGCGAGAGCAGCTGGCCGAAGTGAAGCGCCATGTCGCTGCCGGCCTCGCACAGGCCGATGCGGCGCTCGTTCCAGTTGGTCTGCAGCACCAGGTTGAGCCGGCCCTGGCGCCAGGCATCGCCCAGCTCGTCGGGCGTGACGGCCACGGGGCTGAAGGCCGTGGCCGGCCGGCAGGACGCGTCCGCTGCCTGTCCGGCCGCCGGCGCGCGCAGCGCCACGTCGCTGGCCAGCATCAGCAGGCGAACGCCCTCCAGCGCGTCCTCGGGGCTGGCGCCCTGGGGCAGGTCGCCGGTGATGACGGCCAGCTGCGCCTCGAAGTCGATGTTCAGCGCTTCGCTGGCCAGCGCCACGGGCTCGCAGGCCCCCAAAAACCGGTCGCTGGCGCCCTGGCGCAGCAGCGGCTGGGCGCCATCCGGGCGCGCGGCCGGGGCGGCGTGCGGGCCCGCCTCTGCCTGGCGCAGGCGCTCGGCATGGCTGGGAAAGGCCGCGCCGCTCACCCACTGGTAGGCGCGCGGCAGCGGCGCCATGCAGCGCGCCGGCTCGAAGGCAAACGCATGGCGCGCCTTGCCGCTGTTGAGCTGCTCGGACAGCGCGCGCAGCTGCGGCGCCATGAAGCCCCAGTCGTCCAGCACCTGCTGGAGCCTGCCGGCAATGCCCGTCGCATAATGGGCCATCGACAGATCGCGCGAGACCACGACCAGCTGGCCGTCGCGCGAGGCGTCTTGGTAAGTGGCAAGTTTCATGCAAAAAAATCCTGAGTGAATGTGCCGGGCGATGCGTTCCGAGCTGATGCGTTTGGCCCCCCGATGACAGGCCAGATTGTGCCGCGCCGCGCCGGGCCGCCCTGGCGCATCCTCGGGCTTTTGGCCGCGCTGGTGCTGCTGGCGCATGCGCTGGTGCTGCGCCTGCCCGCGGCGCGCCTGGGCCTGGCGCCCGAGCCGCCGCCCGCGCGCATGGCCGTGCTGAACACGCGCAGCATTCCCGCAGCGCCGCCGCCCGAGGCCGGCGCGCCCGCCGCGCCGATGCGGCCCGCGCCCGCGCCGGCCCAGCCCCCCAAGAAACCGGTTCTCAAGAAAAAACCGGCTGTTGCGCACGCCCCGCCTACGCCTGTAGCTATGGATTCGATAGCAAACTCGCCTCCGCAACCGGCCGCGCAAGCCGATGCCAGCGCGCCTGCGCCGGACCAGGCTGCGCCCAGCCATCCGGCGGGCGACACAGCAGGCGCCGAAGATGCGTCAGGCGCGGCAGCAGCCACGGCGGCGGCCAGCGCGTCGCAGGCGGCCTCCTCGCCCTCATCAGACTTGTCAGCCCCATCAGCAACCTCTGCCTCGTCGGCCGCACCGCCTTCACCGGACGCGCCGGCCCCAGCGCCAGCGCCGGTCGCGACGCCGGTCACCGCCATGGCGCTGCCCGCCAGCGCCCAGCTGACCTACCGGATGACCGGCAGCGCCAAGGGCCTCGTCTACCACGCCAAGGGCGAGCTGATGTGGCGCCACGACGGCGCCAGCTACAGCGCTGGCATGACGGTCCGGGCGCTGTTCCTGGGCGCGCGCACCATGGGCAGCGCCGGCCGGATCGGCGCGCAGGGCCTGGCGCCGGCGCGCTTTGCCGACAAGTCCCGCACCGAGCTGGCGGCGCATTTCGAGCCGGAGAAGGGCCAGATCAGCTTCAGCGCCAACACGCCGCCGGCGGCGTGGCAGCCGGGCGCGCAGGACCGGGTGAGCGTGGTGCTGCAGCTGGGCGGCATGCTGGCGGGCAACCCGTCCGGCTTTGCCGACGGTTCGACGATCACCGTGTTCACCGCCGGGCCGCGCGATGCCGATTACTGGACCTTCGTGGTCGAAGGCGCGCAGGTGCTGCAGCTGCCGTTTGGCGAGCTGGCCACGCTCAAGCTGTCGCGCCAGCCGCGCCGGCCCTACGACCAGAAGGTCGAACTCTGGTACGCGCCGGCGCTGGGCTACCTGCCGGTGCGCAACAAGATCACCCAGGCCAACGGCGACTTCGTGGACCAGGAACTGGGCGAGCTGGCCCGGCCCTGAAGCCGCAAACCGCCGCCAGCCCCTTGAAGTTTCGCGCATCGTGGCCATCTGCCAGGCAAAGGACTTCATTCATGCAACTGCTTTACGACTCCGAATCCTTCGTGGTGGTGCAGATCCACGCCAACGCCCCCGAAGCCTCGGCGCCCGCGCCGAAAACGCCTGAGCTGGCCCGCCATGGCTTTGAAATCGTGGACAAGCGCTCGGGCAAGGAGGTGTACCTGGACGGCTCGTGGGCCGAGATGTTCCAGCAGCACCTGAGCGCCTGGGCGCGCGAGGCACCGACGCAGGAGCAGGTCGAGGACACCCTCGAAGGCTACAGCGGGCTGGCCAACACGCCGGTTTCCCTGCACTGAGCCATGGCGGCACGGTGGCGGCACGCGCGCGCACTTGTTGGCGCGCCAGCGCCAGCGCCGCTGACCACCGGCAGGCCTGGCACTTTTCAGCCGCCTGACCTGCCCTGGCCGCAGGGCGCGCTGATGAAGGATTCGGGCGCTGGCGCGCCTCCGCTCCGGCGCCTTGACGGCGTTTCAGCATCAAACAGACCGCCTGCGCAGGCAGCGCCTTCGCGCATTGCTATGAATTAAATAGCAAAAATCATTCCCGACCCGAAGGAAAGCGCACGGCCACCCGGCCGATTCCGCTAGTATCCGGCGATGCTTTTGAACCCCTACCGTTTTTCCTGGCCCCGTGCCCGCGCGCTCGCGGCCATTGGCGTCTTCGTGTGCGCCGCCGCTGGCTGCGCCAGCTGGCCCGAGGCGCCCATCCTGGAGCCGGCGGGCAGCCGCGCGGCGCTGCAGACCGCCGACCGGCTGGCCGGGCTGCTGCCCGCCGACGTGCTGCTGGTCGGCGAGCAGCACGACGCCCAGGCCCACCATGCCATCGAGCAGCAGATCGTCTCCAGCCTGGCCATGCGCGGGCTGCTGGCCGGACTGGCGCTGGAGATGGCCGAGTCGGGCGCCAGCACCGCCCGGCTCAAGCCAAGCTCGACCGAGGCGCAGGCGCGCGCCGCGCTGAACTGGGACGACAAGGCCTGGCCCTGGGCCGACTACGGGCCGGCGGTGATGACCGCCGTGCGCGCCGGCGTGCCGGTGCTGGGCGCCAACCTGCCGCGCGCGCAGATGAACGACAGCCTGCGCGACGGCCAGCTCGACGCCCGCCTTCCCGGCCCGGCGCTCAAGGCGCAGCAGCAGGCGATCCGCATTGGCCACTGCAACTTGCTGCCCGAGGGCCAGATCACGCCGCTGACGCGCGTGCAGATTGCCCGCGACATTGCCATGGCCGAGACGCTGCACCAGCTGGCGCTGCCAGGGAAAACCGTCGTGCTGCTCTCGGGCAACGGCCATGCCGACCGCCAGCTCGGCGTGCCGCAGCATTTGCGCGCCGACCTCAAGGCCAAGTCCCTGCGCCTGCGCGCGGGCGAGGCTTCGGACACCGACCGGCCGCAGGCAT
>Ga0302347_1003152_pt1 | contig 15128 bp, 16 predicted proteins | sample PhyWR1_FD_202178 | JGI IMG/M metagenome (GOLD analysis project Ga0302347, IMG submission 202178) | Leaf surface microbial communities from wheat plants in UC Gill Tract Community Farm, Albany, California, United States - DLSL W.R1 (v2)... | ecosystem: Host-associated > Plants > Phyllosphere >...
TTACAAAAACAGCGATTCTCGAATATAAAAAATTCATGTACCTCGCAGCAACATCAAGTGAAATGGTTTCGCCTTCAGAAATAGTTGATATCGTATGGCATCAGCATTTAATATTCACGAAATCCTATTCAGATCTTTGTACTATTTTATCTAAAAAAATAGAACACATTCCTTCAACTCACAATAAAGCCGAATTTGAAAAATTTAAAAGAGCAAAAGAAGCAACTACAAAATTGTATGAAATAAATTTTGGAATTCAGCCACCAGAAATTTGGGAATACAATAATCCGCTGGTTGCTCTAAAATTAGATATTTCGAACATAGATCTTACAATGCTGAAATTACTTTTTTTGGGATTTTTTTTACTTTTGATTTTTCCAATTTCTTTATTATTCAAACCTATCTTGATTCAAATTGGGAATCCGGATTTTACTTACTGTTATATTTTTCTTTTTCTTGTTGGTACTATTTTATTGATGCAATACATCAGGAAATATTTTGGAGAACTGATTGAAAATTTGAAAACGACATTGCTTATTAAAAAACTTACCGCTTTTGAATTGATTTTCTTTCAAAAGAACCGACTGGATTTTGTTATTCATGGCGTTGTAAATAACTTAATTGAAAACAAAAAAATAAGTGTTGTAGGAAAGAAACTAAGACTAATTGACGAAACTTTAACGAATAACAAATATGAAAATTGTGTTATTGAGATTATGAAAGAGTATGATTTAATGCCTTATTTTCAATTAATTAATGTTGTTAAAACAAAGCCGATATTTGAGCAATTAAAAAAATCTGTAGAAAAAATTAGAGAAAGCATTATTAGTTCTAAACAATTTTTACAGCCTTTGAAAGTAGCATTGTTGGTTTTCGGATTTATTTTAAGCATTGGTTTCAGCAGAATTATTATTGGAATTTCCCGAGGAAAGGCTGTAGATTTTATAATTGGTGTAATGCTTTTTTCGATAATAATTGCCTATCATTACTTTGATAAAATGAAAAATTATTTATTTCTAAATGCGGTTCATTCCAGTTTTAAAGAAGAAAAATATAATAGCGAAGAAGAACAAGACTGGCAATGGAAATATTTTATATACGGAGGACTAGCTTTTTCTTTTATACCACTAACGTCTCATATCAATCATAATTTTGGTTCGTCGGGAAATAATTCTTCCTGTGGAACTTCGTGCGGTAGTTCTTGTAGTAGTTCATGCGGAAGCTCTTGTGGCAGTTCCTGTGGAGGTTGCGGTGGCGATTAAATAGTTTTTATTTCGATCAAAAATTATAAATAATGAAACTAATTATCCAATCTCTTCTGCCAGAAGATTCTATTTCGCATTTTGTTCACAGCTTTTGGATGGTAGAGAACAAAACTGGCGCAGACATTCCGGGAACCATACTCCCAAACGGAATGATGGATATGACGTTAATGAAAATGAATTCAGAAAATTGGGAAATGTCCGTTCGCGGACTTGATACCGTTCCGGGACAGGTTACTATTGTTCAAGATGCCAAAATATTTTCGGTTGGATTTAAGTTGTTGGCGGTCGAATATTTATTTGGAGATTCTATAAAAGAGGTTTTGAATGAAGGAAAAATGATTCCAAATGATTTTTGGCAATTTGACCAAAACGATAAAGAAAGCTTAGAGAATTTTCGAAAAAAAGTAACGCAGAAAATCAATGCCTTTTCAATAAAACCAATCGACGAAAGAAAGAAAAAATTGTTCCAACTTATTTATGCATCGCAAGGCGCAATAACGGTAAAAGAACTTTCAGAAAAAGTATTTTGGAGCAGCCGTCAGATCAACAGATATTTTAATCAGCAATTTGGGATTTCATTAAAAGCATATTGTAATATTTTGCGTTTTAGTTCTTCTTTTAAAGATTTGAGCGAAGGCAATCTTTTTCCTGATTTGAATTTTACAGATCAAAATCATTTTATAAAAGAAATAAAAAAATATTCGGGCGTTACGCCAAAAGAACTCAGCAAAAATACCAACGAACGTTTTATGGATATTGTGGCAATAAAAAAACTGCCAACTCAAAAAAACGACTGATTTTTACTATTTCAGCCAGAACCATTTTCGCAATTTTGTATTCTCTTAATTCATACAAAATCATGTTACTACAAAATAAAAAAATAGCTATTATTGGCGCCGGCCCGGCTGGTTTGACAATGGCAATATTACTTCAGAAAAAAGGAATCGACGTTACCGTTTATGAAAGAGACCAAGATGACCAAACCAGAATTTGGGGCGGAACGCTGGATTTGCACGGAGGTTCCGGACAAGAAGCAATGAAAAAAGCCGGATTGCTGGAAAACTATTTTGAACTCGCAATACCAATGGGAAGAACCGTTGCAGATCAAAACGGAAAAACTTTATTTACCCAGAAAATAACTCCCGAAGAAGCAAAAGACAATCCCGAAATAAATCGTAATGATTTGAGAAAACTGTTATTAAGCAACCTGAAAAACGATACCGTGGTTTGGAATAGTAAAGTAACCGAACTCGAAATAAAAGACGAAAAATGGATTTTACATTTTGAAAATAAAGAAACTACAACGGCAGATTTTGTAATTGGAGCAAACGGCGGAATGTCGGCAATTCGAAAATATATTACTGATGTAGAAGTCGAAGAAACAGGAACTTTTATGATTCAGGGAGAAGTTTCTGAGGCCGAAATAAATTGCAAAGTTTTTTTTGATTTGTGTGATAACAATATTCTAATGACGGCTTTTGATGGAAATTTGTTGGTTGCAAATCCAAAGAATAAATCTTCGTTGAGTTATAATGTTATTTTTAAAACGCCTCAGAATTGGGATTCAGAAAATAGTTTAGATTTTAAAAATAAAGAAAGTATTGTTTCTTTTCTCGAAAACAGATTTTCAGAATGGAATCAATTGTATAAAGAATTATTTAAGGCAACTTCTCTTTTTGTGGGATTACCAACCCGAAAAATTTCTGTAGAAAAGAAATGGCAAAAGAATCGTCCTTTGCCCATAACACTTATTGGTGATGCGGCGCACTTAATGCCACCTTTTGCCGGACAAGGCGCAAATATTGGTTTGGTCGATGCGATGAATTTGGCCGAAAATCTAACAAACCAACAATTTGAAACGATAGAAAGTGCCATTGCAGATTATGAAAAAAGAATGTTTGTTTATGCGAGAAAAGCGCAAAAGCAAACGCTTAAAAATGAAATAGTGATGCGCGACCGTAATTTTTCTTTTATGGAATTTGTTGGCTAAGATTTTAGAAATTAAAGACTAAATTAGCTAAAAGTAAAAACAGCAAAAACATGGCAAATCAATTCGAAAATACAATTCATAAAGCATACACAGCTTTTAATGAAAGAAATATTGATAATGCGTTATCGACAATGCAAAAAGACGTTCAATGGTCTAAAGCATGGGAAGGTGGTTATATTTCCGGACACGATGAAATTTTTCAATATTGGACCAGACAATGGAAAGAAATAAATCCGAAAGTTGAACCGGTTGGTTTTACCGAAAGAGAAAACGGAAGTCTGGAAGTCAAAGTACATCAAAATGTAAAAGACCTGGAAGGTAATTTGATGTTTGACGGATTGGTAAAACATGTGTATACTTTTGAGGACGGACTTATCAAAACGATGGATATCGAACTGGTTGAAAATAACTAACTTTGTAAACAATACTATTTAAGAAGAGAAAGCATGTCTATAAAACAGGAATCGGAATTAATTGGAATGAAAAAAATAAGTGAGGCTGTTGCTTACACTTTAAAAGAAATGAGAAATTATGCTCAGCCTGGCATGACAACAAAACAGCTGGATGATTTTGGCGGACAAATCCTGAATGATCTTGGAGCAAAATCGGCACCGTATTTAACATATGGTTTTCCGGGTTGGACTTGCATTAGTGTAAACAATGAATTTTGCCACGGAATTCCTTCTGATAAAACAATTCTTGCTGAAGGTGATTTAATCAACGTTGATGTTTCGGCAGAATTAGATGGTTTCTGGTCAGACAATGGCGGTTCATTTGTAATTGGAGCAGATGTAAATCAGCATCAAAAACTTATCGAAGCTTCTAAACAAATTTTGCATAAAGCAATTCATAATATAAAAGGTGGCGTTCGTATCTCTGATATTGGATTTTTAATCGAAACCGAAGCAAAGAAAAAGGGGTATAAAGTTATTAAAAACCTGACAGGTCACGGTATAGGAAGAAGTCTTCATGAACAACCGCACGATATTGCCAATTATAGAGATCGGTTTAATCTGGAAAGATTCAAAAAGAATTCTGTAGTTGCGATAGAAACTTTTATTTCGACAACATCAACTTATGCCGAAACGTTGCAGGACGGCTGGACAATGGTTGGAAACAAAGGCGGTTTTATGGCGCAACATGAACATACAATTGTAGTTACAGACGGAAAACCAATTGTATTAACAGAAATGAATGAAATTTGGAATTAAGAAAATTTCAAGTAAAAACATATTTTATAAAACTCCTTAAGAAATTAAGGAGTTTTTTTATGTCTGGTTTTAATTGCTTGAGTTAAAGTAAACAGGATATTGTATTTAATCATTAATTACTATAACTTGCGGCAACAGTAAATATATAATGAATACAAACCCAACTTCGCAAACCATTCTTCAAGGCAAACAACATTTCGAAATATTAGACGGATTAAGAGGCGTTGCCGCTCTGGCCGTTGTATTATTTCATTTTATGGAATGGATTTATGCAGATCCAAGTCAGAATTTTATCGGACATGGTTTTTTGGCTGTCGATTTCTTTTTCTGCCTTTCCGGATTTGTAATTGGTTATGCTTATGACGATCGTATTGCAAAAATGGGACTTCGCAAGTTTTTTACAGCCAGAATTATCAGACTTCATCCCTTGGTTATTGCGGGATCAATATTCGGTTTGTTGGCTTTTTTATTCGATCCGTTTGCTATTTATTCTGAAACTTATGGAATTGGCAAAATCATTTTGACATTTATTTGTTCGGTTTTTCTAATTCCTTTGCCGGTAATTGCAGATCGAAGTTTTAATCTTTTCAGTTTCAATGCGCCGGCATGGTCATTGTTTTGGGAATATATTGCCAATATTGTTTACGCATTTGTGCTTTACAAAATTGGCCGAAATGTATTATTGGTATTAACTATAATTGCAGCTTTTGCCATTGGTTATGTGGGTTATACTTCTGGAAATTTATTAGGCGGCTGGAGCGGACCTACTTTTTGGGACGGATGCGCGAGAATATCTTATTCTTTTCTAGCCGGATTACTTATTTACCGATCTAATTGGATTATCAAAAATAAATTAGGATTTACAGGACTTTCGATATTGTTATTACTCGCTTTTGTTATGCCCTTTTCTGGCTGGAACTGGTTAACAGAACCTTTAATTGTGTTGTTTTATTTTCCGTTATTGGTTTCTTTGGGAGCAGGAGCAATCTTAAACCCAAACCTTAAAAAGATTTGTATCTTCTCAGGAAATATTTCTTATCCGTTATACATGACGCATTATGCCGTTTTGTGGATTTTTGGCAATTATTACATCAATTACAAACCAGATACAACGCAACTTGTTCTTATCATTGTTCCGGCCATATTTATTTTGGTAGGATTCGCTTATTTGGTAATGCGATTTTATGATATTCCTTTGAGAAAATATTTAACCGGAAAGTGGATATAAATAGCAATCTTCAAAGGAATATTTAGCTTGTTAACTTAAAAAAATGATTTCTTTTTTACAATTCGTTTTCTATTTGAAGTATTCTTTTTCTTTTCAAAATCAATATTATTGCGCTTGTAAAAGTTAGAAAGGCTAAGGCATAGTAAGTGTAAATACGATATTTATAATCGCCGGCTATTTTTGCAATTTCGGCTTTTTGTTCAGCATTAGATTCATCAATATTTAGCATTAATTCATTTAATTTCTGAGATTCATTCATCATAAAGTCATTCTCGAATTTGGTTTTCAAAACAATACAAGTTGCTGTACCAATGAATAATAAAACAATAGCAGAATAGAAAAGTACTTTTTTTAGCATAGGTTAAGATTTTGTTTAGGGCGTTTTTATGTTATGATTTGTAATATTATAAGATATATCCAATTTCCCAGATATGACCAAACGGATCTTTCAATTTTCCAATTCTCCAGTCTTCTTCGGTTTTTATTGGGCAAATTGCGGTTGCACCAAGTTTTAGTGCATTTTCAAATAATTTGTCAGCATTTTTAGTTTCCAAAATTATTCTAACAGCATTATTTGAGTTTTGATCCGGGCTTAAATTTCCATTTTCCGGTTCTTCATCACTCAGATAAAAAACGGCATTTTCGATTTCAAACACCGAAGATATTTTATTTTCTCCAATTTTAAATCTTTTGGTTTCAATAGCGTCAAAAGCTGAGGTGTAAAATTCAACTGCTTTTATGCCATCCTTTACCGTTAGAAAAGGTTTTATAGTTGTTTTAATTTCAGTCATAACTATTTGTTTTTGATATAAATGTACAAGAAAATAAATTAGTATTAAACCTAAAAAAACATTTAAAATTGATTCTTAAGTTTGTAATGATTTGTAATTCAGTAGAATAATAGATTTTAAAAATATAAATAAGTTGTCATGAAGATATTCTTATATTCGCTCAAAGTAAAAAGAAAAAAGCATGGCAGAATTTATGGATGTGTATTTTTGGAATGGTTTTATGATTCTAATGGGATCAATTAGTCTATACTTTTCTTTTACTACACATAGAGATCAGGCAAGATTAAAGAAAAAAGGGCTTTTGACAGAAGCAAAAATGATTGAATTCTCAGCCGAAAAAGCAACCAGCGATTCAACTTCTGTAACAGTTCCAGTTTTTACATTTTCTCATAAAGACCAAAACGGAGTTAAAGTTTTTAGAGTAAAAGGTAAAACGAATTCTTCAGCTCAAATAGGAGAAATAACGCCAATTTATTACAATCCTGAAAATCCCGAAAAAGAATATTATTTACCCAAAAAAGATTTTTTGATGAAGTATCTCATGCTTTTTTTAGGCATGTTTTTTTGTTGTCTGGGACTTCTTTATTTGTTGGAAGATTTAAATTACCAAACGGGAGACTCTTTTCTATACCTCTTTATTGGTTTGTTTGCCGGAACTTTCGTGTTGTTTATGGCAGGAAGAATTAGTTATTGGGTAAATAAAAAATAATAGAAAAAGTGTTGCGCCAAAGAAATACTGAATTATGCTAAATAGTTTGAAGTAAAAATATTCTTATATTCGCTTTAAAGAACTTTTTATTTCGCTAATTAATGATAGAATCAAACCAGTTACTTTTCTTCCTTAGTGCTTTAGGAGCTTTCAATGGTTTTATACTTTCGTTGTATTTTGCTATAAATGCCAAAAAGAAAATCTTTGCCAATTATTTTTTATCCTTGCTATTGCTGGTTTTAAGCATCAGAATTATTAAATCGGTATTCTTTTATTTTAATCCGCATTTATCGAACATCTTTATTCAAATCGGACTTTCTGCTTGTATTTTAATTGGTCCGTTTCTTTTTTTATACCTTAAACCTTCAGAAGATGAAAAACAAAATTGGCTAAAACATGTTATACCGTATTTGATTGGAATAACTGTTCTGGGCATTTTTTATCCTTATGTCGAACATCAGAAAGTTTGGATTTTCTGGGTTGTAAAAACAATATATCTTCAATGGTTTGTGTATATTATTTTGTCTTTTCGATATATTTTACCCATTATTCAAAAACTAAAAAGAAAAGAGAATCTAAAAAAAATAGAAGTTTGGTTTCTTAGTATCTATTTTGGAGTTACACTTATATGGTTGGCTTATTCTACAGCCGCTTATACTTCTTATATTGTTGGTGCATTATCGTTTACCTTTATTTTGTATCTAATTGTTTTGCTTTTAATTTTTAGAAATAGCAGTGAATCTACTTTTTTTGAAGAAAAACAGAAATACAAAAACAAAGAATTAGACACAGAAAAGCAGAGCGAAATCGAGCAAAAATTATCTATAATAATCGAAAAAGAACTTTATCTGAATCCGGATTTTAGTCTCGAAGAAGCCGCCAAAGAATTAAAAATAACCAAACATTTATTGTCGCAATATGTGAATGAGATTTTGGGTAAATCTTTTTCGAATCTGATTAAAGAATACCGAATCGAAAAAGCCAAAAAATTATTAGAAACCGAAAAAAACTTCACCTTAGAAAGTTTAGGTTACGATAGTGGTTTTAGTTCTAAATCAACTTTTTTTACGGCTTTTAAAAAAATAACCGGCTTAACTCCTGCCGAATATCAAAAGACATACACAAAAGCAGATTCGATATTATAAATTAAGAGTTCTACTTTATAAATTAAAACCTTTTAGATAACCATCTTCAGGATATTTGCTCTCATTATTAATAATTTAAAATTTTAAAAATGAGAAAAGTGGTTTTATTTATTTCCCTTAGTTTTTTATTTTTTAATGCAAATGCTCAGACAAACGATGCTGAAAACGATTTGCTTTTAATTCAAAAAACGCTTAATCTTTACATTGATGGTCAGGCTACCGGCGATTCTGTTATGATTGGTAAATCATTTCATAGCTCGTGGCAAATCAAATATCTCGCTGATGACAAACTGAATATTGTGACTAAAAAACAGTATTTATCAAATTTTAAAGCGCCATATCCTAAACAACCCAATTGGTCCGGACGTATTATATCTATAGATATAACAAATCTGGTTGCAAGTGCAAAAATCGAAATCAGTACTTCAAAACTATTGTTTACAGATTATTTCAATCTTATGAAAACCAATAAAGGATGGTTTATTGTAGACAAAATTTCTACCAGAACGCCTCATAAAACTGTTGAGGTAACAGCAGTAAAACCAAAGGAATAAGAAACCGTTTTATTCAAAATTTAACTTCAATAATTTTAGCAAATGAATAAAAAGATCGTTTTATTACTTATCCTTCTTTACTTATATCCTGCAAGCACTGATGCGCAAAATAAGATCTTGTTTGTAACCTCAAATCAGGATTTTTATGGAAATTCTAAAATTCCTGCTGCCAATCATTTTCAGGAAATTATTGTTCCGTATGATCTATTTATAAAAGCCGGATATCAAGTCGATTTTATTAGTCCAAAAGGCGGAGCGATTCCTATTGGTTATATTAATGCATCAGACAGTTTGCAAAAAAAGTATCTATACGACGGATGGTTTATGGATAAACTGGAACATACTTTGAAGCCAACTGAAATTAGTGCCAATGACTATTCTGCCATTTTTTATAGTGGAGGAGGCGCAGCAATGTTTGGCGTTGCCGATGACGTTACGATTCAAAAAATAGCAAGAACTATTTACAATAAAAATGGTGTTATTTCTGCCATTTGTCACGGAACAGCAGGAATAAGTTTTTTAAAAGACGAAAATGGAAAATCGTTATTTGCAGGAAGAAAAATTACAGGTTTTCCGGATGAATTTGAAAGTAAAGAAGCAGCGTATTACAAAACATTTCCGTTTGCGATTGACAAAGCCATTAAAAATAACGAAGGCAATTTTGTGTATTCTAAAAATGGGGGAGATGCTTTTTTTATTGTTGATGGCAGATTTGTAACCGGACAAGATCCCACTTCTGGTGCTAAAGTGGCAAACGAAGTACTAACAATTTTAAAACAGAACTTTAAAAAGGGTAGTGGCAATACCAAAAGTGATTTAGACCAAATTACAGAAGTTCTTCTCGATTATATTGAAGGAACTGCCAACGGCGAACCAGAAAGATTGCGAAAAGCATTTCATCCTAATTTTAATTTATACACGGTTGCAAAAGATACTTTGTGGATCCGTTCTGGCAAACAATATATTTTGGATATAAAAACCGGACAAAAAACAAACAGAATAGGAAGCATAGTTTCGATCGATATTGAAAATGATGCAGCAATTGCCAAAGTTGAAATAAAAATACCCAATTGGCGCATTTTTACAGACTATTTTTTACTACTTAAATACCACGGTTCCTGGAAAATAGTACAGAAAAGTTATTCGTGGAGAGAATTGGCTAAAAATGAATAAGGAATTGAAAAATCAGATTCTGTTATTTATAAGTAATGTTTCTAAAAGTAAAACTCCTTAAGAAATTAAGGAGTTTTTAATGATATATTTTACAAGTTATCTTTAATTCTGGTTGTGATTTCGTTAATAGTTCCCAATCCGTCAAAAGTCAAAACTTTAATTTTAGACTTCATATATTCGATTGCCGGTCTGGTTGAAATTTCAAAAACTTTAATTCTTTTAAGATGAATTTCTGCATCTTTGTCATCTTTTCGGTTAGAAGTTTCGGCTCTTTTTTTTGCTCTTTTTAAAAGTTCAGATTCCGGAACATCAATATTAATTACTTTTCCAATTTCTAAATTTTTCGATTCAATTAGTTCCAGCAAATCATTAACCTGAGGTTCAGTTCTCGGATAACCATCCAGAATTATTCCTTTCTTAGATCTGTTTTCATCCAATATTTTGCTAAAAAGATCTTTCATAATAGAGTCAGGAACCAAATCTCCTTTTTCCTCATATTCAGACATTATTTTTCCTATTTCTGTTTCATTTTGTTTCTCTAGTCGACATCTGTCTCCGGTTGAAATATGTTCAAATTTAAGTTCTTCTTTTAAAATCTCACATTGAGTACCTTTTCCTGAATATGGAGGGCCGGTTATTACTAATATTTCCATTTTTTTTGTAAAGTTTTTTTAGATTTCTTTTGATCCTTGATTAAACTGTTTTCAATCCAAACAGGATATTACAAATTTATAAGAAAGAGATTGTTTATTCGAACGAAATCTTTAAAATTAACGACTTTGGAGTTTCATCTAATTAACCTTTTTTTAGAATTGTTTTTAAAAAGAATACTACAAAAGTGTGAAGTAATCAAATCATGTTATCTTAAAGAAGAAAATAAATTGTAGTATAAATATTTCATATATTCGCTAGAGTAAAAGTCAACTTATTGTGTATAAACAAATCTAGCAGAGTTGCTCGCAAGCTAAAAAAATGAAAAAAAACATCATATTATTGATCTTGACAGCAACAGGACTTTTTTCCTGTAAACAAAATAGTAAATCAGCGTTGGACACAGAAACTTTAGATTCGGTAAAAAATGTTCAAAGTAAAAAACGATTGGCTAATAATGATAAAGGCATTTATACCAAATATAAATATACGGATTCTAAAGGTGAAAATTTAATAATAGAAAACAGTTTTCCAAAAGGAGGAATAAGATACACTGACCCAAAAGGCGAGCAATATGTTTATGCGATATTTTGGACTCGAATTATCAACGAAACCGCTAATTCTCTTGAATTTAAAATTAACTTTCCTGTAAATTCCTATGAAATTCCGAGTTTAAAGGGGAAATATTATAAAATATTGATTCCTTCTGACACGATGACAATTGAAAAAATACCATTGTTTAATTATGGCTTAACCAATTTAGAGCCTTTTTTAGATGGAGCGATTCATAAATCGTCTTCTTTAAAAAGAATTATTAATCCAAAAGAATCCAGTGGTTTTTATATCATAACACTCCGTTTGACTGGCGGAGATCAATATGGTATTTTGAGAAATGAACTCAGCCTAAAAGAACAAAATCTTTTTTATAAAATAAGAGATAAGGAAATTCAGTGTGGAAGTATTAATTTGAAAGATTTAAAGTTATCGAAATAAACATAAACCAGATATGAAGTCAAACCTTATTTTAACAGCACTTTTTATTGTTTTGTCTAATTTTATTTTTGGACAAAATAATTTTTCAGACAATCCTTTAGATGCCGTTTTTGAAACAAAAGATTCAAAAAATTTTTGGGAAGCATTTGATAAGATAGATAAATCAAAACAAAATCCATTTGTAGAATATATGCAAAAAGGTTCTCCGGGCGTTAAAGCATTTACCGAAAACAGAATAATCAATGCAGACTCACTTTTTGCTGTCGTGAAGAAAAGAAAAGCCGATTATGAACTTTCAAGAAATGTTTTAAACGATATTTCTTCAAAGGAAAAGAGAGTAAGAGCAATTTATAGCGCGTTAAAATATTGGTATCCAAATGCAAAATTCCCTCCCATTTATTTTGTGTATGGAAGATTTAATTCAGGAGGAACTTCTTCTCCTGACGGAATTATTATAGGAACTGAAAAGCTTACAAATTTAGATGGAGTTTCCGGTTTAATCGCGCACGAGCTTATACATTATCAGCAAAAGTTAGAAGGAAAAGATATGCTCCTGAAATGGTGTTTACTCGAAGGAGGAGCAGATTTTATTGGAGAACTTATTTCAGGAGAATCAATAAATCAGGTTTCCTATCAATATGGAGAGCAAAACAAAGATAAATTAGGTCAGGAATTTGTAACGAGATTAAAAAACACCGATTATCAGGATTGGTTATACGGAACCTCAAAGAAAGATGACAGACCAAATGATTTAGGATATTGGATTGGCTATAAAATAACCGAATCTTATTTCAATAAACAGAAAGACAAGCAAAAAGCAATTCAGGAAATATTAAACATAAAAGACCCAATGCAGTTTTTAAAACAAAGTGGTTTTTTAGATGTCTATATTGAAAAATATCAAAAATCAAGGAAAGAAAGTTTTGATGAGTTTTTTAAGTAAGTGAACAAAAAACTCCTTAAATTTTTTAAGGAGTTTTTTTATGATTTTTCAGAGAGATTTCGGTTAAACGCCTTTGTTAACTTTTGATAAATTATCCTAATTGTTTTTTTCAATCAATTCAATAATTTTTAAGGCAACACCATTTGATGATTGAAAATTTTGTCCTGTAACAATTTGGTCATCTTGTTCAACGTAAGATTCATTTTGTTTTGAGAATTTAAAAATCCCTCCTCTTTCTTCTATTGTCTTCTGAATTAAAAATGGAAAGTGCTTAAAATATTCGCCATCTTGTTTTTCAAAAGAATCAGGATAGCCACTTATTTTTTTTCCTTCAACTAAAAATTTGCCGTTTTTGGTTCTCAAGTTAACAATACCCGCCGTTCCATGACAAACCGAAGAAATAATGCCATTATTATCTTCGTAGATTTTCATAACAATCTGTTGAATATCGGAGTTTTCAGGAACATCATACATCGCGCTGCCACCTCCAATATAATGAACGGCTTTGTATGTTTTATAATCAATTTCTTTAGGGCTTGCAGTATGTTTTATTGTATACATGAAATCTTGATTATATAAATATTGCTTTTGCAAGTTGTCAGAAGTATTGATATAAGCTAAAGGAATAGCGCCTCCCTTTGGACTTACAAAATCAACAGTATAACCTGAATTTATAAAAGTATCATAAGCGTTTACAATTTCGGCAAAGCTATTACCTGTAGCAATTTTAGACTTTCCGTAATAATGTGCATTAGAAACAATGAACAATATTTTTTTTCCAGATTTATTACTTGTTTTGCTACTTGCTGCCTTGCTAATTATTTTCCATTCACCCTGAATTTTTTTAAGCAAGAACATATCCATAAATTCTTGTTTTTTTTCTGGAATGAGAATTTCAGCTTTGGCAATAGCGATATCATTGTAATATTCTATAGAGATAATTTTTCCTATTCGACCATTAAATTCTCCTTTATTTCCTTTTTGAAACCAAGTTATATATTCTAAACTTGGAACTATCCATAAAGGTTTTTCTTTGTGGCTTAGAAAAAGATTAGCTTCAGAATAAAAAGCTTTACTAATACTGTCCGGAATATTATAAGATGTGCCTTCAATATAGTTTTGAATACAATTCTCAATCAGAGACTGTTCGGATTGCGAAAAAGATAAATTTGAGAGTAGTGCAAATAGAATTGTGAAAAATAGTTTTCTCATAAACTTTAGATTTAATGGTTAAAAAATGGTTTTCAAAACTACATTGATTAACTTTTAGATCATTCCGAGTTTATAATAAAGGACTCCTAATGTATATTTTAGGACTAGAAATTATTCTTTTTGATAATTTGAAGGCGTAGTACCTGTGATTTTTTTAAATGTACTATAAAACGTACTGGTAGAATTAAATCCAGATTCAAAACCAACGGCATCTATTTTGAACGGAGTATTTTCTTTTAATAACCGTTTTGCTTCATCAATTCTATATTCATTGATGAATTGAGCAAAACTTTTATTCAAATTGTCATTAATAAATTGTGACAGCAATTGAGGGCGAATATTTAATTCTTTTGCTAAAATTGATAAAGTGAGGTCAGGATTAGTATAAATTTTTCTTGTTCCAAAAAGGATATCGATTTGTTCTTGAATTTCTTTTACTAATTTTTCTTCTATTTTATTTATGTATTTTTCTTTATTAACTACCGAAATTAGTGTTTTGTTTTTTACATAAAAAATCAGAAGGAAAGAAATGTAAAAACTGAAGGAAAAAGTCAACGCCCCAGAGATATATGAAGTGTATTTAGCTAAAGAATACGAAAGCCAAATTGCAAAAACCCCACAAATAACAGACAATATCCAAGTTTCATGATAGTTAATTTGGTTGCGATTAATTACTAGCTTCCTGAAAATTTGCCTGGTTTCATAAACGGATAATAGAATAAAAATAAACCATTGAATGTTTATTAAGTAATAAATAATTTCTCTCCATATTGCAGAATTCTCCTTATATGGTAAAAGAAAGCCAAACACGCTTATAGCTGTAATGATTAAAATAAGAGTATATTTTGCAAATAAATAATTAAGATTTTGCAGTATTGATCTAACATAAAAATATAAGAGAGGCCCAATTAAAAAACATGCAGACAAACCTATTTGCAAATACGTTTTTGATAACTGCGGATTGAAATTGTAAAACACGGATTTTCCAATTCTTATACTTAAAGACAATAATAAAAGCCCAAGAAATAAATCAGATTTAGATTTATTGTGCTTAAAGAATAAAAAATAAAAACTCAAAACAACACTATTAAAAACACCTAGCGCACTTAAAAAAAATAATATTTGATTGCTGATATTCATTAATTGGAAAAATATGCTTTCTATTTTGAAATTGTTTTCAGTTAACTTAAATGTATAAAAAGACGAATAGTTTTTTTTACAATACTACATAAAAATATGAATATGGTAAGTCAGTTTTTTATA
>Ga0302347_1003153_pt1 | contig 15123 bp, 12 predicted proteins | sample PhyWR1_FD_202178 | JGI IMG/M metagenome (GOLD analysis project Ga0302347, IMG submission 202178) | Leaf surface microbial communities from wheat plants in UC Gill Tract Community Farm, Albany, California, United States - DLSL W.R1 (v2)... | ecosystem: Host-associated > Plants > Phyllosphere >...
GCAGTGCGCAGTGTTGCCCCCGAAGTCATTATCATGATTGATAACTCCTGGGCTGCAGGAGTGCTGTTTAAAGCGCTGGATTTTGATATCGATATTTCGATTCAGGCAGGCACCAAATATCTGGTCGGTCACTCAGATGCAATGATAGGTACTGCAGTATCCAATGCACGTTGCTGGGATACGCTACGGGAAAATGCCTATCTGATGGGGCAGATGGTTGATGCCGATACCGCCTATGTGACGAGTCGTGGTTTACGAACTTTGGGCGTGCGTTTACGTCAGCATCAGGAAAGCAGCCTGAAAATAGCCCAATGGCTTGCTCAGCACCCGCAAGTTGAACAGGTAAACCACCCCGCTATTCCAGACAGTAAAGGGCATGTCTATTGGCAGCGTGACTTTACCGGCAGCAGCGGGCTGTTTTCCTTCATACTTAAAAAACGTCTTAATAGTACCGAGTATGCTGACTATCTCGATAATTTTAACTACTTCAGCATGGCCTATTCCTGGGGTGGCTTTGAGTCACTGATCCTGGCTAACCAGCCAGAAGAACTGGCAGCCATTCGTCCGGTCAGCGGTGTCGATTTTACCGGTACACTGGTACGTGTTCATATCGGCCTGGAAAATGTTGATGATTTAATCGCCGATTTGGAAGCAGGTTTCCAGAGGATTGCCTGAACCTACCTAAAACTGACAGTTTTTTGACCTTAGATACATATTGTTGAACCACCATTTGAGATGTTACGCGTATTTTTAGTTACAATAGGATCTACAGAGAAAAGTCGAAGTGATGGGTACACCATCCGGCATCTCACGAATTAGTGGTTCAACAGGATCCATCATGGCTGTGATACACGAGATTGCTCAGGCGCTGTGGAATAATGATTTCGCCGCGCTTTCCGATCCTCACGTTATTAACATTGTTTATTTCGTGATGTTCGTTACCTTGTTTCTTGAAAATGGTTTGCTACCCGCATCTTTTTTACCCGGCGATAGTTTGCTTGTTCTTGCCGGGGCACTCATAGCAAAAGGGGTCATGGGATTTGTTCCGACGCTGGTTATTCTGACGATTGCCGCGAGCCTTGGTTACTGGCTAAGCTATCTTCAAGGGCGCTGGCTGGGTAATACGCGGGTAGTGAAAGGCTGGTTGCATCATCTTCCAGGACACTATCATGATAAAGCCAATCATATGTTTAACCGCCATGGTTTGGTTGCCCTGCTGGCGGGTCGATTTATTGCATTTGTACGTACTTTGCTGCCTACCATTGCCGGCATTTCAGGTTTAAGTAATCGCCGTTTTCAACTATTCAACTGGCTAAGTGGCTTCCTCTGGGTTCTGCTGATTACCAGTTTTGGCTATATCTTAAGTATGATCCCGTTTGTAAAACGCCATGAAGATCAGGTGATGACTTTTCTGGTTATCCTCCCAATAGCATTACTGGCCATCGGTTTAACCGGGACCATTATCGTATTGCTAAAAAAGAAGTTCTGCACCAGTAAGTAATCTCCCTATATTTAATAGTCTGGTGTGAAACCACACCAGACTATGCCTGTCCGGTCATCAAGCTCTGATACGAGCCGAATCCTCACCCGGCGTCACACCAAAATAGCGCTTAAATTCACGACTAAACTGTGACGCACTTTCATAACCCACATGAATCGCAGCAGTGCTCGCCTTCATTCCATCATGCAACATCAGTAAACGTGCTTTATGCAAACGGTAGCTTTTCAGGTACTGAAGTGGCGAAGTACTGGTGACTGACTTAAAATTGTGATGAAAAGCTGAGACACTCATATTGGCATCTGCGGCCAGCTGGTCGACGGTAAGGTTTTCCGTGTAGCGTGTTTCTATCCGCCGGATAACCCTGCTTATCTGACTAAAATGTGTCTGTCTGGAGACCAGGGCTAATAATGCCCCTCCCCGTGGCCCTCTTAATACCTGGTACAGGAGCTCACGAATGATCTGTTTGCCAAGTATTTTCGCGTCCAGCGGGTGTTCAAGCACATCCAGTAAACGTTCAGCTGCACAAAGAATATCTTCGGAGAGTTCGACCGAGTTAATACCGTCAGCCGATGCCTGTGGGCAAAAGCTATCATCTTCACCAATATCCATGACCAGGTTCTGAAGCTGGAGTAAATCGATGTTAATGCGCATCCCTGCCAGAGGCTCTTCAGGCGTCGCCCTGGTTTCACATTCAAAAGGTAACGGGACGGTCAGGAGCAAATACTCATTAGCATCATAGTGAAACACCCGACCATTCAGGTAACCGGTTTTATGCCCTGAAAAGAGAAATATTATACCCGGCTCATACATCACCGGTGAGCGTTCCCGAGGCGTAGTACCGTAGAGAAGATGAATACCCGGAATGGATATTTCATTGTTTTCATTTAAAGTCAGCAACTTAATTTTATTTGTTAGTTGCTGACAGACAGTCTGGCGATTCATTAGCGACGACTCCTCTCCTCACTTTCATCTTTAACATTGTGCCCGTGATTCCCTTATTTCTCCAGAGCACAAGAGAAATAGGCAAGACAAAAGCAGGATTAAGCATTGAGAGATTGCCGGGTAGATACCAGAATAACTGCCATTGCAATGTGTCGTATTGTCCATTTGAAGAACAGGAAAATTATTATGAATAACTTCAACCTTCATACCCCTACCCGTATTCTGTTTGGCAAAGGGGCCATCGCGAAATTACGTGAACAAATTCCTGCGCAAGCTCGTGTATTGATTACTTATGGCGGCGGTAGCGTTAAAAAAACCGGCGTTCTGGATCAGGTCTATCAGGCGCTGGAAGGCCTTGATATCCTGGAGTTCGGCGGTATTGAGCCTAACCCTGCTTATGAAACCTTAATGAAAGCGGTTGAGCTGGTTCGTGCTGAAAAAGTCACCTTCTTACTCGCTGTCGGCGGCGGTTCAGTGCTGGATGGCACCAAATTTATTGCCGCAGCCGCGCATTATCCTGAAGATAAAGATCCGTGGAATATCTTATTGAATCACGGAAATGATGTGACCAGTGCGATTCCGATGGGTTCAGTGCTGACACTTCCGGCAACCGGCTCAGAGTCAAACTCTGGCGCTGTAGTATCTCGTCGTGCAACCGGTGACAAACAGGCCTTTATGTCTGATTTCGTTCAGCCTGTTTTTGCTATCCTCGACCCGGTTTATACCTATACTCTGCCTGCGGTACAGGTCGCAAACGGTGTTGTTGATGCTTTCGTTCATACCGTAGAACAGTATTTAACCTATCCGGTTAATGCAAAAGTACAAGACCGCTTTGCCGAAGGTTTGCTGTTAACCCTAATTGAGGAAGGCCCTAAAGCATTAGCTGAGCCAGAAAACTATGATGTCCGCGCCAACGTGATGTGGGCCGCGACCATGGCACTCAATGGCCTGATTGGCGCGGGTGTTCCTCAGGATTGGGCAACACATATGCTGGGTCATGAGTTAACTGCAATGCATGACCTTGATCATGCTCAGACTCTGGCTATCGTGTTACCTGCTTTGCTTAATGAAAAGCGTAATGAGAAACGCGCCAAACTGCTGCAGTATGGTGAGCGAGTATGGAATATAACTGAAGGCAGCGAAGAAGCCCGTATTGACGCCGCTATCGACGCAACACGTAACTTCTTCGAGCAAATGGGAACCGGAACTCGCTTCTCTGCTTATGGTCTGGATGGCAGCTCAATTCCAGGTTTACTGGCCAAACTCGAAGAAAAAGGTTTGACCAAACTGGGTGAACATCAGGACATTACCCTGGATGTTAGCCGTCGCATTTATGAAGCAGCACGGTAATATCAGGTCTGTTTTTGCCTGCTAATTCTAATAGTTGACTAAACTTAACACGCTGCCGCTTGTCTGATATACAGCGTGTTAAGCTCTTTTTTCGCTGTATCTCCTGCTTGCAGCTATCTGTAACCAGGACGTAGCACTCACTTTTGCCGGGCAAATAGCCGGCCTCTTTCTGACTGAACCCTACGTTTTAAAGGAGATATTATGACTCATCAGGCCTTAATTACCCTGAATGATGGGAACCAGATTCCACAGCTAGGACTGGGTGTCTGGCAAGCCACTAATGAGCAGGCTCAGAGCGCGATTGAAACAGCACTGGATGTGGGCTATCGCTCTATTGATACCGCAGCCATTTACCAGAATGAAGAAGGCGTCGGTCATGCTTTACAGCAGACTGATGTTCCACGTGAAGACCTGTTTATTACCACTAAGCTGTGGAATGACTCACACCTGCATCCTGAAAAAGCGCTGGAAGAAAGCCTGAAAAAACTCCAGCTGGACTACCTTGATCTGTATCTGATCCACTGGCCAGTTCCTAAAGCCGATAATTATGTTCAGGCCTGGAAAGGGATGATTGAGCTGCAAAAGCAGGGCTTAATCAAAAGTATTGGTGTCTGTAACTTCCATGAAAGCCATCTCCAGCGTCTGCTGGATGAAACCGGCGTCATTCCTGTTATCAACCAGATTGAGCTCCATCCGCTGTTACAGCAGCGCCCGTTACACGCCTGGAATAATACCCATAAGATTCAAACTGAATCCTGGAGTCCACTGGCTCAGGGCGGCGAAGGTGTCTTTGACCAAAAAGTGATCCGTAACCTGGCGGATAAATACGGCAAAACCCCCGCGCAGATCGTTATTCGCTGGCACCTGGACAGTGGTCTGGTCGTCATTCCTAAATCCGTCACGCCATCACGCATTGCAGAAAACTTTGCGGTCTTTGACTTCCGTCTGGACAGAGATGAGCTGAATGAAATCGTAAGCCTGGATAGCGGAAAACGTCTGGGACCTAACCCGGATACTTACGAAAGAGTGTAAGTGAATAAACTTCAGACAAAAGAGGGATGCATATTCCCTCTTTTTTATTGGGTGGTATATCAGCGGTTAGAATATTAATGATGTATACACCCGAATAAAATCAATGTTCCCTGACAAAACATAAAGCAATTTTTCGTGATAATGGCAGCACAAAAACAATCACCGGAAAAGCAACCATCCAGGATATAAGCCAGGATTCAGGCCATACTCTAAAAATATCAGTGACAAATCCGACATTCATCAACAGGCTGATCATTGAGACCACACCGCTCATAAAAAATGAGGTTATCCCAGGCATAACAAATTTCATAAATCGGGGATGAAGCTTGGTTCTTTTCAAAAAATACTCCAAAACAGACTTCAAAAAATAGTGTCTCTTGCACGGTCTGAATTTAACAAACCCATAACGCAAGCGGAGAAATAATATACATTATTTTTTCTTTTCAGCAACGCCAAAAGGTGGAGTAAAACAGGGAAGGCAGGAAAAGTGAATGAGGGGTAACGGGTCTTATATACAGAATCGTATACAGGCGCCTGGCGAATCGCTCTTGAGGCCATGCAGGACCTCAAGAGCGGCATTTCACTATCAAATGGAGTGAGTGAAAGTACGGGAGATAACATCCTGTTGCTGTTCACGTGTTAACGCATTAAAACGCACTGCATAGCCGGACACACGGATCGTCAAGGTTGGGTAGTTTTCCGGATGATCGATAGCATCAAGCAGCATCTCTCGATTCATCACGTTCACGTTCAAGTGCTGCCCCCCTTCGGTTTTCACATCGTGATAAAAATAGCCGTCGAGCAGCCCCACCAAATTCAACTGCCGTACGTTGTCATTTTTTCCTAACGCAGCAGGGACTATCGAGAAGGTGTAAGAAATACCGTCTTTCGCATAACTGAACGGCAATTTTGCCACTGAATTTAAAGAGGCAATGGCGCCTTTGCGATCTCGGCCATGCATAGGGTTTGCGCCTGGTGCAAAAGGTGCGCCGCTACGACGTCCATCCGGAGTGTTACCGGTTTTCTTTCCATAAACCACGTTTGAGGTGATGGTCAGAATTGACTGCGTTGGCACGGCATTACGATAAGTTGGCAGTGACTGGATCTTTTTCATAAACTGCTCAACCAAGTCACAGGCAATAGTATCGACGCGATCGTCGTTATTGCCATACTGCGGATATTCACCTTCAATCGCAAAATCAATCGCCAGACCATTTTCATCGCGTATCGGCTTAACGGTGGCATACTTGATAGCTGACAGCGAATCGACTGCCACAGACAGCCCTGCGATACCACATGCCATCGTGCGATAAACATCTCTGTCATGTAGCGCCATTAACGATGCTTCATAACTGTATTTGTCATGCATGTAGTGAATAAGATTCAGCGCGGTAATGTATTGTGAGGCCAGCCAGTCCATAAAGTGGTCGAGACTGTCCATCACCTTGTCATAATCCAGTATCTCATCGAGCATTACCGGCGTTTTCGGTCCTACCTGGATTTTAAGCTTTTCATCCATGCCGCCATTGATGCAATACAGCAACGTTTTTGCGAGGTTGGCGCGCGCGCCAAAGAACTGCATCTGTTTCCCAATAACCATCGGGCTGACGCAACAAGCAATCGCATAATCATCACTGTCAAAGTCACAACGCATCAGATCGTCGTTTTCATACTGCAGCGATGAGGTCTCTATCGAGACTTTTGCCGCATAGACTTTGAAGGGTTTTGGTAAGGCTTCTGACCAGAGAATAGTCAGGTTAGGTTCAGGTGCCGGCCCCATGGTATAGAGCGTATTCAGATAACGATAGGCGTTCTTAGTAACCAGAGTACGGCCATCCAGCCCCATCCCCCCAATCACTTCTGTGGCCCAGATAGGATCACCTGAGAACAGCGAGTCAAATTCAGGCGTGCGTAGGAAACGAACCATGCGGATCTTCATAATGAAGTGATCGACCAGTTCCTGCGCCTGTTCTTCGGTAATCAGTCCTGACGCCAGGTCTCGCTCAATATAGATATCGATAAACGAGGTCGTGCGTCCCAGAGACATCGCGCCCCCGTTTTGCGATTTCACCGCAGCCAGATAGGCGAAATAGAGCCACTGTAGTGCTTCTTGTGCATTCGCGGCTGGGCGAGAAATATCAAAACCATAGCTTGCTGCCATCTCTTGAATTTGCAGCAAGGCACGACGATGTTCAGAAAGCTCTTCACGCAGGCGAATCACTGCTTCAAGATTTTCCCCACGTTCCAGCGATCCCTGTAAATCGGCAAACTGCAATTCACGCTCACGCACCAGGTATGCAATGCCGTACAGCGCCACACGACGATAGTCGCCGATAATACGCCCACGGCCATAGCCATCAGGCAAGCCGGTCAGGACACCGGATTTGCGGCAGCGCAAAATATCCGGGGAATAGACATCAAATACGCCCTGGTTGTGCGTTTTGCGCAGCGAAGTAAACTGATATTCGAAGTCTGGGTCCATTTTTTGGCCATAAGCCTCAAACGAACTTTTGATCATATTGATACCGCCGTAAGGATGCAGAGCACGCTTAAGCGGCTTATCGGTCTGCAACCCGACGATTTTTTCCTGGGACTTGATAATATAACCAGGCGCATGTGCGGTAATGGTGGTCGCCACATTTAAATCGAAATCAACCGGGGCATGTGTGGCATTTTCCAGACGAATACCTTCCATCACCTTTTCCCACAATGCGGTGGTCGCCGTGGTTGCTCCGACTAAAAAGGATTCGTCACCCTCATAAGGGGTATAATTGTGTTGGATAAAATCACGGACATTAATTTCACGCTGCCATTCCTCACCAGAAAATCCTTTCCAGGCATGGGAATATTTTTCGGTAGTCATATCAATATCAACCTTCATTACTTCATTCCTCTAAAACCTATTAATATTTCAGGCATATTCCGCGAAGTGATGTTTATTCCCTAAATGCAGTGCATCAAGAGCAATCATTTTCTCTTCGTTTGTTGGAATAACCGCGCAAATAACCGCTGATTGAGATGTCGAAATAATCCGGTCACCCACCCAATTACTTTGACTATTTTTGCTTTCATCTAATTGAATGCCAAACACACGCAGGCGTTCAATAACCAGTCGTCGGATAAGCTGTGAATTCTCACCAATGCCGCCGGTAAAAATAACCCCATCAAGATGTGTCAGCGCTGCGATATGTGCACCAATTGTTCGGGCAATCCGATGCACAAAAGTATTAATCGCTAACTGCGCGCGTGGGTCACCCTGGTGCCACGCCTTTTCCAGGATTCGTAAATCTGAAGAGATCCCCGAAAGCCCAAGCAGACCAGACTCTTTATTAGCGACTTGCTCAAGATCTTCTATAGATTGCCCCGTCTGACGAGCAAGAGAGGCCATCGCACCAAAATCGACGTCACCACAGCGGGTACCCATGATCAAGCCTTCAAGTGGCGTCATTCCCATTGAAGTATCAACGCTTTTGCCATCCTGTATCGCACAAACTGAAGCGCCATTCCCCAGATGAGCAATGATTAATCCTGAAGACTCCCCTGAAATACCAGGCAGTTCGCCAGCCTGCTGCGCCACATAGCGATAAGAGATCCCGTGGAACCCATAGCGACGTACGCCATAATCTTCATAATAGCTGTAGGGCAAGCCATACAGATAGGATTCTGGTTTTAACGTCTGATGGAAACTGGTATCAAATACAGCAACCTGTGGAATGCCGGGGAAGTATCGCCGCGACGACTCTACTCCGTTCAAATTAGCGTAATTATGCAAGGGGGCTAAAGGTGAAACTAGGCGAATCTGCTCAATTACTTTATCGGTAATTAATACGGATTCTTTAAATACTCCGCCGCCATGTGCAATTCGGTGACCAATATATTCAACGCTATTAATTAAATTTCTTTTTTCAAGTTCTGTCGATATGGCTGCCAGTGCATCCTCATAACTTTGAAGAGCTAGCTGCATCGGCTCACCATCATTCACAGTGATAAATGCCGCGTGGGTATTAATACCGTCACATATTCCAGATAAAAGAACATCACAGGTTTGTGCATCGAGTACTGAAAACTTAACTGAAGAAGAGCCACAGTTAATCGTCAATACAACAGGGTAATCATTCATATTAATCATCACTCATCTTAAATCAGTCGTTATTAATTAAATTAATTTGAAGACAATATTAAGGATGGTCAGTAAGCCAATGACGGTGACAAAGATATTTTCCGGTTTTCCTCGGTATTTCGCCAGCGCCGGGACTTTACGAATAGCATACATAGGCAGCAGGCAAAGCAGTGAGGCGATAATCGGAGCACCCATAGCTTCAATCAAATCAAGGATATTCGGGTTAGCATAGGCGACGACCCAAGTTGACCCCATGATAAATACCATGCTGAGTAAATTAAGTTTGCCGCCAGATATTTTATTTTTATCACCTTTATAAGCAAACTTGAGGATTAATCCGTTAAGGCCTTCCAGCGTGCCTAAATAGTGACCAAAGAAGGATTTGAAGATAGCAACCAGGGCAATAATTGATGCGCTATATTCGAGTACAGTGGCAAAGGTTGATTTCGAACCTGTCATGGATGAAAAGTGGTTAGCCAGGTATGAGAGCACTGGAATATTCTGTGCTTTCGCTTCCGCCATATTTTGTGGTGACAGGGTAAACAGACAGCTAAAGGCAAAGAACATCACCACGGCAACCATCAGTATACTGGCACGAGAGATGATTTTAGAGACTCTGTCCTGGGTGAAGTCCTTACCGAACTGTCTTTCGTACTCTTCTCGTTTAGAAACCACAAAGGAAGAGACAATCGGTGAGAAGTTGAAAGAGAACACCATAATTGAAATACCCAGCCAGACAGTCACCAGAATGCCATCATGACCCGTCAGAGATATTTCACTGAAATTAACCTGATTGACGACCTCTGTGCTCCAGTAAGGGATAAGCGAAAGCGATATCAATACCAGGCAAGCAATGAATGGAAAGACCAGATAGCTCATCACCTTGACCATTAAGTCTTTACCAAAGTAAATCACAAAGGCCATCAACAGGAGTAAGAACAGAGCAACAAGACCTCGGTTGAGCGGCATCATCTGTAGCTGGTTTTCCCAGAAAGTCATGAACGTATTGGTGATAGTGACACCGTAAATCCATAACAACGGGCAAATAGCAAAGAAGTACAAGAAGGTAATGACTACCCCGCCGGTTTTCCCAAAGTGCTCTTCAACCGTTTCAGTAATGTTCCCGGACGGATTTTTGCCTGACAGGCACAGACGCGCCAGAGCCCGATGGCAATAGAACGCGATTGGGAATGCCAGAAATAGCATGATTAAAATGGGAATTAAGCCACCATAACCTGCCCTAATTGGAAAAAATAATACGCCTGCGCCAATAGCTGTACCAAATAAACCCAGAGTCCAAGTCGTATCTGATTTACGCCACGTTGATATTTCTTTTTGATTAATAATTGTTGAATCTATATTACTCATAATAACGATCCTCAAATTTTTAAATTAAATATCTGCAGATCCCGTAACTTGTGATACACGAGATAAGTCAATGTTGCCGCCAGAAATAACGCTTACTGTTTTACGACCTTTAATATAACTATCCAGTTTGCCACTTAATATTGCAGCGGTAGCCAAAGCACCCGCGCCTTCAGTCACAACCTTGTTTCGTTGAATAAGCGCTACCATACTATTCTGAATTTCTTCTTCGCTGACTAAAATAATATCAGTCACCAAGTCTCTGACAATATCAAAGGTCATTTTGCCCGGATAAGAAACATCACAGCCATCCGCCAATGTCGCAGCAACACGATGCGATGTAAGTTCACCTTTCTGGAAAGATGCGGCCATGCCGTGAACATTCTCGGCCTGAACACCAATAATATTGATCGTTGGGTTTATTGATTTTATCGCTAAGGCAATACCTGCAATTAAACCACCGCCGCCAATAGGTACGATAACATTGTCAACATCATATAAATCTTCGAGGATTTCCAGACCAATGGTTCCCTGTCCGGCAATCACTTTCGCATCGTCATAAGGAGGAATAAAGATGCGCCCTTCCTGCTCAACAATTTCTTTTACTTTGGCAATAGTGTCATTGAAGTTATCGCCATGCAGTATGACTTGAGCCGAGTAGTCCATGGTTGCCGCGACTTTTGATTTTGGCGCACCTTTTGGCATCACCACTAAACCATCAATACCCAGAATGGCGCAGGATAATGAAACCCCCTGAGCGTGGTTACCCGCCGAACAGGCAACAACGCCTTTTCTTTTCTCTTCTTCAGTTAACGAACTCAGTTTATTGAAGGCACCGCGTATTTTAAATGATCCTGTACGCTGCATATTTTCAAATTTTAAGAAAATTTCGCCTTTGCAGCATTCACTCAAATAATTCGAACGTGGCATTCCTGTTTTATAAATAAAACCGGACAGTCTTTTTTTTGCTTCCAGAATATCATTGATACTGACAGGAAGTTCATAATCGATATGCATACGGCCTCTATTTTAAAAATAATGTTGGAGAGTAGGTTTTTTAAATTCCCTACTACATTTATTAGATTGTTATTAGTTGTATATTTATTTATGCAACTTTAATTAGCTTGTTAAATTTAAACTTATTTATTAACGAATGTTTTTTTGCTAGCTCTACTAACATTGCGGCAGATTTCTTAATTCTATAATTTTTAGACCATACTGCGGCATAGCGGGCTATGGGTAGCTTATCCTCTACAGGAAGTATATGAAATTTATCTGAGCCAAAGGGGGAGTGCATTTCTTTAGGAATAACAGTCAGGAATCCGGCATTGAGTACGAGGTTATATATGGTCACGACAGAATCGGTCTTAATAATACTTTCACTGGTTATATTATTTTTTTGAAGAGTAGTAAGAAGTTCACTGTAATATCCCATCTCGGTATGAGGTAGTACCCACTGCTCATGGCTTAAAGCGCTAAGCGTCGTGGTTTCACCGCATGTTCGCGTTCGGTTAGCGACCAGAACAAATTCAGATTCAAACAAAGGTTCAATATGTAGATCCTGCAGCAGCATTTCGTCGCTTAATGTGCCAATGGCAAAATCCAGTCGACCATCGCGAATAGCGGGTAAAAAGGAGGAAAGCTGAGCCTCATACATCGATACCTGCGCCCGAGGGAAGAGATTTTTAAACTCTTTCATCATCCCTGGCAAAAAGGTGAAGCCAATTAAAGAAGGATAACCAAAGGAGACATCAACCTCACCCATTCCCGCCATATTGCTCATCTCGTTACACATATTTCTCAGTTCACGTGTAATTGATTCAGAATGAGCGAGCAGAACTTTACCGGCTTCGGTAAGCTTAACGCCAGTATTTTTGCGAGTGATAAGTTCTAAACCAAAATAGGTTTCCATATCGTTGATTATCTTGCTCACTGCCGGCTGAGTCAGGTTTAATTTTTTTGCCGCAGAACCAAAAGATCCGTTTCTGATCACTTCCTGGAAAACCACCAGATGCTGTGTTTTAGGTAACGTATAATTTTCCATAATTTTTGCTTCCAGTAAGTTTCCCAGTTAATTTTCCATGCCACGATCATAGCTAATTCATATTGAACTGTTATGTGCAGTAGCTCACAGTTACCCGACTAACCATTAACAAGGAATGATAAACCAACATTAAATCATGTAGTTATGATTATTTATTTGCCGTTTAAATGATTAAAGTCAACCTTAATTAAGGTAATCAATTTAATTGATGGGAATAATAAAAACTTATCACCAAATAATTATTTATTACGGTTTAATGTTATTTGTGATTATATTGTTGCAAAGATCAAGTAATAATAAAATGAGTCACCAAATAATTGCATTAATCGGTTAAAAATAAGTTTTCCGATGCTATGACGATGTAAAAACCCAAAAAAATAGCCAGTCAGTTTCTTATCTGACTGGCATTATTTTCATAATAGTCTATGGGTTACTTCTGAGTCGATTCCTTTTAACACGGGTACTGGCTCCGGCTACCACTCGCTTGCGAACTACTGAAAAAATTCGTTTAACAGCCTAAATCCTGCATACGCAATTTACAACCTGTAAGCTGTATTGTTGATTTTACAACCTATAGGGTGTACCTTAACAGATACAGCTTTTAGGGTGTATCCTAATCAATTAAAGCGGTCAGCTCATTATGAAATCTCTTTATCCAGTAAAAACTCTCGGTCAGTTACGTCCCTTGCTCATAGGTTTTCGCAAAGCAAATGGACTGACGCAGAAAGACGTTTCTGAGAAATTAGGCGTAACCCAGCAAACTTATGCTCGTCTGGAGGCCAACCCAACCAGCGCCAGTATTGACCGTCTGTTCAGAGTATTCACCGTGCTGGGAGTGGAAATCAACCTTTCCGCGACATCATCCCCATTAGCAATGGAACCAACTGAAGCAAATGATAGCTTAGCAAGTTCACCTGCCAGACGGGAGACATGGTGACGTTATGAGCCGGAGACAACAGCGCTTAACAATCTGGATGAACGGCATCCAGGTGGGATTCTGGGAAAAGAGCAAAGGAGAAGATTTGTTGCGGTATCTTCCGGAATGGAGCTCTGATGGGCAAGGAAGACCTTTATCACTGTCTTTACCTTTCACCCCAGGAGATCAGGTCTGGCGTGGCAATCTTGTACGTGACTATTTTGATAATTTATTACCGGACAGTGAAGGAATTCGTCGACGCCTGGCAATGCGCTACCGGGCCGAAAGTCTCGATCCTTTTGACTTGCTGACTGAACTGGGAAAAGACTGTGTGGGGGCTATACAGCTGCTAAATGCTGACGAAGAACCCGAAGATTTATATTCCGTAAAATATCACCCACTTTCTGAATCAGAGATTGCGACAACGCTGCGAAATACAACGGAGACATTGTTACCCGGCAGGCAGGGTGATAATAGCGACTTACGTTTATCGATTGCCGGCGCACAGGAAAAAACAGCTTTATTGTGGCTCGATAAGCAGTGGTGTTTGCCTGAAGGTCATACACCAACGACGCATATCTTCAAATTACCGCTCGGATTAGTTGGAAATATGAAAGCGGATATGAGCTCGTCCGTTGAAAACGAATGGCTCTGTTCGGTGCTTCTTGAACACTACGGCATCCCTGTAGCAAAAACACAGATCGCCCAATTTGAAGATCAGAAGGCACTCGTAGTTGAACGTTTTGACAGAAAATGGTCTACAAACAGGCAGTGGATCATTCGGTTGCCCCAGGAGGATATGTGCCAGGCGATGGGAGTATCCCCATTACGAAAATACCAGGCTGATGGTGGACCAGGCATCTCGGACATAATGCAAATTCTGAGTCATTCAGAAAGTGCCGAATATGACAGACTACTGTTTTTCAAGGCACAGATTATTTTCTGGTTACTGGCCGCCACAGATGGCCATGCCAAAAATTTCAGTATCTCAATAGGGCCTCAGGGCCACTATCGCCTTACCCCTCTTTATGATGTTTTATCGGCATGGCCACTCATCGGTAACGGAAATAACCAGATAGCTTTGCAAAAATGCAAACTGGCGATGGCTGTCCGTGGCAGCAGTAATTATTATCTTATTAACAAAATACAAAAACGGCACTGGATTCAACATGGAGAATTGAGCGGGCTGAGTAAACAGCAGGTAGAGATGATGATTGATGAAACAATATCTGAAACGCCTCACATCATTGAACGTACAGGTTCACAGCTCCCATCCCATTTCCCGCCACAACTGGCTGAAGATATTTTTAATGGTATTAATAAGCAGTGTGAACGTCTGACCAGAAAATAATCTAAGTTCAAAGAGACAGGTTAATCGCAAAGAGAAGCTATTCAACCCTGATAGCTTCTCTTTGGTAATAGTCTACGAGTTACTTCTGAGTCGATTTTCCTTTAACACTGGTACTGGCTCGCCGCTGATGCGTCTGCGGCGTATGCCGTGTCAGTGCCGGACGCAAAGAACTATTTCTTCTGCGTGCAGCGCGAGTTTCTTCCAGCGTTGGCGCAGGTACCAGACATTCACGGCGTCCACCAATCAGGTGTTTTTTGCCCATCGCTTCTAGTGCTTCACGAATAAGCGGCCAGTTAGCAGGATCGTGATAGCGTAAAAGCGCTTTATGTAGCCGACGCTGACGATCGCCGCGTGGCACGACGATATCCTCACTTTTATAACTCACTTTACTGAGCGGATTCTTACCGGTGTAATACATGGTGGTCGAATTCGCGAGCGGTGAAGGATAGAAGTTCTGCACCTGATCGAGACGAAAACGGTGCTGTTTCAGCCAGAGGGCCAG
>Ga0302347_1003155_pt1 | contig 15102 bp, 13 predicted proteins | sample PhyWR1_FD_202178 | JGI IMG/M metagenome (GOLD analysis project Ga0302347, IMG submission 202178) | Leaf surface microbial communities from wheat plants in UC Gill Tract Community Farm, Albany, California, United States - DLSL W.R1 (v2)... | ecosystem: Host-associated > Plants > Phyllosphere >...
CGACTGTTGCCCCGGTGTGTTCACCAATCCAGTTACAAAGTGCCAAAAGCGCGGGAGCATTCGCATGATGTGCTGCGGCATTGCCCAAAAGGATGGCTTTGCGTTCTCCACTCAGCAGAGACACTGCAATCAATCTGGCACTATCGCTCGCTTCTCCAGGGACTGGTGCCTCAACACCCTTCTCTGTCGAAATCGCGACAGCGACGTCAGCCAACGCTTGCGCCCAATTATCTGGCGAAGCCATCATGGTGTTTGCCAGCGGCATGGCCCATACATCAGGAAATGATAACTCTGCTATAGAATTTATAGAGCTTAATGCACATCCGTTGCGCACCGCTTGCCTAATACGCAATGCAAACAACGGATGGTCCTTGCGCAAGTTTGAGCCCACCACCAAAATACGCTGCAATTGAGAAAGCGAAGCGATGGAAGTACCCAGCCAACGCACCTTTGAAGAAGATGAGAAATCGCTATTGCGCAAGCGGTAATCGATGTTGTCACTACCCAAACCTCGCATCAGCGAAGCTGCCAAATGCAATTCTTCTAATGTACTGTGTGGACTGGCCAGCGTGCCAATACTGCTGGCACCGTATTCTGATTTGATCTGTTTCAAACCATTCGCTACATATTCCAATGCAATTTGCCAGTCAACCGTTTTCCATTCCCCTCCCTGCTTGAGCATCGGACTGAGCAAGCGCTCATCGGTATTCAAGGCTTCATAGGAAAAACGATCGCGATCCGCAATCCAGCACTCGTTAATAGCTTCATTTTCAAGTGGCAATACACGCATGACCTTGTTGTGCTTGACCTGAACAATTAGATTAGCACCCGTCGAATCATGTGGGCTGATCGACTTGCGGCGCGACAATTCCCAAGTACGCGCACTGTAGCGAAAAGGCTTGCTAGTCAAAGCGCCCACTGGACAGAGGTCAATCATGTTGCCCGACAGTTCGGAATCTACCGACATGCCGACAAATGTTTCGATTTCGGCATGTTCACCGCGATGCGACATGCCCAGCTCCATTACTCCCGCCACTTCTTGACCAAAGCGAACACAGCGAGTGCAGTGAATGCAGCGACTCATTTCCTGCATGGAAATCAGTGGACCTACATCTTTATGAAATACCGTTCGTTTTTCTTCTTGGTAACGCGACTCGCCAGCCCCATAGCCCACGGCAAGATCCTGCAACTGGCACTCACCACCCTGGTCACAGATGGGGCAGTCCAAAGGATGGTTGATCAGCAAAAACTCCATCACCCCTTTCTGAGCTTTGATGGCTTTGTCATTTTTGGTATGCACGACCATGCCTTGCGTGACAGGCGTAGCACAGGCAGGCATGGGTTTGGGTGCTTTTTCCACATCAACAAGACACATCCGGCAATTGGCCGCGATGCTAAGTTTCTTGTGATAGCAAAAGTGGGGAATATACGTGCCGGCCTTTTCAGCAGCATGCATTACCGTGCTACCTTCCAGAACCTCTACCTTCAGGCCATCGAGTTGTATTTCAACCATATTTATTCTTCCTCAACACTCAAGCCTGGCTTGCAGAACGATCCACAGTTTGGACTGGACTTGCGAGCACAGCAGATTGCAATGTATTTTCTTTAATCATGGCCTCAAACTCATGGCGATAATGCTTGATCATGGCGCGAACTGGCATCGCAGCAGCATCGCCCAAGGCACAAATCGTTCTGCCTTGAATGTTGTCCGCAACTGAATTAAGCAGGTCCAAATCATTCTGCCGACCCAGTCCATTGTGAATTCGGTCTACAACACGCCATAGCCAGCCCGTGCCTTCACGGCATGGGGTGCACTGGCCACAAGATTCATGCATGTAAAAATAAGACAATCGTTTTAGGGACTCCACCATGCAACGGGAATCATCCATAACAATGACTGCACCGGAACCGAGCATTGAGCCGGCTTTGGCAATTGAATCATAGTCCATGGTGCATTCCATCATTATGGAAGCAGGGAGTACAGGGGACGAAGAACCGCCAGGAATGACAGCTTTCAACTTGCGCCCCTTGCGCACGCCACCAGCCAGTTCTAGAAGTTTGGAAAATGGCGTGCCCATGGGTATTTCATAATTACCCGGCAATTCGACATCGCCCGAAACCGAATAAATCTTGGTGCCACCATTGTTCGGCTTTCCGCATTCAAGATAAGCCGCACCGCTGTTGCGAATAATCCATGGAACAGCTGCAAATGTTTCGGTATTGTTGATGGTCGTGGGCTTACCATACAAACCAAAGCTGGCAGGAAACGGGGGTTTGAAACGTGGCTGACCTTTTTTACCTTCTAATGACTCAAGTAATCCAGTTTCTTCACCACAAATATATGCACCAAAACCGTGGGCAGCATGGAGTTGGAAACTGAAGTTGCTACCCAGAATATTGTCTCCAAGCAGACCTGCGACACGCGCTTCATCCAAGGCTGCTTCAAAACGCTTATAGGTAGAAAAAATCTCACCGTGAATGTAGTTGTAGCCTACGGTGATTCCCATTGCATAAGCAGCAATAGCCATGCCTTCGATCACGCTGTGCGGGTTGTAGTGCATGATGTCACGGTCTTTACAGGTGCCCGGTTCACCTTCGTCAGAATTGCAAACCAAGTATTTTTGGCCTGGAAACTGACGTGGCATAAAGCTCCACTTTAAACCGGTGGGAAAACCTGCCCCGCCACGGCCCCGAAGACCGCTGGCCTTGACCTCGGCAATTACCTGATCAGGTGTTAACCCTGCACCACCATCCTGGCCAAGAATCTTACGCAAAGCCTGATAGCCACCCCGATCCTGGTAGTCACTCAAGTGCCAATTACTGCCATCAAGATTGCCAAGAATTTGTGGGCTAATGTGCCGGCCATGAAAGCAAGTTTGCACACCAGTTGCAGCAAATTGCTGCAGCAGATTCTCGAATGCAGAATGCTTTGAATAGAATGGAAGCGTCATAAGACTTTATGCCTCGGCCGATTTGAGGCCATCAATGAGCTGATCCAATTTGTCATTGCTCATGAAACTGCACATGTGAATGTCATTGACCAGCATCACTGGAGAATCGGCACATGCACCCAAACACTCCGACTGCTGCAAGGTGAATAAACCATCTGCAGTCGTTTCGCCCATAGCAACGCCTAGTTTCTGCTCCAAATGTTGAAGTGCCTTCGTTCCCTCGCGCAGTTGGCATGGAAGGTTGGTACATACGTTGAGCTTGTATTTACCTACAGGCCGCTGGTTGTACATGTTGTAAAAGGTGGTGACTTCATGTACCGCAATCGGTGCCATTCCCAGGTAGTCAGCCACCAGTTTTTCACTTTCGGGACTCACGAAACCCTGTTCCTGCTGCACGATCTGCAGGCAAGCCATCACAGCCGATTGCTTCTGTACAGCTGGGTACTTGGCAACTTCGCGTTCAAAGCGCACTTTGGTTGATTCAGAAATCATGAGAGAAGTCATTCGGTTTTAACGATCGATTTCACCGAACACAATGTCCATGGTGCCAATTACGGCAACAGCATCGGCAATCATGTGTCCACGTGCCATTTCATCCATGGCTGCCAGATGCGCAAAGCCGGGCGGACGAATCTTCAGGCGGTAAGGCTTGTTGGCACCATCGCTGACAATATAGATGCCAAACTCGCCTTTGGGATGCTCCACGGCAGCATACGATTCGCCTTCAGGCACATGGAAACCCTCAGTGAAGAGTTTGAAATGGTGAATCAATTCTTCCATGTTGGACTTCATGGATTCACGATCAGGTGGAGCCACCTTGTGATTATTGGTGATCACTGGACCAGGATTAACGCGGAGCCAATCAATACATTGCTTAATAATGCGGTTAGATTGACGCATTTCAGCAACACGCACCAAATAGCGGTCATAGCAATCACCAGTTTTACCGACTGGGATATCGAAATCCATTTTTGCATAGACTTCATAAGGCTGCTGCTTGCGTAAATCCCACGCAAAACCAGAACCCCGTAGCATTGGTCCAGTAAAACCGAGATTGAGCGCACGCTCCGGCGAAACTACCCCTACGCCAACCGTGCGTTGCTTCCAGATTCGATTGTCGGTCAACAAGGTTTCATATTCATCCACCAACTTTGGAAACTTCGCTACAAAATCATCAATAAAATCAAGCAATGATCCTTGACGGTTCTTATTTAGAGCGTCAATTGCCTTGGCATTCCTGAGTTTGTTGACCTTGTACTGCGACATGGTTTCCGGCAGGTCACGATAGACGCCCCCTGGACGAAAGTAAGCCGCATGCATGCGCGCACCCGACACAGCTTCATACATGTCAAACAGTACTTCGCGCTCACGAAAGCAGTAAATCAACATGTTCATGGCACCACAGTCCAGGCCGTGCGCACCTAGCCACATGAGGTGATTTAACAAACGCGTGATTTCCGAGAACATCACACGGATGTACTGTGCACGAACAGGAACATCAACACCGAGCAGCTTCTCGATGGCCAAACAATAAGCGTGCTCATTGGACATCATCGACACATAGTCAAGTCTGTCCATATAAGGCAAAGACTGAATATACGTCTTACTTTCAGCCAATTTTTCAGTGGCACGGTGCAGCAGGCCGATATGCGGATCGGCACGCTGTATGACTTCTCCATCAAGTTCAAGAACCAGTCGCAGGACGCCATGCGCAGCCGGATGCTGCGGTCCAAAATTCAGCGTGTAATTTTTTATTTCAGCCATGTCGTATTTTTTGCGAGAGCCGCTTAATGAAAACCACCGTAGTTATCCTCTCGAATGATGCGAGGAATCATTTCACGCGGCTCGATGGTGACAGCTTGATAAATCACACGCTTTTGTTCGACGTCATAACGCATTTCCACGTGGCCGGTCGTAGGAAAATCCTTGCGGAAAGGATGTCCAATAAAGCCGTAATCCGTCAGGATGCGGCGTAAATCGCTATGTCCTTCAAACACAATTCCGTAAAGATCAAACGCCTCACGTTCAAACCAATTGGCAGAGTTCCATATGTCACTAATCGAGTCAACCACTGGAAAATCATCGTCGGGACAAAATACCTTGAGTCGCAAACGCTGATTCAGGCTAACTGACAACAAATGCGAAACTACGCAGTAACGCAGCCCATCGTATTGACCATTTCCATATTCGGAATAATCCAACCCACACAGGTCAATCAGTTGTTCAAACTTGCACCCAGCCGCGTCACGCAGAATGGCTGCCACAGCCAGATAGTCAGCTGCAGCAACAGTAACAGTGACTTCATTAAGTGAAATTTTTACGCTTTTGGCTTTTACGCCCAGAACTGATGCGATCGTTTCGCCGAGCTGAGCTACAGAAGCAGGAAAGGAAGACAATTCCATCACGCCCTCGCGATCGTGTTGGTACGACGAATTTTTTGCTGCAACTGAATAATGCCGTACAGCAGTGCCTCGGCAGTTGGAGGACAACCGGGCACATACACATCCACCGGAACAATGCGGTCACACCCACGAACTACAGAATAACTGTAGTGATAGTAACCACCACCATTGGCGCATGAGCCCATGGAGATCACCCAGCGAGGCTCAGCCATCTGATCGTAAACCTTGCGAAGCGCGGGCCCCATCTTGTTGCACAATGTGCCGGCTACGATCATCAAATCCGATTGCCGTGGACTGGGGCGAAACAGCATGCCAAAACGGTCGATGTCGTAACGCGCAGCACCCGCATGCATCATTTCCACTGCACAACAGGCGAGCCCAAAAGTCATGGGCCATAGCGAACCGGTCTTGGCCCAATTAACCACCGAGTCATAACTCGTGGTCACGAAACCTTCTTTAAAAACACCATCAAGTGACATACAAGTACCTTTTGTGGCAAAACCCGCAAGGATTTTTTATTCCCAGTCCAGTGCGCCTTTTTTCCACTCATAGGCGAAGCCTACAACCAAGATGCCCAAGAAAATCATCACTGACCAAAAACCCAGCGGACCAATTTCCTTGAGCGACACAGCCCACGGAAATAAAAAAGCGATTTCAAGGTCAAAAAGAATGAAGAGGATGGCTACCAAGTAGTAGCGCACATCAAACTTCATGCGCGCATCTTCAAAGGCTTCGAAGCCGCATTCATATGGAGAATTTTTTTCACTGTCAGGCCGGACTGGCCCCAACAAACGCCCCAGCACCATGGGCAATATACCGACGCCCACCCCCACTAAAACAAACATGAGGACAGGAAGGTATTGATCGAGGTTCATCGTGGATTCAACTTCTGAAAAGCCGCTCGCGAAATGAACTTTGCAGCTTGACTGCACAGCTTGCGCGAGTTAACCGTTTGAGCCGAAAGCAGCGCTTGGAGCGCTGCTGCCGATGCTTGTCATTCTGGTGCGGACGGCGAGACTCGAACTCGCACAGCTTTCGCCACTACCCCCTCAAGATAGCGTGTCTACCAATTTCACCACGTCCGCGGTATTTATTTATCTGGATGGCTTGAGGCAACTTTTCAGTTTTTTGCTTTCCAGACAGAGATAGAGTTTACCCTGAAATTTCAGTGGTTTTTAGTGCTGACGTCGGCTTTATCAGCTTATTTCGTAGGGATTTGCGCAGTACCGGAAGCCGGCGCTGCGGGCACGGCTGAAACCGCAGAATTGCTTGAAACAGGTGCTGTGGTTGCCGGGATCTGTGCAGCACCAGGCGTTGTATTTGCTGGCGCAGTGGTTGCCGCACCTTCGAGAACACTGGAGCCGGCACGCGGTTGCGCATTGCCAAAATAGGCCAGAAGCAAAGTGCATGCAAAAAACAGCGCGGCCAAAATGCCTGTGGTGCGCGACAGAAAATTGGCGCTGCCGCTTGCGCCAAACAGGCTGCCCGAACCGCCACTGCCGAATGCCGCGCCCATATCAGCGCCCTTGCCGTGCTGCACCAGGATGAGGCCAATCATGCCCAGCGCCGACAACATCTGCACGGCCAGGACAATAGTCAATACAACATTCATACTTACTCCTAATTTAATAGCGCACTAAGCTTATCAGACAAGCGCTGCAGCAATAATTTTCAAAAAATCCGGGGCTTTGAGGGATGCGCCGCCTATCAATCCCCCGTCAATATCGGGCTGGGCAAGCAGGCTTTGTGCATTGGCCGCATTCATGCTGCCGCCATAGAGAATCTTGATGCGCGCCGACTTGTCGGTTGCTGCCTTGAGTTGCGCGCGAAGGATGGCATGCACGGCTTGCGCTTCGTCGGGCGAAGCTGTTTTCCCGGTCCCAATGGCCCAGACCGGTTCATAAGCCACCACGACCTCGCTGATGCAGTGGCCATTGGTATGGATCACGGCGGCAAGCTGGCGCTTGACGACCTCTTCGGTTCGGCCCGATTCGCGCTCGGCCAGCGTTTCGCCAACGCAGACAATCGGCGTGATGCCAGCAGCCAGGGCGGCTTTGGCTTTGTCCGCCACCAACGCGTCAGTTTCACCATGGTATTGGCGACGCTCTGAATGGCCGACAATGGCGTAGCGGGCACCGAAATCCTTGAGCATGGCGGCGCTGATTTCCCCGGTATACGCGCCTGATGCCTGTGTGGAAACATCCTGTGCACCGACCTCAACGCCCCCCAGCCCGACATGCGCGAGCTTTGCCGCCCGAACCTGGGCCAGGTAGCAAGCCGGCACGCAGACAGCGATTTCGCAAGGCGGCTCTTGATCCAGGCCAGCGGCAAGCGCCGCCAGCAGTTCCTCGTTGGCAGCCAGGCTGCCGTTCATTTTCCAGTTTCCTGCAATCAGCTTTTTCATTTTTCTTGCGCCTACCAGGTTAAAACAATCTTGCCCACATGCTGGTTTGACTCCATCAGCGCATGCGCTTTCGAAGCCTGGTCCGCAGCAAAGGTGCTGTGGATCACAGGCTTGATGGCGCCGCCAGCAAGCAGCGGCCAGACCTTCTCCCGCAAAGCCGCGGCAATGGCTGACTTGAACGCCAGGGAGCGGGGCCGCAGGGTCGAGCCTGTGATGGTCAGCCGCTTGCGCAGCACCAGCCCGGCATTGAACTCGGCCTTGACCCCGCCCTGCACCGCAATGATGACAAGCCGGCCGTCTTCGGCCAGACACTGGACTTCACGCGCCACATAGCTTCCGCCAACCATGTCGAGAATGACATCGACGCCCTGCCCGTTAGTCAGCGTCTTCACTTCTTCGACAAAGTCACCGGTCTTGTAATTGATCGCATGGTCCGCGCCCAACGCCACGCAGGCCGCGCACTTTTCATCACTTCCGGCCGTGACCAGCACCCTGGCACCCATGGCCTTAGCCAACTGGATGGCTGTGACGCCGATGCCGCTGGAGCCACCCTGGATCAGCAGGGTTTCGCCTTTATGCAGCGCCGCCCGCTCGAAGACGTTGCTCCAGACCGTGAAAAATGTCTCGGGCAGCGACGCCGCCTCCACCAGGCTGATTTCAGCCGGCACCAGCAGGCACTGGCCCACTGGCGCCACGCACAACTCGGCGTAACCGCCACCGGCCACCAGAGCGCAGACCCGATCGCCCACCTTCAGGCCGGCAGCGGCCATGTCCAGCGCATCGCCCGCGATGATTTCGCCAGCCACTTCCAGACCCGGAATATCGGACGCGCCAGGCGGCACAGGGTAATTGCCGGTGCGCTGCAGCACGTCGGGGCGGTTCACGCCGCTGGCGCTGACGCGGATCAGCACCTCGCCCGCAGCCGCTTCAGGATCAGGACGGAAACCAGGCCGCAGCACGTCGGGTGCGCCAAAAGATGTGATTTCAATGACTCTCATCGTTTTTCCCAATCATTTATGCTGCCCGCGCATGCAGTGAATGCCTGAGCAGCTACAAAATCAATAGCAAATGAGATCAGTTCTGATGAACGGGACGGTCCAGCAAAGCCTTCATCGACAGCTTGACCCGGCCCTTTTCGTCGGTCTCCAGCACCTTGACCTTGATGACCTGGCCTTCCTTGAGGTAGTCGGTCACCTTCTCGACGCGTTCGTGGGCGATCTGGCTGATGTGCAGCAGGCCGTCCTTGCCGGGCATCAGGTTGACCAGCGCACCGAAGTCCAGGATCTTGGTGATCGCGCCTTCATAGGTCTTGCCGATCTCGACTTCGGCGGTGATCTCGGCGATGCGGCGCTTGGCCTCGTCGGCCTTGGCGCTGTCATTCGAGGCAATGGTGATGGTGCCGTCTTCCTCGATGTTGATCTGCGTGCCAGTCTCTTCGGTCAGCGCGCGGATGACGGCGCCGCCCTTGCCGATCACGTCGCGGATCTTCTCAGGATTGATCTTCATGACGTACAGACGCGGCGCGAAGTCGGACACTTCGGTGTTGGCCTGGCCCATGGCTTCCTGCATCTTGCCCAGGATGTGCATGCGCGCTTCCTTGGCCTGCGCCAGCGCGACCTGCATGATTTCCTTGGTGATGCCCTGGATCTTGATGTCCATTTGCAACGCGGTGATGCCGAACGTGGTGCCGGCCACCTTGAAGTCCATGTCACCCAGGTGATCTTCATCGCCCAGGATGTCGGTCAGCACGGCAAAGCGGTTGTCTTCTTTGATCAGCCCCATGGCGATGCCGGCCACGTGCGCTTTCAGCGGCACGCCAGCGTCCATTAGGGACAGGCAGCCGCCGCAGACCGACGCCATCGACGACGAGCCGTTGGACTCGGTGATCTCGCTGACCACGCGCATGGTGTAGGGAAACTCGTCCTTGTTCGGCAGGACGGCGATCAGCGCGCGCTTGGCCAGGCGGCCGTGGCCGATTTCGCGGCGTTTCGGGCTGCCCACGCGGCCGGTTTCGCCGGTGGCGAACGGAGGCATGTTGTAGTGCAGCATGAAGCGGTCTTCGTAGTCGCCGCTCAGCGCATCGATGCGCTGCGCGTCGCGCTCGGTGCCCAGCGTGGTGATGACCAGCGCCTGGGTTTCGCCGCGCGTGAACAGGGCCGAGCCGTGGGTGCGCGGCAGCACGCTGTTGCGGATTTCAATGGCGCGCACGGTGCGGGTGTCGCGGCCGTCGATGCGCGGCTCGCCGGCCAGGATCTGGCTGCGAACGATCTTGGCTTCGATGTCGAACAGCATGCCTTCGACGGTCACGCCGTCAAACGCCACGCCGTCGGCCTTCAGGGCGGCCATGACGTCGGCATAAGCGACGCGGCAGGCCTGGGTGCGGGCCTGCTTGCTGCGGATCTGGTAAGCGGCCTGCAGCTTGGTGCCGGCGAGTTCGTTCACCTTGGCGATCAGCGGCTCGTCCTTGGCCGGCGGCTGCCAGTCCCAGACCGGCTTGCCGGCATCGCGCACGAGTTCGTGGATGGCGTTGATGGCGATGTTGCCCTGCTCATGGCCAAACACCACGGCACCCAGCATGATTTCTTCGGAAAGCTGCTTGGCCTCGGACTCGACCATCAGCACGGCGGCTTCCGTGCCGGCAACGACCAGGTCCATGGTGGAATCCTTGAGCTGGGTCTTGCCAGGGTTCAGGACATATTCACCATTGATATAGGCAACGCGGGCGGCACCGATCGGGCCGTTGAACGGAATGCCGGAAACCGACAGCGCGGCACTGGAGGCGATCAGCGCGGGAATGTCGCCTTCGACTTCCGGGTTGAGCGACAGCACATGGATGACGACCTGCACTTCATTGAAGAAGCCTTCGGGGAACAGTGGGCGGATCGGGCGGTCAATCAGGCGCGAGGTCAGCGTCTCGAATTCGCTCGGGCGGCCTTCGCGCTTGAAGAAGCTGCCGGGAATGCGACCAGCAGCATAGGTTTTTTCCAGGTAGTCCACCGTCAGCGGGAAGAAATCCTGGCCGGGCTTGGCGTCGCTCTTGGCGACGACGGTGGCCAGCACCACGGTGCCGTCCATGTCCACGACGACAGCGCCGCTGGACTGGCGGGCGATTTCGCCGGTTTCCATCGTGACCTTGTGCTGGCCCCATTGGAACGATTTGGTGACTTTGTTAAAAATACTCATGTTTTTTCTCCATTTTTATAAGGCACATCAGGCAGTGCCGCAAACCCGGAGCGATGGCGGGCCGAACACGATGCCATTCCAGAAAATGCCTGCGAACCGGATTTTTACCAGGACAGGGAATTTTGTGGAATGACACAGCGCGCGCTCGCTGCGCCCTGCTCCGAAATGATTCACCCACGCCAGCGGCGCTTGTGAACGTGATGATTTTTGCAGTTTTAAAGTGCAAAACGCCTGAGCTAGTGAACTAACTCAGGCGCTTTTCCGATGAATTTACCGATTACTTGCGCAGGCCAAGCTTGGCGATCAATGCAACGTAGCGGGAAGCATCCTTGGACTTCAGATAGTCCAGGAGCTTGCGGCGACGGCTGACCATGCGCAGCAGGCCACGGCGGCCGTGGTGATCCTTGGCATGGGTCTTGAAGTGGGGGGTCAGTTCGTTGATGCGGCCGGTCAGCAGGGCAACCTGGACTTCAGGACTGCCGGTATCGGTGGCGGAGCGGGCATTTCCCTTGACAATCTCGGCCTTGATTGATTTTTCGATCATGGTTTTTCCTCTTGCAACGGTGTTGCGACTGGCGAGCGAAGCAGTGTTCCCACGATTGGGAGTTGACCGATTTCGTCGTGTTGACTGCGGCCCAAGCCTGGCGCCTTTGAGACATGCCGGCTGCAAGCGCAGAACCGCGAATTATAGCGTAAGCCAGTGGCTGAGCCGGCTTGCGCCTTCCCGCAGCCGGGCCAGGTCTCGGCTGGCAAAACACCAGCGCAGCCAGCCCTGCGCCTCGGGCGCGGGGTTGACCATGAAGGCATTGCCCGGCGCCAGCCCCAGATCGGCTTCGACCACCAGACGCTTGGCGGTTTCCAGCGAATCGCCAAATCGGTCCTGGTCGGCCAGCCTGAAAAAGGCGTACATGCCGCCCTTGGCCGGCGCGGCCTGCACGCCGGGAATGCCCTGAAGCAGCGGCACCAGCGTGTCGCGGCAGGTCTTGAGGTGCGCCACCAGCTGCGGCGTCACATCCTGCGCGCCCTGCAGCGCGGCCAGCCCGGCGCGCTGGACGAACACCGGTGCGCAGGAGGTGTTGAATTCGACCAGCTTGCCCATGTGCGGCGTCAGGCTGGGCGGCATCACCAGCCAGCCCAGGCGCCAGCCGGTCATCAAGAAGCTTTTGGAAAAGCTGTGCGCCACCAGCAGTCGGTCTTCAGGCGCGGCGATGTCCAGAAAACTGGGCGCGCAGCCGTTGGGCGTGGGCTCGAAGTACAGGCGCTCGTACACCTCGTCGGCCAGAATCCAGGTGCCGGTCTGGCGGCAATGCGCAAGCAGAGTTTCCTGCTCGGCCCGGCTCAGGGTCCAGCCGGTCGGGTTGTTGGGGGCATTGACGATCAGGAGTCTGGTTTGCGGCGTGATGGCGTCGAGCAGCTCGGCCATGTCAAGCTGCCACTGTCCGGCCACCGGCCTGAGGCTCACGCAGCGCAGCCGCGCGCCCATGATCAGCGGCTGCGCTGTCAGGTTGGGCCAGACCGGCGTGACCGCCACCACCTCGTCGCCCGCATCGACGAGCGCCTGCACGGCCAGCATCAGCGCGCTGACACCGCCCGAGGTCACGGCAATTCGCTCTGCCCCGATGGGCGCGGCGCCGGGGCAGCGCAGGCCGCTCGAATAGCCGGCGATGGCGCCCCGGAGTTCGGGCAAGCCCAGGTTGTGGGCATAAAACGTCTCGCCCTGCTGCAGCGAGGCGATGGCGGCGTCGCGGATGAACGCGGGCGTGGCCTCGTCGCTTTCGCCAAACCAGAACTTCAGCACATCGCTGCGCCCCATGCCGGCGTTGGCCACCTGGCGGATCATCGACTCTTCAAGATTCAGAACTGCCTGTCGCATGCGCGCCTTTCAATCTTTCAATTTATCCAAACAACTCTTGCCGAAAAGCTCACGGCCGCACCATCTTGCAACTGGTCGGCTGTTCGGCGCGTTGCGCTGAAATCGCCTTGATGACGCGAAAGCCGTAGCCCGAACCCTCGACATCGAACTTCACGCCTGGCGCGCCCTGCTTGCCCATCACCGCCACCTCCAGCGGCTGCTGGAACTGGTGGTCAGCAGCGCGCATTGCGGCCTTGAAGCCTGAAAAGCTGACCGTGGCCTTTTCCATTTGCGCGGCGACAGCGCCCGCTTCAGACACGCCGGCCTTCTCCAGGCTCTGCGCCAGCGTCTCGACCATCAGCTGCATGCGCATGTGGACATAGTCGTCCTGCGGCCTTGGAAAGCGCTGACGAAACGATTGGTAAAAATTTTCGGACGCAGCGCCCGGCGTGTTGGGAAACCAGTCGGCCACGGCAATCACCTTGCCGACGCCGGCATCGCCGAGCGCGGCGGGAACGCCCAACGCGTTGCCGTAGAAGGTGTAGAACTTGCCCTCGTAGCCGATTTCCTTCGCCGCCTTGATGAGCAGCGTCAGGTCGTTGCCCCAGTTGCCCGTCAGCACGGCCTGCGCGCCGCTGGACTTGATCTTGACGGCGTACGGAATGAAATCCTTCACGCGACCGATGGGATGCAGCTCGTCGCCCACGATCTGCACGTCGGGCCGCTGGGCGATGATCTGGCGGCGCCCTTCGCGCAGCACGGCCTGGCCAAAGCTGTAGTCCTGGCCGATCAGGTAGACCTTCTTGAGGGCCGCGTCGTCCTTGAACACCTCCATCAGCGCGGCCATGCGCATGTCGGCATGGGCATCGAAGCGAAAATGCCAGTAGCTGCATTTTTCGTTGGTCAGGATGGGATCGACCGCCGAGTAGTTCAGGAACAGCACGCGCTTGCCCGGTTCGCGCTCGTTGTGCTTGTTGATCGCGTCGATCAGCGCGGCCGCCACCGACGAGGAATTGCCCTGCGCCACCACGGTCACGCCGTCGTCGATCGCCGAACGCAGCGCGGCCAGCGATTCCTCGTTCTGGCCCTTGTTGTCATAGCGCTCGACCACGAGCTGGTGCGCGCCATCGGCCAGCTTGACGCCGCCGCGCGCATTAACGCGCTCGCTGGCCCACACCAGGTTGCGAAACACCGCCTCGCCGGTGTTGGCAAAGGCGCCCGAGAGGCTCTCGATCAGGGCGATGCGCACCGGCGGCAGCGCGGCGGGCTGGGCCTGGGCGATCAGTGAGGCGCTCAGGCAAAGGGCTGCGGCGGTACGTTTGAAAAATTGGTGCATCCAGAAAATATCCAGTTGAGGGTTGGCGATGGGGACAGGCGCCGATCCGGCAGCATCGACGCGCGGCGGCCCTGCATGCACGGGGCGGCTCGTGCGGCGGCTTGCGGCCGGGCGCGGCCCGTCAGGTCTTGAGCGGGGCGGACTGGAACTCCGAGAGACTCCAGCGCGGCTTCACGTCGAAGGTGTAGCCACCCGGCAGCGCATCGAGCCGGACCAGCCCGGCCTGCAGCCGCATGCCGGCGGCCAGCGCGATCATGGCGCCGTTGTCGGTGCAAAATTGCAGCTCGGGGTAATGCACGCGGATGCCGCGCTGGCGGCAGGCGGCGTTCAGCTGGCTGCGCAGCAGCGCGTTGGCGCCGACGCCGCCGGCCACAACCAGGCGCCTGAGCCCGGTTTGCACCATGGCGGCCAGGGTTTTCTTCAGCAGCACCTCGACGATGGCCGCCTGCGTGGAGGCGGCCAGGTCGGCCTTGCGGGCCTCCAGGTCAGGCCCGAGCTTTTTCGCCTGCGTCAGTACGGCGGTCTTCAGGCCGGCGAATGAGAAGTCGAGGTTGCCGCTGTGCAGCAGCGGCCGGGGTAGCTTGAACGCGGCGCCGTCGCCGCCCTCTGCCAGCCGGGCCAGGTGCGGCCCGCCGGGGTACGGCAGGCCCATCAGCTTGGCCGATTTGTCGAACGCCTCGCCGGCGGCGTCGTCGATGGTCTCGCCGAGCAGTTCGTAGCGGCCCACGCCATCGACGCGCATCAGCTGCGTGTGCCCGCCCGACACCAGCAGCGCGACAAAGGGAAATTCGGGCGGATCGGCGCTCAGGAAAGGCGACAGCAGGTGGCCCTCGAGATGGTGCACGCCCAGCGCCGGCTTGCCCAGGCTGGCGGCCAGCGCGCAGGCCACGCCCGCGCCGACCAGCAGCGCGCCGGCCAGGCCCGGCCCGCGCGTGTAGGCCACCACATCGACGTCGGCCAGCGCGCGCTGCGCG
>Ga0302347_1003157_pt1 | contig 15085 bp, 12 predicted proteins | sample PhyWR1_FD_202178 | JGI IMG/M metagenome (GOLD analysis project Ga0302347, IMG submission 202178) | Leaf surface microbial communities from wheat plants in UC Gill Tract Community Farm, Albany, California, United States - DLSL W.R1 (v2)... | ecosystem: Host-associated > Plants > Phyllosphere >...
CAGCAGCGGGGTCAGAGGATAGCGCCGCCGGGTCAGCAACAGCAGCGGGATCGCGATTACGACCGGCGTGACTTCCATCATCCATGTGGCGCTGTCTTTTGTCGCCATACCCGTGTAAATCAGCAGTAATAGTAGGATCGCAACGCCGGTTTTCATCAGCAGCGGATTCAGGGTTGAAGTCATAAGTATGCCCTTAGCATAGAAATGTTAACTATCCGTCCTGAACGGGAATTTTTCAATTTTCCGACGATGTTTCACTGGCTACGATGGCCTCAATAGACCAGGGATGAAATTTAAGGGTGACCTTGCCGTCGGTCACCGCCAGCGTGGGGTTCGGCAGACGCTCATGTTCACCTTTTGGCGCGCTGGTTTTCACCGCGATCCCCGGCTGGCTGAGGCCGTCATCGGACAGCAGCGCCAGCGCCCGGGCATTAAGGGTTTCTGGCGCACCCGGCAGAACAATTTCTACGTGCTCCCACCCTTCATGCGGATAGCGCTTTTCGCCTGGCCACGGCAGTTCCACCACCGTAAAGCGCCAGTGGGCAACCTCAACAGGTTCTGCCAGTTTAAAAAGACAGATTGCCCGGCCGTTGATGGTGTTTTCCGATAGTAGCTCACCGCATTGTTCAAAACCGCTTCGCCAGCGTTCGGCCGTTGTATTTTGATGACAGCGCAGCGAAATATGATCGGCATCCAGCGGTGCGATATCCAGCCCCAGTCGGGCGCTTAGCTGTGCCAGCGCCTGCGTAAAACGCGGCAGGTCCGCAAAAATATCCTGCAATTCGTCAATTGTCTGCCAGTGGGCCATGTCTTTGCCTGAAGTCGTCTTTAGAAACGGTAATTTACCCTGTCATCGCATGCTTACCAACCTTTGATTATGTTGCTTCGGGCCGATGCTGACGCTCTGCGTCAAATGCAGTATAATGCCGGGCTAATTTTTCTCATGTCAGCGCGGCGCGGGTTACTCAATGTCGTCACGCCATCAACGTAAGGTATTCCGGTGAATATTCAGGCTCTTCTCTCAGAAAAAGTCAGTCAGGCTCTGATTGCTGCAGGTGCGCCCGCAGATTGCGAACCGCAGGTTCGACAGTCGGCGAAAGTCCAGTTCGGCGATTATCAGGCAAATGGCGTCATGGCCGTTGCCAAAAAACTGGGCATGGCACCGCGACAACTGGCAGAACAGGTTCTGACTCATCTCGATCTTAACGGTATTGCCAGCAAAACTGAGATCGCCGGACCGGGTTTTATTAATATCTTTCTCGATCCCGCCTTCCTGTCAGCACAGGTTGATGATGCGCTGAATTCTGCGCGTCTGGGAATTTCTCAACCCGCGCCGCAGACCATCGTGATTGATTACTCTGCGCCTAACGTGGCGAAAGAGATGCACGTGGGCCACCTGCGTTCCACCATTATTGGTGACGCGGCGGTGCGCACCCAGGAGTTCCTCGGCCATAACGTCATCCGTGCGAACCACGTCGGCGACTGGGGCACCCAGTTCGGTATGCTGATCGCCTATCTCGAAAAACAGCAGCAGGAAAACGCGGGTGAGATGGCACTGGCGGATCTGGAAGCCTTCTATCGCGATGCCAAAAAGCACTACGACGAAGATGCCGCGTTCGCCGAACGTGCCCGTGGCTACGTGGTTAAACTGCAGGGCGGCGACGCGTATTGCCGTGAAATGTGGCGCAAGCTGGTGGATATCACCATGGCACAGAATCAGATTGCCTATCAGCGTCTGAACGTTACCCTGACCCGCGATAACGTGATGGGTGAAAGCCTGTATAATCCGATGCTGCCGGGCATTGTTGCCGACCTGAAAGCCAAAGGGCTGGCCGTTGAGAGCGAAGGTGCGACCGTCGTCTTCCTCGACGAATATAAAAATAAAGAAGGTGAGCCGATGGGCGTCATCATTCAGAAAAAGGATGGCGGCTACCTCTACACCACCACCGATATTGCCTGCGCAAAATACCGTTATGAAACGCTGCATGCCGACCGCGTGCTGTATTACATTGACTCCCGTCAGCACCAGCACCTGATGCAGGCGTGGACAATCGTGCGCAAAGCCGGTTACGTTCCTGAGTCTGTGCCGCTGGAACATCACATGTTCGGTATGATGCTGGGTAAAGACGGTAAGCCGTTTAAAACCCGCGCGGGCGGTACCGTGAAATTGTCCGATCTGCTGGATGAAGCGCTGGAGCGCGCCCGTCGTCTGGTGGCAGAAAAGAACCCGGACATGCCCGCTGAAGAGCTGGAAAAACTGGCCAATGCGGTCGGTATCGGCGCGGTGAAATATGCGGATCTGTCAAAGAACCGGACTACCGACTACATCTTCGACTGGGACAATATGCTGGCCTTCGAAGGTAATACTGCGCCGTATATGCAGTATGCCTATACCCGCGTGCTGTCCGTTTTCCGTAAAGCGCAAATTGATGAGCAGCAGTTGCTGAAGACTACAGTCCGTATCAGCGAAGATCGTGAAGCCCAGCTTGCTGCGCGTCTGCTGCAATTTGAAGAAACGGTTACGGTCGTGGCGCGTGAGGGTACGCCACACGTTATGTGCGCCTATCTGTACGATGTTGCCGGGCTGTTCTCAGGTTTCTACGAGCACTGCCCTATCCTCACCGCAGAAAGCGAAGACGTGCGTAACAGCCGCCTGAAACTGGCCTTGCTGACGGCGAAAACGCTGAAGCTGGGGCTGGATATGCTGGGGATTGAAACAGTAGAACGGATGTAATATCCAGTAAAAACGGTGCCTGAGGGCACCGTTTCTGTTTTACCGCTTCTTGTCTTCACCTCAGAAATATTTGCGCAGATACTCCGTCAGGCACAAATTCGCCATCGCCTGCCCATAGGGCATTGAAGTCAGCGGGATCTGACGGTAGAACGCCAGATTTGATCCCATGCCCGTCCCAAAGGAGGTTTGCATTAACTCGCCTTCCGGGGAAATGTGCGCCACGATACCCTGAATCGCTTTTTCGGCAACATCCGCATATTCCGGTCCGACATAGCGTTTACGCAGCGCTTTGAGTATCCCGTAGGCGAATCCTGCGGTGGCCGACGCTTCAGGATAGGAGTGAGGATCGTCGAGCAGCGTATGCCACAGACCGCTATCATCCTGGCATTTCGCCAGCGCGGCTATCTGCGCATTGAGTACCTGCACCAGATAGCGATGGACGGCATTGTTGGCGGGTAGATCCAGAAGCTCAAGGAAATCCGGGATAACCATCGTTAACCAGCTATTGCCACGCGCCCAACGGGCTCTGGCAAAATTATGATGACCTTCATAGTTCCAGCCGTGGAACCACAGCCCGGTTTCCCGGTCCATCAGATTTTGCACGTGCAGAAGAAATTGATAGCTCGCTTCTTCCACATACTCAGGGCGGTTTAATAACGTGCCAATTTTGGCCAGCGGCAGAACAGTCATCATCAGGGTATCGTCCCACATTTGCTGATGATTCTCTTCCGCCAGCGTAATGTGTTGCATTCCGCCGTAGTCAGTGCGCGGCATCTCGTACATTGCCCATTCAGCCCAGCTCTCCAGCCACGGCAGGTACGCCGGATTAGGATCCTCCTCATAGCGATACGCGAGGGTCAAAAACGGTGCCATCGTATTAACATTTTTGGTGGTCGCGCCCTCGGCAAAACGCGCGGTGAACCAGCCATCAATAATGTCGCGCATCTCCAGATCGCCGGTCTGCTGATAGTACTGCCAGATACCGTAAAGTCCCACGCCGTGCGTCCACTCCCAGCCCGACCAGCCTTTGGTATCGATCACCCGCCCGTCGTCAAGCCGCAGCAAGAATTCACCGCTTTCATCGTGAATATTGACCAGATTATGCGTGACTTTCTTGATCAGTGCTTTCAGCTCTTCCCTGGTGATAAAGCGCTCAGGCTGACGGAGTAACGCGCTATAAGTGACAGGCCAAACCTTCATATCCTTAACCTCTGTTGTATGTCGAATTCAGTGGAACACCCTGACCGGGCGAATGCGCAGCAGATTTATTACGATTGAGATAACCAACGTTGTTATTGCCCCACAGCGACTCGTAGGGCAGACCGGCAAGCATTTCGACCGTCGCGCGCGCCTCGGGCGTGATGTGCACCAGCGCATGTCCCGCTTCACGCATTTTCCGGGTTTCTTCACGCAGAACGCTGTGGGTTTTAAGGTTCAGTTTGAAGCGCAGAGAGACCAGAAAACCGCAGGCGAGTACCCCAATCGTCCCTGTGCTCAGGATCAGCAGAATGGTATGACTGACCTCCGGCGGCTGAATTTTTTGCCCGGATACAAAGCCGGAGAGTTGCATAATAATGCCCACCAGCATGACCGCCCCGGCCTGAGATGCTTTACGCGTCAGGGTCATGATGCCGGCGAAAATGCCCTCGCGGCGCTGTCCGGTGATCACTTCATCAACATCAGCGATATAGGTATAAATATTCCACGGCACATAATTAATCCCGCCGCGCCCCAGCCCGGCAATGGCGGAAACCAGCAGCAGTAAAGCATAAATATCGCTCAGCCCGGCATAGTAGAGGAGGGCAAAAGAGAGTGAGGCGAGGCCAAAAAGTACGATCACCATCCGGTAGGAGGGAGCCGGGCCAAAGCGAATACACAGCGGGATCATCGCAATAACCGCGAGGAACTGACAAATGGCCATGGTGCCGAGCAGGTTTGAGGCCAGCGAGGCATCCTGTAACAGAACAAAGACCACATAGTAGGTAAAAACCGCGTTAAAAACGTCCTGCGCGATGTAGCCGCCAAGATACATACCCAGATGCTGGCGAAAGATTTTAATACGCAGCGTCGAGGTGAGTTCAATGACCAGCCGGTGAATACTCTGCCCAAAGGTCAGGCTGCGTTTTTCTTCTTCAGCACGTAGCGCGGCTGCGGTCCACTCTTCCCGGGGCCGTTCCCAGGTGAAACACCATACCAGTGTCAGCATGATCGCGCACAGTACGGAGAACACCAGACTCGCGTAAAAGAAGGAGATCGGATTGTCTTTACCAAATGCGCTTAGCAGGACACCCGGCAAAAAGGACGCGAGAATGGCTGACATCTGCGCCATTGAAATGCGTGCGCCAGAAAATTTGGTTTTTTGTTTAAAGTCGTCAGTCATTTCCGGCACCAGCGTTTCGTACGGTACCAGGATCATGGTGTATACCACGTCAAAAACCAGATAGCTCAGCAGGTAGTACCAGAAACTCATATCGCCAATCCACATCAGTGAATAGCTAAAGACGCAGGGAATACCGAGCAGAATAAAGAATTTGCGTCGGCCAAAACGCCTGCCGAGCCAGGTGGAGCCGAAGTTATCGGTCAGAAAACCCATCAGTGGACTGACAACCGCATCCAGTATCCGGGCAATCGCAAAAATGAAGGTGGCTTCGATAGGCGTTAAGCCACAAAAGGTGGTGTAGAAATAAAGAAGCCATGCGGCGGTAAGCGCTGTCGTTCCTGCGCCAAGAAAGTCGCCTGAGCCGTAGGCGAGGTAGTTCATAACACCTGGTTTACGTTTTTCCATTGCCGTACCCTGATTTTATAGTGGGATGCCCCGGTAACCGGGCTTCGCCAAAGGGAGTTAATACACGGCTACAGTAAAAGTATGCAGAAAGGGTTACCTTTTTGTTTTTGCCATCCCATTCCTGTAAATGGCAAAATTACAAAGAGACGCGCCACGAAGCTCACTGATTTATAAAACAGTGTTTCTTTTGCATCAAAAGGACGGGTCAAAAATGCGAGCCAGCCATCAGTTTTTACTGATGACCGGTGAAAAAGAGTGCAATCAGCGGTAGTTAACGATGACCTGATTGCTGGACACCTGGAGCGAAGGCATCAGCCGTCCACCGCCGGGCACGTCCCAGACAAAACGCAGCGGTTCGATGGCTGGAACGCCGGTCAGTCCGCGGGTGACGCCGCTCTGCCCGTCCAGCGGCACACAGCGGCTTTGAGAACACAGGCGCACGTTTAGCCCGGCAGGTGTCGGGCCATTGAGCGTATAGCGCCAGGCAACCAGGGTCATCAGACCGTTTACCGGTTGGGTGGAAACCAGCGGCGCTGAGGACGCGGCCACGCCGCGATAATTCAGCGTCACCCCCCGCCCGCTGGCCTGCCATGCCCCTTCACCCGCCGCCATGACGCTAAGCGGCAGCAAAAGCAGCCATAATAAGTGGCGCATTACTTGCCTCCGATAGTCGCCGTCATGCGGATATTACGGTTGTCCGACAATTCCATATTCGACAGCACGGTCAACTGCGGCAGGCTGCGGCGCAGGAAGCGGGCCAGCAGCGGACGCAGCGCGTGGTTAACTAACAGCACCGGCGGTGCGCCCAGCATTTCCTGACGGCTTAATGCTTCCTGGGTTTGCGCCAGAAGACGATCGGCAAGGCCCGGCTCCAGCCCACCGCCACCCTGAAGCGCCTGAAGCAGCAAACGCTCCAGCGGGGTGTCAAGGCCGATAACCTGAACTTCACCGGTTCCGGGGAACCACTGTTGGGTGATTGCGCGACCCAGCGCCACACGCACAACGGCTGTCAATTCATGCGGATCGTTTTGTATCGGCGCATGTTCTGCCAGCGTTTCCAGGATGGTGCGCATATCGCGGATGGGAATTTTCTCTTCCAGCAAATTTTGCAGCACTTTATGGAGTGTGGTCAGAGTGATAACGCCCGGAACTAAATCTTCAGTAAGCTTTGGCATCTCCTGCGTTACGCGCTCAAGCAGCTGCTGCGCTTCCTGACGTCCAAATAGCTCGGCCGAAAACTGGCTGATCAGATGATTGAGATGGGTTGCCACCACGGTACTGGCTTCAACCACGGTAAAGCCCTGAATTTGTGCCTGCTCTTTCAGCGCGCTCTCAATCCAGATGGCGGCCAGGCCAAATGCCGGATCGACCGTCTGTTCGCCAGGCAGGGTTCCCGCCGCCGTACCGGGGTTAATTGCCAGCCAGCGGCCTGGATAGGCGTCACCGCTGCCAATTTCGACCCCTTTCATCAGAATGCGATAACGCGCCGGAGGCAGATCCATATTGTCCCGGATATGAACGACCGGCGGCAAAAAGCCAAGATCCTGGGCGATTTTCTTGCGAATGCTGCGAATACGACCCAGTAACTCGCCATCCTGCTGAAAATCTACCATCGGAATGAGGCGATAGCCCACTTCCATTCCGAGCGTGTCTTCAAGCTGGACATCGCTCCACGTGGCTTCAGCCGCCGGGGCCGTTTCCGCCATTTTTACCGGTGATGACGGCGCGGCAACGGCTTTCGTTTCCCGACCGCGCGCCCACCATGCCAGTCCCAGCAGGCCAGCCGTGAACAGCAGAAAGACAAAATTTGGCATCCCCGGCACCATGCCCAGCAGGCCCAGCACCCCGGCGCTCAACATCATGACGCGCGGATTATTAAATAGCTGGGTCACCATCTGCTCACCGACATCCTGCTCGGTGCTGACCCGGGTTACGATCACGCCGGCAGCCGTAGAGATAACCAGCGCCGGGATCTGCGCCACCAGCCCGTCACCGATAGTCAGCAGCGTGTAGGATTGCGCCGCCTGCGCCATCGGTAACCCGTGCTGCAACACCCCAACCAGCAGGCCGCCAATCACGTTGATGACCATGATCAGGATCCCGGCGACCGCATCACCGCGCACGAATTTACTTGCACCGTCCATCGAACCGTAGAAATCGGCTTCCTGAGTCACATCCGAGCGGCGCTTTTTCGCTTCGTCTTCACCAATCAGTCCGGCGTTCAGATCGGCATCAATGGCCATCTGTTTGCCCGGCATCCCGTCCAGCACAAAACGCGCACCCACTTCCGCAATACGTCCGGCCCCTTTGGTAATAACCATGAAGTTGATGATAACGAGAATAATAAAAACCACGATACCGATAGCAAAATTGCCGCCGACAAGAAAGTGGCCGAAGGCTTCAACCACTTTTCCCGCCGCCGCACCGCCGGTATGACCGTCCATCAGGATAATACGCGTTGATGCCACATTGAGCGCCAGGCGCAGCAGCGTGGTAAACAGCAGAATGGTCGGAAATGCCGCGAACTCCAGCGTGCGCTGAGTAAACATCGCCACCAGCAGCACCATGATCGACAGCGCAATGTTAAAGGTAAACAGCATATCCAGCACAAAGGCGGGTAGCGGCAATACCATCATCGACAGGATCAGTAAAATCAGTACCGGTCCAGCCAGCACCTGCCATTGGGTCGATTTCAGGTTGTTGGGCAGTCGTAACATTGCCACCAGGTTAGCCATCAGTGTCCTTCTCATTCATAAAATCCAGCGCCTCTGGCACCGGAAGATTTTCAGGTTTTTGCGGGCGTTGCCCACCCGCCAGTCGCCAGCGTTTAAGCTGCCAGACCCAGGCCAGCACTTCCGCAACGGCCGCATAGAGCTGGCCTGGAATTTGCTGACCAATTTCTGCATGTCGGTAAAGAGCACGCGCCAGCGGCGGCGCTTCCAGTACCGGCACCCGATGTTCAGCCGCCAGCTCGCGGATGCGCAGCGCCACCAGCCCCGCCCCTTTTGCCACCACTTTCGGCGCGCTCATTTTGCTTTCGTCATACTGCAACGCCACCGAGTAATGGGTGGGGTTAGTCACGATCACATCTGCTTTCGGCACGTCGGCCATCATCCGTCGCCGGGCCGCCGCCCGCTGCATCTGGCGAATGCGCCCCTTCACGTGCGGGTCACCTTCGCTTTGTTTGAATTCGTCACGAATGTCCTGGCGTGACATACGTAGTTTTTTGATATGACTGTGGATTTGCCAGAAGACATCGAAACCCACCATCGGGATCACCCCGAGGGCCACCAGCAGCGCGCACAGGCCAACCAGATTTAGCGCATTACCCATCGCCGTTAACGGCGACTGGCTGATTAAATGCATCATATCCGGCCAGTGTGACCAGAGGTAAAACCCGGTCACGCTGCCCACCAGCGCCGCTTTCAGCAGCGCTTTCACCAGCTCCGCCGCCGACTGCGCAGAGAACATGCGTTTAATACCGGGTAAGGGATTGAGTTTATCGAGCTTTAAGGAGAGCGATTTTCCGCTAAATACCAGACCGCCAAGCATCACCGGGCCAATCAGCGCCACCACGACCACACCGGTGATCAGCGGTAAAAGTCCCAGCATCGCCTCGCGGATCAGGAGGATAATTTGCCCGAGAATGAGATTCGGATCGTTGATGATACGGTGATCAAAGCGCAGTCCCGATGACAATAGCGCCGCCAGCCTGCGTGCCAGCGATTCGCCGCCAATCCAGATAATGCAGACGCCGACCAGTAAGATCAGCAGCGAGGTTAACTCGCGGGATCGGGGGATCTGCCCTTCCTCACGCGCCTTTTCAAGTCGCTGGGGTGTGGGAGATTCTGTTTTGTCGTCGTTATCTTCAGCCACGCGTTCTATTCATCCTGCTTTACCCGCCATCATGATGCCAGAATCGCTGCGGGCTAATGCGCTGAATAGCTATGCGAAAAAGGGCCTTTTCAGGCCCTTTAAGGTTGATGACAAATCCGGCTTGCCGTTTCGCCAGGTGTGACTTTACTCTGCCCCTGAGCGGAAAAAAATATTAATATCAATACTTTATTAGCTACAGGCAGGCATGTGCTGACGCAAAACGGTTAGAAGCCCAGGCTATCCAGCAGGTCGTCCACCTGATCCTGACTGGCCACCACGCCGACTTTAGAGGCGTCAACCTGCGGACCGTTGAGCAGGCTGTCGTTCTCACGTTTTGCCCGCGCGCCCGGCTCCGGCATGTTCTCCAGCAGCACCATTAACAACTGACGCTCAATTTCCTGGATAACGTCCATCATTCGCTTGATGACCTGCCCGGTCAGATCCTGGAAGTCCTGCGCCATCATGATTTCCAGCAGCTGCGCGTTGGTAAAGCTGGTGTGACCCGGTACGTCGGCCAGGTAACTGCGCGTATCGGTCACCAGTTCGCGTGCATCGGCCAGCTCAATGGGATTTTCAAACCACTCCTCCCAGCGCCCGGACAGCGCTTTGGCCTGCGTTTCCATCTGATTCTGGTGAGGCTGTGACAGCTCCACGCAGTTCAACGCGCGTTCGGCCGCCTGCGCGGTCATTTGCACAACATAATCAAGACGATCGCGGGCATCAGGAATCGCTTCCGCCGCTTCGGCAATCGCCTGGTCCAGACCCAGTTCACGCAGACTGTCGCGCAACATACGGGTTAAACTACCGATGCGGGCAATAATATCCCCGGCTGAATGTTCTTCAGCAAGATTAAAAGATTGCATCATAACAATTCCTTACATGCCAAGTTTCTCGAAAATCTTATTCAGTTTTTCTTCCAGAGTGGCTGCGGTAAATGGTTTAACGACGTAGCCGCTGGCCCCCGCCTGCGCGGCCGCAATGATATTTTCTTTTTTGGCTTCTGCCGTCACCATCAGTACCGGCATGGATGACATTGCGCCGTCAGCACGAATGGTTTTTAACAGCTCCAGACCGTCCATGTTGGGCATGTTCCAGTCGGAGATCACAAAACCGAAACCACCCGCCTGCAATTTGTTCAGTGCGTCAACGCCGTCTTCTGCTTCTTCAACGTTGTTAAAACCCAGCTCTTTAAGCAGGTTACGCACAATGCGACGCATGGTGGAAAAGTCATCCACAACCAGAAACCTGAGCTCTTTATCCGCCATAAAATACTACTCCTCGTTAAATACGTATTGCCTGTCCGGCACTGATTTTCGCCAGCATTTGCTGGCTTATCTGACTAAGATCGACCACTTCGCTCACGCCACCACTATTGATAGCTTCGCGCGGCATGCCGAACACCACACAACTTGCTTCGTTCTGGGCAATGGTCCAGGCACCCGCCTCGTGCATTGCCCGCATTCCAACTGCGCCATCGTTACCCATCCCCGTCAGGATCACCCCGACGGCGTTGCGTCCCGCGTATTTGGCCACCGAGTGAAACAACACATCGACAGATGGACGATGTCGGTTAACCGGCGGGCCGTCATGAATTTTGATTTGATAGTTGGCCCCGCTGCGCGCCAGTTCCATATGCTTATCGCCCGGCGCAATGTAGGCATGCCCTGGCAACACGCGCTCGCCATCTTCCGCCTCTTTAACGCTTATCTGGCACAGCTTATTAAGCCGCTCGGCAAATGAACGGGTAAAACCCGGCGGCATATGCTGGGTAATTAATACCGCAGGACTGGAGAGCGGCAGCGGCTGGAGTACGTGACGGATAGCCTCGGTGCCGCCGGTAGATGCGCCAATGACCATCAATTTTTCAGAGCTGAGCAGCGGCCCTGCCTTGAGCGTTACCGGTGCGGCAGTTGGTTTATTCGCCGCCAGTTTCGCTCGCGACGCGGTACGGACTTTATCAGCGATCATCTCACTGTAGGCCAGCATCCCTTCACGAATGCCCAACTGCGGTTTGGTCACAAAGTCGATGGCTCCAAGCTCCAGCGCGCGCAGGGTCACTTCGGAGCCTTTGCCGGTCAGAGAGGAAACCATTACCACCGGCATCGGCCGCAGGCGCATTAATTTTTCCAGGAAATCCAGTCCGTCCATGCGCGGCATTTCAACGTCGAGGGTCAGCACATCGGGATTGTATTTCTTGATCAAATCCCGTGCTACCAGCGGGTCGGGCGCGGTAGCTACCATTTCCATGTCGCTGTGACTGTTAATGATTTCCGTCATGATTTGGCGCATTAGCGCCGAATCGTCTACGGAAAGCACCCTGATTTTGCTCATGCTTTCTCCTTACTCAGCGCATAAACCGTCTGCCCACGCAGCGTGAATTCGCGCGCCAGCTGGCTGAAATTCTCCGAATGTCCGGCGAACAGTAGCCCGTCGGGTTTGAGCAGCGGGACAAAGCGACGCAAAATGTCCTGCTGCGTCGTTTTATCAAAATAAATCATTACGTTACGACAGAAGATCGCATCAAACGGCCCCTGCACGTTGTACTGCTTTTCAAGCAGATTTAACGGCGCAAACTCAACGTAGTTCGCCAGCTCCTGACGGACCCGCACCAGCCCGGAATGCGGTCCGGTACCGCGCATGAAGTAGCGCTGAAGCTGCTGTGGCGACAGCGTTTTTAACTCTTCCTGACGATAGATACCCTCTTGCGCTTTACGCAGGACCTCGGTGTCTATGTCGCTGCCATAAACTTTCCAGCGGCCCGGCGCGGTGCCCAGCGTATCGGCCAGGGTGATCGCCAGCGAGTAGGGCTCTTCGCCGGTGGAGGCTGCCGCGCTCCAGACGCGATACTCGCCCTGCCGCTTACGCGCATGTTCCGCCAGCACCGGGAAGTGATGCCCTTCGCGGAAGAATGCCGTCAGGTTAGTGGTCAGGGAGTTAATAAATGCCTGCCACTCTGCGCTGTTAGGATTCGCTTCCAGCATGCCCAGATAATGACCAAAATCTTCCAGCCCCAGGGTCCGTAAACGGCGCACCAGACGGTTGTAGACCATGTCACGTTTGTGGTCCGCCAGCACAATTCCTGCTCGCTGGTAAATCAACTGACATATCCGACGAAAATGGGTGTCGGACAGCGCGAGGCGCTGAGTCATCTGCATAAGTAACGACGTTTGCCCGGCGGGCAGCGATGATGTCATGGCGGCTTCTCAATTACCTTCAGGTGATCTGTGACGCAGCTTGCGCCGGCGTCCTGGCATCGTGTGTTACGGGTGATGCATCCAGCTGGAAGCGGGATACCAGGGCCGTCATATGATTGGCCTGGCTGGTTAATTCCTCGGTAGCGGCCGCGCCCTCTTCAACCAGTGCGGCATTCTGCTGAGTCACCTGATCCATCTGGCTGACCGCCAGCGCGACCTGTTCAATACCCCGGCGCTGCTCGTCCGACGCCGAGGCAATTTCGCCCATGATGTCGTTAACCTGGGTCACTGAGCGCACGATCTCACTCAGCGTTTTGGCGGCGACTTCCGCCTGGGCCGATCCCTCATGAACCCGGGATACGGATTCTTCAATTAGCACTTTGATCTCTTTTGCTGCCTGCGCGCTGCGGCTGGCCAGATTACGCACTTCACCTGCGACCACGGCGAAACCGCGTCCCTGTTCGCCGGCGCGTGCCGCCTCTACCGCCGCGTTGAGCGCCAGAATATTAGTCTGAAAGGCAATACCATCGATAACGCTGATGATATCGCCAATTTTTTGTGAACTGGTTTCGATATCACGCATGGTATCGGCCACGTGCGATGCCTGAGTACCGCCCTTTTGGGCGGTATCGGCTGCGCTGCGCGCCAGTCCTGAAGCCTGACGTGCATTATCGGCGTTCTGTCCGACCGTGGCCGTTAACTGCTCCATACTGGCGGCGGTTTCTGCCAGCGAGGCGGCCTGCTGTTCGGTACGTGATGACAGATCGTTATTGCCTTCGGCAATTTCAGAAATGCCGGTATGCATCGCAAAACTGCCCTGCCGCACTTCGCTCACCGTTGCACGCAGCGCCGTTTGCATTGCCAGCAGGCTGGCAAAAATAGCCGATATTTCGTTTTTACCGTACACCGCGACAGGACGCGCAAGATCGCCTTTGGCAATGCTGTCAAAGTGGCTGGAAATTATCGCCAGCGGCTGGACAATCATTCGTCGCGACCAGAATAGCGACGCGGTAGTGATAAGCCCCGCAATAACGATCATCGAAATGAAGATCGCCGCCGACATGTGATAGTTGGTTTCGCTGCCCTGGCGGGCCTGCACCGTCAGCCCGTCAATGTAGGTCTGCCAGGCGGTAAAGTTTTTCTCGAAGGCCTGCTGAGACTGGTCGACCGGCGCACTCATAAAGTCAGAAAGCTGGTTGCTCTCAAGCCAGGTGGCCTGATGCTCCAGGTCGTTACGCCACGCGCTGAAGCTTTTCTTCGTCTCCGCCTGTAGCATTTTGCCGTTTTCCGTCGCCGCAGGCAGCGCCATCAGTTCAGCAATGTGCTTATCGGCCTGTTTCATACTGTCACGGGCGCGGGTCATCAGCGCTTTAATGTCATCCGGCGGATAGCTCAGGGCCGTCAGCGTACCGGCTTTATTGAGCGAGTTACTGGCCGCCAGCATTACCGCCCGGCTCTGCATCAACAGCGTACGCTGTTGATTGCTGCGTTCGATTTGATTAACGTTTTGTACACCATCACGGAACGCCCAAAAGGACAGACCGTTACTTCCTACCTGTAGCAAACCACAGAGAACAAGGATCAAAAACAAGGTGGTCGAGATACGAATACGATTAAACATCAACGCTCCCATTACACGGCAATGCGCCGCCATCACAAAAAATCAAAAGGTTTCCCAGTTATTATCAGCCCCGGCAACCGCCGGGCGTGAATGCGGTGTTGCAGCCATTGGCGGCGGCGATGAAACGGTAGCGGTTGCACCAGACGACAGACGAAACGTCGATACCGCCTGAGTCAGTCGGCTGGCCTGCTGTTCCAGTTCGACGGCTGATGCCGCCGATCCCTGCACCAGAGAGGCATTTTGCTGCGTAACGCGATCCATTTCAGCGACGGCCAGCGCCACTTGTTCAATGCCGCGACTTTGCTCATCAGAGGCGGAAGCGATCTCGCCCATAATGTCGGTAACCCGGGTGACGGCAGTGACGATATCCGCCATGGTTTCACCCGCGCTTTCCACCAGCACCGAGCCGGTGTCAACGCGGCTCACCGAGTCGTTAATCAACGCTTTGATTTCTTTTGCCGCCTGCGCGCTGCGGCTGGCAAGGTTGCGCACTTCGCCTGCGACCACGGCAAATCCCCGGCCCTGCTCGCCGGCACGTGCCGCTTCAACGGCTGCGTTAAGCGCAAGAATGTTGGTCTGAAAAGCAATGCCGTCGATGACGCTGGTGATGTCAGCGATTTTTTTCGAGCTGGCGGCAATGTCGTGCATCGTATTCACAACGCCATCAACCACTTTCCCCCCGTGGCGAGCCGTGCCGGATGCGCTCTGCGCCAGTTGCGATGCCTGGCGGGCGTTGTCGGCATTTTGTTTCACCGTGGCGGTAAGCTGTTCCATACTGGCGGCAGTCTCTTCCAGCGCGGCAGCCTGCTGTTCGGTACGGGAAGAAAGATCGTGATTGCCACGGGCAATGTCGGTCATCCCGCTGTGAATAGCAT
>Ga0302347_1003158_pt1 | contig 15084 bp, 18 predicted proteins | sample PhyWR1_FD_202178 | JGI IMG/M metagenome (GOLD analysis project Ga0302347, IMG submission 202178) | Leaf surface microbial communities from wheat plants in UC Gill Tract Community Farm, Albany, California, United States - DLSL W.R1 (v2)... | ecosystem: Host-associated > Plants > Phyllosphere >...
GTTCTACCGACTGGCCAAAATCTACCAAGAGATGGCGACTCAGTAGTCGACGAAACCCTTCTTCACAATGCTCGCGGAAAACGTCCAGCTGTAGCAGATGCAGCATCTGCTACAGCTACAGCTACAGCTACAGCTACAGCTACAGCCGGAAACTGACGGGATTGTGTATCCCAAAGTGCCACCGGAAGTGGAAAATCGACTAACCGAGTGGGGGCAAGCGCTGTGCCCAGCTCTTAATGCAATGCTCAAATGGGCAGAAAAACGAGAAGTTTAGATATCACTTTCATTTTTGTTGCTTAGCAAAATGACGGAGGTCTACTTTTCGCTCGTAGCGAACCTTAGCGCCACAGCCTACGTCTGCTCTGTGCCAGAAGCGGACATTGAGCGAGACTGTAATTAAAATTGTGTAATTGCCTGTTTTTGATATGTTCACTCCAACAACGGAGACAGGCAAATTATGGACGAAAAGATACTCAAAGCCCTCGCGGCTGAACTGGCTAATGGTCTTAAAACCGAAGCCGACCTCAATCAGTTTTCACGTATGCTGACGAAATTAACCGTCGAAACGGCGCTCAATGCGGAGCTGACTGACCACCTCGGGCATGAGAAAAACGCCCCCAAAACAGGCTCAAACACCCGCAATGGCTACTCGTCTAAGACGGTGTTGTGTGATGACGGCGAGATAGAACTGAGCACGCCGCGTGACCGTGAAAATACCTTTGAACCGCAGCTGATTAAGAAGAACCAGACGCGCATTACGCAGATGGACAGCCAGATTTTGTCCCTCTACGCCAAAGGCATGACCACCCGTGAAATCGTCGCCACCTTCAAAGAAATGTACGACGCTGATGTGTCGCCCACGCTGATATCTAAGGTCACCGACGCCGTAAAAGAGCAGGTCACTGAGTGGCAAAACCGACAACTGGATACGCTGTATCCCATTGTTTATATGGACTGCATTGTGGTGAAAGTCCGCCAGAATGGCAGTGTAATAAATAAAGCCGTCTTCCTTGCTCTGGGTATTAACATCGAAGGCCATGACGGAACTGAAAAAACGCGGCCTTCAGGACATCCTGATTGCCTGTGTGGACGGTCTGAAGGGCTTCCCGGATTCGATAAACAGCGTCTACCCACAGACCCATATCCAGCTGTGCATCATCCATATGGTGCGTAACAGCCTGAAATACGTGTCCTGGAAGGACTACAAAGCCGTCACCAGCGGGCTGAAGACAGTTTATCAGGCCCCGACCGAAGAGGCGGCCCTGATGGCACTGGATGCGTTCGCGAAAGTCTGGGACGATAAATATCCGCAAATAAGCAAAAGCTGGCGTGCGCACTGGGAAAACCTGAATACGTTCTTCGGCTATCCGCCGGATATCCGCAAGGCCATCTACACCACGAACGCTATCGAATCGCTGAACAGCGTGATACGTGCCGCGATTAAAAAACGCAAAGTGTTCCCGACAGATGACTCGGTACGGAAGGTTATTTATCTGGCGATCAAGGATGCATCGAAAAAATGGAGTATGCGGATCCAGAACTGGCGGCTGGCAATGAGTCGTTTTATTATCGAGTTCGGTGACCGCCTGAGCGATCACCTTTAATACGGTGGCAGTTACACAGAATTACTGACAGGCTCTTTTGAGCTAAATAAAAATAACGTACAAATTTTATCCTGATTCATATCAAAACTCTCTGTATTTCTGAAAAGTACTTCCAGTGAGTTAATGAGAACAGACGATGTTCCCTGAAATACAGGTCAGCTCTTATTGAGCTCTGTTCGTGCGCCATGAGAAGGGGCGCTTTTTTTCTCCCATCGGTTAATTACCAGTGGCGCGACTACATTACCCAGCACATTGAGAGTTGTTGTTCCGCTGTCGATAATACGAAATATACCCGCGATCAGGGCAACGGCATCCAGCGGAAGACCGGCTGAAGCCAGAGTGGCTGACAGGATGAGGATGGCAAACCCCGGCACGCCCGCGGCACCTTTTGATGACAGCACCATAGTGGCGACCAGAATAACCTGCTGCATCAGTGTCAGATCGATCCCGTAGAGCTGCGTCACGAATATAGTGGCCACGCCGAGAAATATCGATGCACCGTCCAGGTTAAAGGCATAGCCCACCGGTACCACAAAGCTGACGATGCGTGCCGGCACGCCATAGCGCTCCAGCTTGTTCATCAGCTGCGGCATAACAGCAGCAGAGGCCGCACTTGAAAAGGCCAGCACCAGCTCCTGGCGGAAATGTTTCATTAGCCGGAACATATTTTCGCCAATCAGGGCACAGATACCGCCCAGGATCATAAGCGCAAAAAGAACCAGTCCCAGATAAACCGTGCCGACCAGTTTCAGCAGGGGCAGAAGCGATGCAAAACCAAACGTGGAGACGGTAGCGCCAATCATGCCAAATACACCCACCGGAGCGTAAGCCATCACGATAGACACCAGTCGGAACATGCCGTCTGATACACTCTGCAGGACGCCAAGAACGGGTGCGGTTTTTTCACGGGGGAGGCCGTTAAGAGCCAGCCCGAACAGAATGGCAAAAAACAGAACGGACAACAATTTGCCTTCGGTGAGCGCCACAAACAGATTGTCGGGAACGATATTCTGCAGAATGACCAACGCCCCGCGGGCGGGTTCCATCTTCATGGGTTCGCTGCCGTGCGCCATTCCCTGAATGCTGATCCCTTCACCCGGTCCAATAAGGTTAGCAAGGATCAGTCCGAATACTACAGCTATCCCCGTAACCATGAAGAAATATCCCAGCGCTCTGACGCCCATCCGTCCAAATGAACGGTTGTCTCCGCTGCCGGTTATGCCCAGGATCATGCAGCAGAATACGATTGGCACAACGACCATCTTCATCATTTTGATAAAGATGTCTCCGAGGGGCCTGAGAATTTCTTGACTGACCCACTGCTGATACTCAGGATGTGTGTTGAAATACCATCCCACCATAATTCCCAGTGCAAGGCCGATAACGATCTGCCAGACCAGTGTTATTTTTTTCATGTCCAGCCCTCAGATTAAACAGGACGGCCCCGCCCAACGTCCGACAGAAGCCTTACCTTATGCATTCGGGTTAAAGGAGATATGGCACGCTCTGAAGGCGTGCCCGGAAGATTATTTGGCGAAAAGCTGGCTGATATCTTTGAATGCCTTGAATTCAAGTGCATTGCCGCAGGGATCGAACAGGAACATGGTGGCCTGTTCACCAACCTGTCCTTTGAAGCGAATATAGGGCTCAATCACAAACCGGGTGCCGAACGATTTAAGACGTTCGGCCAGCGCCTCCCACTCGTCCCACTTCAGTACGATACCGAAGTGCGGCACTGGCACATCATGGCCGTCAACGGGATTAGAGTGAACGTTTTCCTGAGAAGCGGTTCTGGGATGCTCATGGATAACTAGCTGATGTCCGTAAAAGTCGAAGTCTACCCACTGCTCACTGGAGCGACCTTCGCTCAGGCCGAACACCTCACCATAGAAATGGCGGGCTGCCTTCAGGTCATACACGGGAATAGCCAGATGAAAGGGAGAAAGGCTCATTTATGCATCCTCACTAGAGAATCGCCGCCTGCCGGCAGCTGCGTTTAAGTGGAGTAATGCTATGAATCGGGCCAGAGTTACCTCAGACACATTGTTAACATTACCGTCACAAATGAGGTTATAAATAATCTTATTTGATTAAAATCAATATATATATTTATATAGCACAAATTAAATTTGTTATTTGAGGGCTGTATGATACGGGAACTGAAAACCTTTTTGACGGTAGCTAGAGAGGGAACCTTTGCGGCAGCGGGCAATAAAATTGGCCTGACACAGGCCGCCGTCAGCGCCCAAATGCAGCGGCTTGAGGCAGATCTGAATTTTTCGTTGTTTGACAGAACGGGCAGAAATGCCCGCCTTAATCAGAAAGGTCTGCAGCTTGTCTCTCAGGCACAGGAGCTGCTGGCACTGTATGAGGGGCTGGGCGAGAGAGTTAGCCGGGCAAGCCCCGTTAAAACCGTGACTATTGGCGCTATCGCCTCCGTACAGCGCACCCTGCTACCGGATGCCCTGACCCTGTTCAGCCCACAGAGCTCAGGCTGTCGCATCCGCGTCGTCCCGGGCCTGTCAATGGATCTGATTAACCTCGTCGATGCCGGCGAGATTGATATGGCGGCTGTCCTGAGTCCTCCTTTTCCCCTTCCTGCGGGACTGCAGTGGAGCACTCTGGCTAATGAGCCTTTTCATCTTGTTGTGCCTAAAAGCGTGACTGGTAACGATATTGCCAGACTGCTGACGGGACAACCGTTTATCCGTTACGATCGTTCTTCTTTTGGCGGGCGTCAGGTGGATCGCTTTCTGCGGCAGATGAACCTTGAGGTGATTGAAATCTGTGAGGTAGATGAGCTGGAAGCCATCCTCAAGCTCGTGAGTAATGGTATGGGCGTCGCACTGCTGCCCCGAATCGCTGCCTGGCGCCGCTGGCCATCATCCGTCAGGGCTATTAGCCTGGGCCAGCAGGTATTTTACCGGAAGGTGGGTCTCATTCACCGTCCCCTGGAAAGCATGGACGATGATGTCAGGCGGATTTCAGAGCACATTATTAAACTGGCCAGGCGAGAGAGTCCATGCTGATCGGCATGTCTTTCATCTGGCCGGCCATCGATGGGGATTTCAGCCCTGCGGTGCCCCGGGGGTCAGCGCAGGTGCTCCCGGGATATCAAGAACGTCTCCGGTTGTGTAGAAGTGTCCACCTGCAATGTAATGCAGACTTCTCCATTCAATGGGAAGGTGTTCAAACTGCCAGTGCCCGTCCCGGAAGACCCGGCTGTCTGCCCATGCAGCTTTTATTTCCCCTATGAACAAATCGTAGGCCTGCTGATTATGTTCCTCCGGGATCAGTTCGCAGTACAGCCATGCTGCGCATCCTGAAACCAGAGGGGCATCGAGTCCGGGAAGGGTAAACAGCGATACGCCTGACTCAGCAAGCTTATCGGGTTCACTGAACATAGAGCGGGTACCAAGCTGGTAAACGAGCGATGCCTGAGACGCCACAGGTACCTGAATCACAAAGGATCGGCTTTTTTCAATAAGCTGACGGGTAAACGCCGCTTTATCAAGTACTACGGTAAGCCGGGCAGGCTGATAATCCAGGGCACACACCCAGGATGCGGACATCACGTTCTCTGTGCCCTCGTGACGCGCGGACACTAAGGTTGCCGGGCCATGGTTTATCAGACGATAGGCCTTTGCCGGTTCGACAGCTTTTATATACTCATTCATTTTAAACACTCAGCTGATAATTCAGCGGTTTTTCAGAAATTCAGCCAGGCTGTTGTGCCCTGACGTAATCAGTTCCATTACGCTCTCTTCCATTTTCTGTGCTTCATTTTGAGAGCGGGCCTCAAAACTTGCATGCCAGACAATGACAGTTTCATTGCGTCCGGACAAAGGAATAAGGCTCACCGTCGCCACGTAATTATCCACGGGAAGGGGAGATTCAATAAAGCGGTAGGAAAGCGACTGTTGGCCTTCATCGACCATCAGCAGCTGTTCACGCAGGACTGCACCATCTGCAAGAACCAACCTCCTCTTACAGCCCGGCAGCCCATCCGGCTGGTTTTCTTCAATTTCGCTGCGGCTAATGGAGGGATGCCATTCACTGATACGGCCAAACTGACGGAGAGTCTTCCAGACACGGCCAGCTTCAACCTGCACCGTGGCATTAAATTTAACAACTGGCATAACGATACCTTTTAAAATGTTCTTCGTTTCCCGGCCATTTCACCGGCGGGAATAAGGGTGATACCCGGCTGCGGATTGACGACGGACTGAAGAAGACGTGCGGCAATTTCCGGTGCAGGGTTGAGATGCCAGCGACGGGGCAGAAGCGGAGAAAACACTGTAAGAGCAAGTTTCAGCGCCATCTCACCCGGACGTGACTCTTCTCGGGCCCCACCGATAACACTTGGCTGAACGAAAATGAGCGAGCCGAAATTCTCCTGCGACAGCGCCTGCTCAAGCTCTCCTTTAACGCGATGATAAAAAAAATACGCGTCCGGCCTGGCGCCTGTTGCCGAGGTCAGGGCAAAAACTGACGCTCCTCTGGCTCGTGCGAGACGGGCAAATTTCAGCGGATACTCATAATCAACCTGACGGAACGCGTCCCGGCTTCCTGCCTTTGCTATGGTGGTGCCGAGCGCGCAAATCACCGCATCCACTTCCCATTCCCGTGCACAAGGATCTACATTATCAAAGTCGATTTGCGGATTGCTCAGTTTCTTCAGATTAAAGTTACGCTGCGCAAGGGGCCTGCGCGTTGGGGCAATAATGTCCGAGACCGCGGGGCTGGCCAGAGCCTGTCTGAGGACGTGATTGCCAACCAGTCCCGTTGCGCCGAGCAGAAGCAGACGTATTCCAGATGCCTGTGGTAACGTCAGGGACACGTCAGCGCTCCGCTATTTTCTGTACGGCTTCCCGTACCGGAACATCGCCGGCAGTGAGCTCAATGATGACGCGGCTGACTGCCGGCTGCTCAATGATTTCTGCTAGCGTGGCCGCCACGTCATCCCGGGGAACATCACCATAAGGGATGGCAAGGCCTGCCCGGATAAGACCGGTACCGTTCTCGTCACGAAGCGTACCGGGCCGTAAAATTACCCAGTCCAGTTCGCTTTGTACCAGCGCCACGTCGGCCATCTTTTTGACGCGCATATAGTTTTCGAAGGTGTCAGATACCCGTTCTCCCCGTAACGCCTCCGGGAATGCAGAGACCAGCAGAAAGCGCGACACGCCCGCCTGCAGGGCGGCTGCAACAGCGGTTTTGAGGCCCTCACCGTCTATGGCATTTGTCATTTCCGGTCCACCTTTTCCACCGGCACCGGCCGTGAATACCACGACATCGCTGCCTTTCAGGTGCGCGGCGAGAGAGGTTGCATCGAGCTCAGTCAGACTCTCTGATACAGGTTCGGCACCCATCTTACGTAAAAGATCTTCCTGCTCCGGTTTACGGTACAGTGCCCGGACGCAATGGTCTTTCCCGGACAGAATTTTGCTCAGACGTCGGCCTATTTGACCTGCGCCACCAATAATGAAAATACGGCTCATAAGCGATTCCTTCACAGATTGTGATGCGCAGGATTACCACAGCAAAAGCATGTGCCCCACGCCTGGCCTTCAAACGGACTCACCGTTTTCGCGGTTAAACAGCCTGCGGCGCAGGCTGTTTACGTTATTTGATGAGGAGGCTGACTCAGGGAGCAACGTGGGTGTGATAAATTTTGCTTACCACAGTCCACTGGCCGTTCACTTTCAGCAGATTAAAGAAGTCGGTAAAGCGGAAGCCTGAAATGTCGTCCGTATCTATACGGGCGCTGGCAGCCGTGCCCACGATATCGACGCGGACAATGGCAGCTTTTGCTTCGGGTGAAGGACGGAAAGCGGTATCGATGATGTCAAAAAGTCCCTGAATCGGCCCTCCGGTGAGGTTGCCGTCGCCATCCACACCGAAAATGGTGGCCTGATCGCTGAAGGCGGGTTTCATCACCTCACTCTTCGCCTGTTTACCGCCTTCGTTGTATTGATTAAGTACAGTGATAATAGCGTTGTAATCCTGTACGTAAGTGTTATCTGTCATGTCTTTATCTCCATTTCAGTAAGCAGGGTATCCATTCAGATCCCCGTTTTTTTTCGTATGCTTCGTTGAAGCAAATACAGGAGCAACAGGCCCGTAATGGCACCTGCGCCTCCCGTTAACACACTGGTGTTGTGCATAAATTCCATGGGCGAGAAGCCTCCCTGAATCAGCGTATTCACATCTGACACAGCGGCACCCGCACCGGCATAAATAAACGTGCCCGGGATCAGGCCAGGGACCGTGGCAGCAAGATACTTTCTGAATGGCATACCGCTCGCGCCAAGACCGTAGTTAAGCGGCGCAAACGGCACCACCGAACTCAGACGCAGCAGCAGAACCAGCACAATGCTGTTTTGCCGCGTCAGCGAAAGTCCGCTTTTCAGATAACGACTCCTGGTCGCCATCCGGGTGGCAAGAGGGAAAAGGCTGCTCTTCCCCAGCGCGAAAGCCAGCAGTGAAGACGCCACGCCGCCCAGCAATGCAATCAGCGTCCCCCCCGTTATTCCAAATAGCCAGCCAGCAAGAGCTGTCAGTAGTGACGCTGGAAAAAACAGCATCGTCGCCGTGACAAAAACCACGACAAACACTCCTGCGCCTGCCCAACCCGCAGACTGCACATACAAACTCAGGGTTGAGAGAAGCTCAGCCATTGACCCTCTATTCAATTCCATAGTGATCACTAAACAATGATATTATTGTATAGTGATCACTATGGAAGATGTCAAGAGAATGATTGAGCGTAAGATATGAAAGACCATGAACGACCTGCAGCCCGGGAGAAACCTAAAGGCAGGCCCCGAAGCTTTGACCGTGATCAGGCCCTGCTGAAAGCGCTGGATCTCTTCTGGCGCAAAGGCTATGAACCGTCTTCGGTTGCTGAACTGTGTGCCGTAATGGAAATCACTCCACCGAGCCTCTATGCGGCTTTCGGTAATAAGGCAAAATTGTTCATTGAAGCCGTGAACTACTACGAACGGACTTACTGGAAAGCCACGTGGGAGCGACTTGAGCAGACACAGGATATCTATGAAGCTATTGATAACTTTTTCAGCGAAGCTGCAGATATCCTGCTTTCTCCGTCAGCACCATGTGGCTGCATGGTGGTCCTGGCGGCCATAAATGTCTCCGCGGACTCAACTGATGTCGTCAGGGCGGTAAGCGTTCTGAGGCAGGAAGGTAAAGACCTGTTTGAAAAGCGGCTGGCCAGAGCTGTACTGGAAGAGCAGCTTCCGCAGGGAACAAATACTGCAGGCCTGGCGACCGTTTTGAACACGTTACTGGAGGGGATGTCGATTGAAGCGAAGGATGGTGCCGAACCGGGCATCATGCATTTGATTGGGCAACATGCAGTTAGGTTGCTCCCTGAGCAAAAAATTTGAATATCTGAGGCTCTGCCAGGAGTCTCTGAACCCAGCTAAATTTGAAAATGGCATAGGCCAATGTTCAGTTGGCTATTCGGGTACACAGAATAAATAATCCGGCAACTACACCTCATGGGCTGGTTACCCTGGATTAGAAATTTTCTTACCGCCAGCCTTTCTGTATTGCCTGAGTGATCTCTTCTACGAAGACCCTTGTTTTGGTAGGAACAAGTTGGCCAGGCGGCATGACTGCATATATTTCACCTGCATCAGATCCGCGCCACTCGGGAAGAATTTCGACCAGTTCTTCCGAGCGTAGCAGCGCTCCGCACAACCAGTCAGGGAGTAAGGCGATGCCTAAAGATGCTTTAGCAGCGGTCAGGAGCGTTTCCGAATTATCTGCTGACAGGCGGCCGGATGGGCGGATGGTAATTTCCTCTGTTTCTTTTTTTAGTATCCAGTCAGCTGATGCAAATGATTTTACAAACACTAGGCAGTCATGTTTTTGCAGGTCTTCAGGTCTCATGGGGTGGCCATTTATCTGTACATAGGCCGGAGATGCGACGAGCACATTATGAAATGATGCGATTTTGCGGGCTCTGAGCGTACTGTCGCGCAAGGCACCCACACGGATAGCAACATCAAATCCTTCTGCAACAACATCAACGAAGCGATCAACGTAGCGTGCATCAAGTCTGATATCTGAATATTCGGAAAGGAATTGTGGTAACAAAGGTGCAATCCAGAGACGCCCGAAAGCTACAGGTAAAGAAACCCGTAATAGCCCCTGCGCACTGGCTGCAAAGTTGCTTGCTGCGCGATTTGCACTTTCGAACTCATCCAGTAATGAGCGTACCCGTTGATGGTAAAGCCCACCAACTTCGGTGAGTGAAACACGCCGTGTTGTTCGTGAAAGTAAAAGGACACCAAGCTGCATCTCAAGGTGACTGATGCGTCGCGATATCACCGTGGCATCCCGGCCAAGGCGTTGTGCGGCCCCTCGAAAACTTCCTGTCTCGGCAACGGCCGCAAAAGCAGTTAATTCCTCAAGGCTGATATTGCTGAATGATTCATGCAATTTATGCATTACTTATTTGCCTTTTTACCTGATTGTTTGCCCATTTTGCATTAACTAGAATCCCCTTGTCACTGATTGCTAACAAACGGGATTAAGATGAAAACATTACTGAGTATTGGCACCGGCCCTGGAATGGGTTATGAAACGGCACTACGTTTCGCACGTGAGGGGGTCCGTGTTGTGCTTTCCGCACGCCGGGAAGATAAAATACGAGCTATGGCTGAGTATTTAAAGACGCAGGGATACGACGCGGACTATCTGTATGTCGACGCCAGCGACATAGCCAGTATCAACAAACTGATTGCAACAGTTGAGAAAGAAATTGGCCCAATTGATGTGCTGCATTATAACGCTGCCGCCATGCGGAATGAGTCCATTAGCACACAGCCGCCAGGCACCTTTATCAGTGATCTTGCCGTTAATATTGGCGGGGCCTTGGCATCCATTCAGGCCACCTTGCCCGAAATGGAAAAACGCGGGACAGGAACCATTTTACTGACTGGCGGAGGTTTTGCACTTGCACCAAGCCCGGATTATCTCTCACTGAGCATCGGTAAAGCGGGTATTCGCAATCTTACGTTGGGACTTTTTGAAAGCCTTAAAAGCAAGGGAATCCATATCGCCTCCGTTACTGTATCTTCCCTGGTATCGCCTGAATCACAGGAAGCCAAAGGTGCAGGAGAAGCTTTCTGGCAGTTGTACAGTCAGCCTGAAAGCGATTGGACCGCTGAAGTATCCTTCCCTCGTTGAAGAAAGAGGCTTATATGAGCAACGTTGTTAAGCCTCGCGCTAAAGTCTTTATTCCTGAAAAGGCGGCCTTCTGATGAATTTTAAAGCGTATGCTGCACAGTCACCCGCCACGCCCCTTCGTCCTGTCACTCTTAAGACAGGTGATATAGGGAACCATGAGGTTGTCCTGGATATTCTTTATTGTGGTGTGTGTCATTCCGATTTACATGCTGCCCGGGGCGAATGGCCAGGGATCCGTTACCCTATCGTGCCTGGCCATGAAATTGTGGGCAAAGTGACCGCTGTCGGCGAGCATGTACTCAAACATCAGGTTGGCGATATCGTTGGGGTGGGCTGTATGATAGATAGCTGCCGACATTGCCAATCCTGTGAAGAAGGGCTTGAGCAATATTGCGAAGGGCCTCATGGATGGAAACAAACATATAATGGCTGGTTAGATGGCAGTGGTGAAAATTCCTATGGCGGTTATGCATCAGGGATTAAAGTTGATGAGCATTTTGTTCTGAAAATCACCCACCCGGAATCAGATCTGGCAGCTGTTGCCCCTCTGCTGTGTGCCGGTATCACAACCTGGTCACCTTTGCGCCACTGGAAAGTGGGGCCGGGCAAAAAAGTTGGCATCGTTGGAATTGGCGGTCTTGGCCACATGGGCATCAAACTTGCACATGCACTGGGTGCTCATGTTGTGGCATTCACCACATCACGTTCCAAAATTCAGGATGCACTCGATTTAGGGGCTGATGAGGTAGTGGTTTCAAGTAATCCGGAAGAAGTCGTGCGCCACAGTAAGAGCTTCGATTTCATCCTGAATACTGTTGCCGCCCCTCATAACCTGGATGTTTTCATGAGCCTGCTTAAACGCGATGGCGCGATGACAATGGTAGGGATCCCGGACACACCGCATCCATCTCCGGCTGTTGGTAACCTGATATTTCAGAGAAGAACGCTGGGCGGGTCTTTGATCGGTGGTATCGCTGAAACTCAGGAGATGCTGGACTTTTGCGCCAGGCACGGCATTACTTCTGATGTTGAGATGATAGCTATGGCTGATATTGAAACAGCATTCTCCCGAATGAAAAAGAATGATGTGAAGTATCGCTTTGTTATTGATATGGCAACTATCTGAATAAAACTGAACAGGGCATGGACGCTGAAAATACAAGCAACCTACAAAGCCACTAGACGACCGGTCAGTTTTTTTGTTAAGCTTACTGCCTATGAAAAAACAGACACCAGATATGCGTCAGCACATCATCGATGTGGCGAGAGCATTGATTACCCATAAAGGCTACAGTGCCGTAGGTATTGCAGAGATCGTTAACGCTGCCGGTATCCCCAAAGGATCGTTTTATTATTACTTTAAGTCCAAAGAAGAGTTCGCAGAAGCCCTGCTGGAACACTACTTCAGCCACTATCTTCAGCAGGTTGATGCCCAGCTCAGCGGAAGTGGCTCTGCCCGTGAGCGTCTGGAGCGTTACTTCAGTTTCTGGAAAGAAACGCAGGGAGCAGATCTTCCAGAAAGCAAATGTCTTGTTGTTAAGCTGGGTGCAGAAGTCTGCGATCAGTACGACAGCATGCGGCATATTCTCGCGAAGGGCACGGACAAGATAGTTCAGAAAATCGCACAATGTGTTAGTGAAGGGCAACAGGACGGCTCTCTGCCGGCCGGGCCTGATGCGGATGAACTTGCTGAAGAGCTCTATCAGCTCTGGCTGGGAGCCTCGCTGATGGCAAAAATCCATGCCCCTGAAAAAGCTTTTAATAAAGCGATGAATGCAACAATGCGGCTACTTGCGTAGCCGTGTTTTTTTGCCAAATAATTAGACGACCGGTCAACTACACAGGAGTTACCATGACTGACAACAGTACCCGTACCGATTTATTCTCACCTTTAACAATGGGGCAGCTTCAGCTGGCTAACCGTATCGTTATGGCCCCCGTCACCCGCAGCCGTTACGGTGAGGATGGTGTTCCGGATGAACTGCATGCAACCTACTATGCACAGCGCGCCGGTGCTGGTCTGATTATTTCTGAAGCTACCAATATATCAGCCCAGGGCCGCGGCTACGCCGCCACCCCGGGAATCTGGAGTGAAGAGCAGGTCGCAGGCTGGAAAAAGGTGACTGATGCCGTCCATGCTGAAGGCGGAAAAATTGTCTGTCAGCTCTGGCATGTTGGCCGTTTTTCCAGCGTTGAGCTGCAGCCCAACGGTGAACGTCCGGTTGCCCCCTCTGCAATTAAGGCTGAGGGCCAGACTTATACCGTAAACGGTTTTGTGCCCGTTTCCACACCACGCGCCCTTGAGACCGACGAAATCCCCGGAATTATTGAGCAGTACAAACGTGCGGCAGAAAATGCGCTGCGTGCCGGCTTTGATGGCGTTGAGGTTCACTCAGCAAACAGTTATCTGCTTGACCAGTTTTTACGGGATTCAACGAACCACCGTACCGACGCTTACGGCGGCTCCATTGAAAATCGTGCCCGTCTCACGCTTGAAGTCACAGAGGCCATCGTGAATATCTGGGGTAATGACAGAGTCGGTATTCGTCTTTCCCCCGTAACCCCGGATGCGGGAAATACCCCGCCGGACAGTAACGTTATGGCAATGTACGGATATCTCATCCAGCAACTGAATAAGTTTAACCTTGCCTATCTGCATTTCGTCGAAGGGGCAACGGCCACCTCGCGTGAGGTACCTGCAGATGTGGATATGGATGCACTGAGTGCTCAATTCCAGGGCACCTTCATCGGGAACAATAATTACGATCTTGAGATGGCTATCAGCCGCCGGAACGCGGGAATTATTGATGCTGTAGCCTTTGGCCGCCTGTTCATTTCAAACCCCGATCTGGTGAAACGACTGCGTTACGGCGCTGAACTGACGATCGCGCCAAAAGAGGCTTACTACGGCGGCGGCGCAAAAGGTTTTACCGACTGGCCCGAAGGAAATTTCTGATAAATAAAGATGGCGGGTTCTGTCCCGCCGTCTGTACCTGCAAAAGAAGGAAAGAAAAATGAATCACCTGCAAAATAAAATAGCTGTCATTACCGGTGCATCATCCGGGATTGGGGCTGCAACTGCTCATGAGCTTGCTCGCCATGGCGTTAAGATCGTTGTAGCTGCCCTTAATCAAAGCGGCATTGATGAGGTAGTCGGAAGCATTAAAGCGGCAGGCGGCCAGGCAGCAGGTCTGGTGACCGATGTTACCCGCCCGGAGGACTGCCACGCCCTGGTTAAATTTGCCACAGACACATTCGGCCCGGTGGATATTCTGATTAACAACGCCGGTTTGATGTTGTTTTCCAGCTGGAGCGATGTGGTTTGGGAAGACTGGAACAAAATGGTAGACGTCAATATCAAAGGCTACCTCAACACCATTGCGGCAGTACTTCCGGGAATGCTTGCGAAAAACGACGGCCAGATTCTGAACATGGCTTCCGTCGCGGGCCATCAGGTTGATGCCGGTGCGGGCGTTTACAGTGCTACAAAATTCTTTGTGCATGCCATGACGGAATCGATGCGCAAAGATTTGGGCGTGAATAACGGAATACGTGTGAATACTATCAGTCCTGGCGTCATTAATACGGGTTGGGCAGATAAGGTCGTCGATCCGGAAGGCCGGAAAGTGGCTCAGGAACTAAATAAAATTGCTATCAGTCCAGAGGATGTCGCCGGTGCAGTAGTTTATGCCCTTAACCAGCCGAAGAACGTGACGGTGAACGACCTGATCGTTTCCCCAACCCGGCAAAACTGGTAATAACGTTGCGGCGGTCTGACTGGCTGCCGTGATTTTACTCCCAGGAAGAACTTGATCTGGCAGTTTTCTGTTCTGCCTGGTGGCTTATATTTAAGCCAACGTCCGCTCTTCGCTCATTGCGGACATTAGCACAAGCTATTTACCCTAACGCTTCATTACGCGCACAGCTCAGACGGACGGACAGCGTTTCTGACAGGAATCGGATAAAACAGGCAAGATACCCCTAACAAACCCGCCAAAAACGCAGGGGTCGTATCCGGGCCCTTTTCTTCCAGGTAACGTGGGTGGCTTCACATGATCTTCGCCCTGCGTTCGCCGCGTCATCCACTAATGCTCTTTAGTCATGAAATTTCCTGCCTGAGAAGCGCCGGGAAATATTTCAAAATGGGTCACACAGACATGACTACACAGGAATAACCACGGTGTGCCGTAATTTGTAAATCGCCCCGCCAGACGTTACTCTGTCGCCGGTTTCCACGAAAAGTGAATGGATATTTACAGGT
>Ga0302347_1003162_pt1 | contig 15076 bp, 15 predicted proteins | sample PhyWR1_FD_202178 | JGI IMG/M metagenome (GOLD analysis project Ga0302347, IMG submission 202178) | Leaf surface microbial communities from wheat plants in UC Gill Tract Community Farm, Albany, California, United States - DLSL W.R1 (v2)... | ecosystem: Host-associated > Plants > Phyllosphere >...
AGGCACGAGGATCATGGTGTAGACCACGTCAAACAGCAAATAGGTGACCAGGTAATACCAGTAGCTCATGTTATCCATCCACATGAAGCTATAAGAAAAGACGCAGGGAATTCCCAGTAAAATAAAAAATTTACGACGGCCGAAGCGCTTGCCCAACCACGTACCGCCAAAGTTGTCCGTCAGATAGCCCATTAACGGACTCACCACCGCATCCAGTATCCTCGCCATAGCAAAAATAAACGTGGCTTCAATCGGCGTTAATCCACAAAACGTTGTATAAAAATAAAGTAACCATGCAGCTGTTAATGCCGTCGTACCTGCGCCAAGGCAATCGCCTGAGCCGTACGCCAGATAATTTATAATACCCACTTTACGCTTATTCATCTGTCTATCCCGAGAGTTAAGCACTGGAATATACACGGCAACGTTATTTTAATTTACCGTATATGGTATCAATCGTGAGTTACATTGCCGTCAGAAATTATATCCAATACCGACACGATACCGGGTCTGGCGGTCGTCTGTGGTGGTGGTGTTATAGCCTGAAGATACGTTACCGATTTCAGTAAAGGGTACCCAGGAGCCAAATTTATACGCGACTCTGACGTTATATTCGTAATCTTCTTTTTTGTTATTATATAAATCTTCGCTATCGGCAATTTTATAAATGCCGTTTAGTTCAAACATCCAGTTAGCGACATTATAGCCGAGCCACGCTTCCGGCCGATAAACCATACGGTCATCTTTCCCCTCAGTATTTCTTCGGGCGTACTCCTGACGATAGCGGAATGCAGTCCACCAGCGATCGTTAATGTTGTACTGTACGCGGATATACGGCTTATAAATCGCAATGTTATCACCTGTTTCAACAGCAATGCCGGGCTGCCAGACCAGGTCCTGCCAGGTAAACTGATAGCTTGCCGTATACTCATTGCCGTTACTTTCCATATTGTTCCAGGCATCATTAGATTGTGCATCATCGGAACGTGAAATAGCTTCAACAGCCACGCCAAAACCTGTCGAAAAACGGTGAGACATATAAACACGATCGTAGTTACGTCCGTCATCATAATATTCATGGCGATAATCAACATAACCGGCATGAGCAGTGCAAGATAATAAAGGAATAATTAATAAGGCGTATGTAGACTTCATGACAAACCCTCTCAAAAATGAGATCCCAGCGATAGAGTGACCCTGTGCGTTTCATCAATATAAAAAAATCGTGAAACATTGAGGTCTGATAATTGGTTTATATAGCGTCAGGAAGTCTAGGGCACAGGACTAACGAAAACCTTTTGGATTTTGCCAGGAAATTAAATTGATGGCAGAAAAATAAAGATCGTGAAGACCAGGATCAATAATAGAAACAATTTATCAGTAAATGAAGAACAGCGTTTCATTTGAGTTTAGGAATTTTATTCTGCGGGCAATATTGTCGGCAGATAATTATCAGGAGGAAGGAATTTTAGAGACAAAAAAAGCGCCTTGCGGCGCTCTTTCCTGACAGCAAAACTTACTTGCTGGTCGGCAGGCTGAAACGCTTGTTAAAGCGGTCAACACGGCCACCGGTAGCAACATCACGCTGCTTGCCAGTATAGAACGGGTGGCATTTGCTGCACACGTCCAGGTTCAGGTCGTGACCCACGGTAGAGCGGGTTTTGATCACATTACCGCAAGAGCAGTTTGCAGTAATTTCTACGTAATTCGGGTGAATATCTTTTTTCATCGGGAAAACCTCAGTTTAAGGCCGCGTCGCTCTTCCAGCCCTAACGCCAGACACCACGCGATGTTAATGGTAATTGTTTTTGGCACGCGATTAGCGCATCAAAGGGGGCGAATCATACAGAATTTAACCAGCGGATGCAAACTGATCCGTTCGCCGTCTTATACAATGTGTATACTATCCCGCCCGTTTTCAAGTCAGGATGATCTCATGCCCGTTGCTCACGTCGCACTGCCGGTTCCGTTGCCCCGCACTTTTGACTATCTGCTGCCTGCAGAGATGTCGGTGAAGGCGGGCTGTCGCGTGCGGGTGCCGTTTGGTAAGCAACAGGCGCGCATCGGCATTGTGGTTTCCGTCAGCGACAACAGCGAACTGCCGCTTAACGAATTAAAAGCCGTTGTCGAGGTGCTGGACACGGAGCCGGTCTTTTCGCCCTCCGTCTGGCGCTTACTGCTGTGGGCGGTTGATTATTATCATCATCCTGTCGGCGACGTGCTTTTTCACGCTCTGCCCATTCTCCTGCGCCAGGGTAAACCGGCCAGCGCCGCGCCGCTGTGGTACTGGTTTGCGACAGAGCAGGGACAAGCTATTGATATTAATAGCCTGAAGCGCTCGCCCAAACAGCAGCAGGCGCTGTCTGCACTGCGCCAGGGAAAAATCTGGCGGCATCAGGTTAGCGAGCTGGAATTTAGCGACACCATCTTACAGGCGCTGCGGGCAAAAGGACTCAGCGAGCTGAGCAGTGAAGCGCCCTCCCTGAGCGACTGGCGTACCGACTACGCGGTCACGGGCGAGCGTCTGCGGCTGAATACCGAACAGGCCACCGCCGTTGGCGCAATCCATAGTGCCTCAGACAGTTTTTCCGCGTGGCTGTTGGCAGGCGTTACCGGTTCAGGTAAAACCGAAGTCTATCTGAGCGTACTGGAAAATGTGCTGGCCCAGGGGAAACAGGCGCTGGTTATGGTGCCAGAGATCGGCCTGACGCCGCAGACCATCGCGCGCTTTCGCGAGCGTTTTACTGCCCCGGTTGAGGTGCTGCACTCCGCCCTTAATGACAGCGAACGCCTTTCTGTCTGGCTGAAAGCGAAAAACGGCGAGGCCGCTATTGTTATTGGCACGCGCTCGTCATTATTTACGCCGTTTAAAAATCTCGGCGTTATTGTGATTGATGAAGAGCACGACAGTTCCTATAAACAGCAGGAAGGCTGGCGCTATCATGCCCGCGATCTGGCGGTTTATCGGGCGCACAGCGAGCAAATCCCTATTATTCTCGGCTCGGCAACTCCGGCGCTTGAGACGCTGCATAACGTGCGGCAAAAAAAATATCGCCAGCTTCAGCTTACGCGCCGCGCCGGTAATGCGCGTCCTGCGACTCAACATGTGCTCGACTTAAAGGGGCAACAGCTTCAGGCCGGACTTTCTCCGGCGCTCATCGCCCGGATGCGTCAGCATCTTCAGGCCGATAATCAGGTGATCCTGTTTCTTAACCGTCGCGGATTTGCGCCCGCGCTGCTGTGCCACGACTGCGGCTGGATTGCCGAGTGCCCACGTTGCGATCACTATTACACTCTGCATCAGGCGCAGCACCATCTGCGCTGCCACCACTGCGATAGCCAGCGCCCTATTCCGCGCCAGTGCCCTTCCTGCGGCTCCACACATCTCGTGCCAGTCGGAATGGGCACTGAGCAGCTCGAGCAGGCATTAACACCGCTGTTCGCGGGTGTTCCTATCTCACGCATCGATCGCGATACCACCAGCCGTAAAGGCGCGCTGGAGCACTATCTTGCGGAGGTTCATCGCGGCGGTGCCCGGATACTGATTGGTACGCAAATGCTGGCAAAAGGGCACCATTTCCCCGACGTGACGCTGGTTTCGCTGTTGGATGTGGATGGCGCACTTTTCTCGGCAGATTTTCGTTCCGCAGAACGTTTTGCTCAGCTTTATACCCAGGTATCAGGTCGCGCCGGTCGCGCGGGCAAACAGGGAGAAGTTATCCTGCAAACCCATCATCCTGAGCATCCTTTATTACAAACGTTGCTGCACCAGGGCTATGACGCATTTGCGCAGCAGGCGCTGGCGGAGCGCCAGGCGATGCAGCTTCCGCCGTGGACCAGCCACGTGCTGATCCGTGCGGAGGACCACAATAATCAGCAGGCTCCTGTTTTCCTGCAGCAGCTACGTAATTTATTGCAGGCCAGCCCTCTGGCCGACGACAAGCTGTGGATCCTCGGCCCGGTACCGGCACTTGCGCCCAAACGCGGCGGGCGTTACCGCTGGCAAATTTTGCTTCAGCATCCTTCACGCGTTCGCCTGCAACATGTGGTAAGCGGGACGCTGGCGTTAATCAATACGCTGCCCGAATCTCGCCGGGTAAAATGGGTTCTTGATGTTGATCCCATTGAGGGCTAAGCCAAACGATGCGAGGAGGATCGAGAAATTTAATGTTCGTCACACTTTCTATGAAATTTCTGTAACTCTTCAGATAACTATCTGTTAAAAGTGTGGATGATGTCAGAGAAAGAGGATGTCTCTGTGCCTGCGCGGCGTATGCGAGGAGAAAAGAGGTGAAGACCAGTAAAACAGTTGCTTCGGCAACGATGAAGGATGTAGCGCTGAAAGCAAACGTCTCAACGGCCACCGTGTCGCGGGCGTTGATGAACCCGGAGAAAGTATCTCAGTCTACCCGCAATCGGGTTGAGCAAGCCGCGATTGATGTGGGCTATTATCCTCAGGCGCTCGGGCGAAACACCCGCCGTAATGAATCACGTACTCTTTTGGTGATTGTGCCGGATATTTGCGATCCCTTTTTCAGCGAGATTATTCGCGGCATTGAAGTGACGGCTGCCGGAGAGGGTTATCTGGTACTGATTGGCGACTGCGCGCATCAGAATCAGCAGGAAAAAACCTTTATCGATTTAATTATTACCAAGCAGATTGACGGTATGTTACTGCTCGGTTCAAAGCTACCGTTTGATGCCAGTATCGAAGAGCAACGAAATCTGCCGTCAATGGTCATGGCTAACGAATTCGCGCCGGAGCTGGAACTGCCCACGGTGCATATCGACAACCTGACCGCCGCCTTTGACGCCGTAAACTATCTGCATAACCTGGGGCATCAGCGTATCGGGTGTATTGCCGGGCCGGAAGAAATGCCGCTGTGTCATTATCGGTTACAGGGCTACGTTCAGGCCCTGCGCCGTAGCGGCATTACCGTCGATCCGCATTATATTGCGCGAGGTAATTTCACCTATGAAGCGGGTGCTCAGGCGCTGGAGCAACTTTTAGCGCTACCGAAGCCACCGACGGCTGTTTTCTGCCATAGTGATATAATGGCTCTGGGTGCCCTGTCCTGGGCAAAGCGTCAGGGGTTACGTATTCCGCAGGATTTGTCGATCATCGGCTTCGATAACATTTCGCTATCTGAGTTCTGCGATCCTCCGCTGACCACCGTTTCACAACCGCGCTTTGAGATTGGACGGGAAGCAATGCTGTTATTGCTCGATCAATTGCACGGACAAAATGTCAGTAGCGGTTCGCGCTTACTGGATTGTGAACTTATTATACGTGGCAGTACGGGAAATATATTGTCTTAAAGTATACCGGCTTTAAGACTCCCCCGTCTGGTCAAAGGCCCGTCGCTTAAGTAACATGACGGACTAATAACAAATAAATACAGCGAAACGATAGTGGCACAACGAGATTATGTACGCCGCAGCCAACCGGCTTCTTCGCGGCGCAAAAAGAGCACCTCACGTCAAAAACAACGGACTCTGCCTGCTGTTTCGCCAGCCATGGTTGCTATTGCTGCCGCCGTACTGGTGGCCTTTATTGGTGGACTGTACTTTATTACCCACCATAAAAAAGAAGAATCTGAAGCACTTCAGGGGCGTCAGGTAACCGGCAACGGGCTGCCACCGAAACCAGAAGAACGCTGGAAATATATTAAAGAGCTGGAGAGCCGTCAGCCCGGCATCCGCACGCCGACTGAACCGTCAGCGGGCGGAGAAGTGAAAAATGCGAATCAGCTGACGAATGAACAGCGTCAGCTGCTGGAGCAAATGCAGGCCGACATGCGCCAGCAGCCGACGCAGCTTAATGAAGTACCGTGGAACGAACAAACCCCGGCGCAACGTCAACAAACGCTCCAGCGCCAGCAGCAGGCTCAGGCGCAACAGCAAAAACAGCAGCAACAGCAGCAACAGCAGTCGAATACGCAGCCCGTTCAGCAACCGCGCACGCAACCGCGAACCGTTGAACAGCCGGTTCAGCAGCCACGCCAAAGTCAGCCGTCGCAGCAGCCGTATCAGGATTTAATCCAGACGCCAGCGCATACCACGTCGACGCAGCCTAAAACACAGGCAGCGGCACCTGCCGCGCGCGAAGCGGAACCGCCAAAGCAAACCGCGGAGAAAACAGACGATCGCCGCTGGTTAATGCAGTGTGGTGCATTTAAAGGCGCAGAGCAGGCGGAAACCATTCGTGCACAGCTGGCGTTTGAAGGTTTTGACTCCCACATTACCAACAGCAACGGTATTAATCGGGTCGTAATTGGGCCAATTAAAGGTAAAGACAACGCGGACGGTATGCTTAATCGTCTGAAGATGGCCGGTCACGCAAACTGCATTCGCGTTGCCGTCAGGGGTTGAAACCCCCAAAATCTCCCCCATCTATAATTCCATTCAGCCCCGCAAATACTGCGGGGCGCCTATTCCGCTTTTGCACCCAGGGGGCATCTCGTGACAACAATAGTAAGCGTACGCCGTAACGGCCATGTGGTCATCGCAGGTGATGGTCAGGCCACGCTCGGCAACACCGTAATGAAAGGCAACGTAAAAAAAGTACGTCGTCTTTACAACGATAAAGTCATCGCAGGCTTTGCCGGCGGCACCGCCGATGCTTTCACCCTCTTCGAACTGTTTGAACGCAAGCTGGAAATGCACCAGGGTCACCTGGTTAAAGCCGCCGTTGAACTGGCGAAAGACTGGCGTACCGACCGTATGCTGCGCAAACTTGAAGCGCTGCTGGCCGTCGCCGACGAAAATGCCTCATTGATTATTACCGGTAATGGCGACGTTGTTCAGCCAGAAAATGATTTGATTGCGATTGGCTCTGGTGGGCCTTACGCGCAGGCTGCTGCCCGTGCTCTGCTGGAAAACACCGAGCTTGGCGCACGTGACATTGCGGAGAAAGCGTTGGGGATTGCAGGCGATATCTGCATCTATACCAACCACTTCCACACTATTGAAGAATTGCCGTCTAAGGCGTAAGGATCACCCATGTCTGAAATGACCCCACGCGAAATTGTCAGCGAACTGAACAAACACATTATCGGTCAGGATGCGGCTAAGCGTTCTGTGGCCATTGCATTACGTAACCGCTGGCGTCGTATGCAGCTTGACGAAGAGCTGCGCCATGAAGTTACGCCAAAAAATATTCTGATGATCGGCCCGACCGGCGTAGGTAAAACTGAAATTGCCCGCCGTCTGGCAAAACTGGCTAACGCGCCGTTCATTAAAGTTGAAGCGACTAAATTCACCGAAGTGGGCTATGTTGGTAAAGAAGTGGATTCTATCATTCGCGATCTGACCGACTCTGCGATCAAAATGGTTCGCGTTCAGTCTATTGAGAAATACCGTTACCGCGCGGAAGAAATGGCGGAAGAGCGTATTCTTGATGTGCTGATCCCACCGGCTAAAAACAACTGGGGCCAGGCTGAGCAACAGGCTGAACCGTCCGCAGCGCGTCAGGCATTCCGCAAAAAACTGCGTGAAGGCCAGCTCGATGACAAAGAAATCGAGATTGATCTGGCTGCGGCGCCAATGGGCGTTGAAATCATGGCACCTCCGGGCATGGAAGAGATGACCAGCCAGCTTCAGTCGATGTTCCAGAATCTGGGTGGCCAGAAGCAAAAACCGCGCAAGCTGAAAATCAAGGAAGCGATGAAGCTCCTGATTGAAGAAGAAGCCGCGAAACTGGTTAACCCGGAAGAGTTAAAACAGGACGCGGTCGATGCGGTTGAGCAGCACGGTATCGTGTTTATCGACGAAATCGACAAAATCTGTAAGCGCGGCGAATCTAATGGCCCGGACGTTTCCCGCGAAGGCGTTCAGCGCGATCTGCTGCCGCTGGTGGAAGGCTGTACCGTTTCCACTAAACACGGCATGGTCAAAACGGATCATATTCTGTTTATCGCCTCCGGTGCATTCCAGGTGGCTAAACCGTCCGATCTTATTCCGGAATTGCAGGGTCGTCTGCCTATCCGCGTTGAACTTCAGGCGCTCACAACCGGTGATTTTGAACGCATTCTGACTGAGCCTAACGCATCTGTAACCGTACAGTACAAAGCGCTGATGGCAACTGAAGGCGTTAATATTGAGTTTACCGAAGACGGTATTAAGCGCATCGCACAGGCCGCCTGGCAGGTCAACGAAACCACAGAAAACATCGGCGCACGCCGTCTGCATACCGTGCTTGAGCGTCTTATGGAAGATATTTCCTACGATGCCAGCGATCTCAACGGTGAAACCATCATTATTGATGCAGACTATGTGAGTAAGCACCTTGATGCTTTAGTAGCAGATGAAGATTTGAGCCGTTTTATCTTATAATCGTGCTCAATACGTTTTCATCACTTCAGATGGGGCTAATAAGCCCCATTTTTTATTGGCCGGAATTATGACTGAACAACCTTTAAGCCCGACTCAGGCATGGCTCGAAAGCCTGCGACCCAAGACGCTCCCGCTGGCCTTTAGCGCCATTGTGGTCGGTACTGCGCTGGCATGGTGGCAGGGACACTTTAATCCGCTGGTCGCCATCCTGGCGCTGGTCACCGCCGGACTGCTGCAAATTCTCTCCAACCTGGCGAATGACTATGGTGATGCGGTCAAAGGAAGCGACAAACCTGACCGCATTGGCCCGCTACGCGGAATGCAAAAAGGTGCGATTACTCAGCAGCAAATGAAGCGTGCGCTGATCGTTACCATTGTTCTTACCTGCGTATCCGGACTGGCGCTGGTCGCGGTGGCCTGTGAGACCATGACCGACTTTATCGGCTTTCTGGTACTTGGCTGTCTTTCTATTGTCGCCGCTATCACCTATACCATGGGTAATCGTCCTTATGGCTATATTGGGCTGGGGGATATTTCGGTACTGGTTTTTTTCGGCTGGCTAAGCGTCATGGGCAGCTGGTATCTTCAGGCACATAGCGTGATCCCGGCAATTATTTTGCCTGCCACCGCCTGCGGCCTGCTGGCGACCGCGGTGTTGAATATCAATAATCTGCGCGACATCGATAGCGATCGGCAAAATGGTAAGAACACCCTGGTGGTACGCCTCGGGCCGCTGAACGCGCGACGTTACCATTGCATTCTACTGGCTGGCGCATTGCTATGCCTTGCGCTTTTTAACCTGATCTCACTGCAAAGCCCGTGGGGCTGGCTGTTTATTCTGGCCGCACCGCTCCTGTTCCGCCAGGCGCGCTATGTGATGCGTGAACGCGATCCGCTTGCAATGCGTCCGATGCTGGAACGCACCGTAAAAGGCGCATTACTGACTAACCTGCTGTTTGTGGTTGGGATTATTGTCAGTCAGACGCTGAATTAACTGACAAATATCAATTAACAATTGTTGATTTTGCCAACAGTACGCCTGGCGCGATATACTGAAGGTTCTCGCAGCAACGGAACGTTAAGCCTATGAAATATGATACTTCCGAACTTTGCGACATCTACCAGGAAGATGTCAATGTCGTGGAACCGCTGTTCACCAACTTTGGTGGTCGGTCGTCGTTTGGCGGCCAAATTACCACGGTGAAATGTTTCGAGGACAACGGGTTGCTGTACGATCTGCTCGAACAAAATGGTCGTGGCCGCATCCTGTTAGTTGACGGCGGCGGCTCCGTTCGCCGCGCGCTGATTGATGCGGATCTCGCCCGCACCGCGGCGCAAAATGAATGGGAAGGAATTGTGGTGTACGGTTCAGTACGCCAGGTCGACGACCTTGAAGAACTTGATATTGGCATTCAGGCGATTGCCGCCATTCCAGCCGGCGCGGCGGGTGAAGGCATTGGTGAAAGTGACGTGCGCGTCAATTTTGGCGGCGTGACGTTCTTCTCTGGCGACCATCTTTACGCTGATAATACTGGTATTATCCTGTCGGAAGACGCGCTGGATATCGAATAGTTCTCCTGCCAAAGAAAAGGGAAGGTTTCCCTTCCCTTCTGACTTCTCTCTGCGTAGCGCGGTGGAACCTTTACCTGGCGGCGCTTCGCTTGCACAGGCCCGCGCAATACATAACCTGCTGATACAGCAGGCATGGCAGGCCAGGTGTAGCCGCCAGCCCGCATTTAACCCGCTTAGTACAGCTTCTTAGCCGTTTCCAGCCAGTCACCTTTGAACGGACGCTTCATATTTTCAATCGCATCGATGATGTCATGGTGAACCAGTTTTTCGTTCTGGATACCCACGCAACGACCGCCGTGACCAGCAAGCAGCAGATCGATAGCATATGCGCCCATACGGGATGCCAGAATACGGTCGTAAGGCACCGGAGAGCCGCCACGCTGAATGTGACCTAACACGGTGGCACGCGTTTCACGGTGGGTTTCTTTCTCGATGTAATCCGCCAGCTCGTGGATATCACACATATGTTCAGTGATCGCAACGATCGCGTGTTTTTTACCTTTGGCGATGCCCGCTTTGATTTCGGCCACCAGATCGTCACGGCTAAATTCGACTTCCGGCACCATAACAAACTCACAGCCGCCCGCGATAGCTGCCGCCAGGGTCAGATCGCCGCAGTAGCGGCCCATGACTTCAACAATAGAGATACGCTGGTGAGAAGAGGACGTGTCGCGCAGGCGGTCAATCGCCTCGACGACGGTACCCAGCGCGGTGAAATAGCCGATGGTGTAGTCGGTACCTTTGATATCATTATCAATCGTACCCGGCAGACCGATGCACGGGAAACCCATTTCAGTCAGGCGTTTTGCCCCCATGTAGGAACCGTCACCGCCGATAACCACCAGAGCATCAATACCGCGCTTTTTCATGTTCTCGATAGCCACAGCACGGATATGTTCTTCGCGGAATTCAGGGAAACGTGCGGAGCCGAGGAATGTGCCGCCACGGTTGATCATGTCGGAAACGCTGTAGCGGTCAAGCTGGATCATACGGTCCTCGTACAATCCCAGATAACCGTCATACACGCCCATCACTTCCAGACCTTCCGTTAATGCTGCACGGACAACGCCACGAATCGCAGCGTTCATGCCCGGCGCATCGCCGCCACTTGTCAACACACCGATTTTCTTAATCATGACTACCTCTGAACTTAGAATGCAAAATGAAATCTGATGCCGGAAACGAACTTAGGCTTATCCAAAGTACGTAACGAATACTGCCGATAGTATATCAATCCTCTGTTGCTGAATTGATTCAGGTCAGACCAAACGGCGCTAATTTATACAAAAAATGCCGATCCAACCCGCACTTTTACAAGAAACACAAAAGCTCAAAGCCGTTGTTCCTCCAGCGGTACTACCGAGCAGGGGTCCTGGTGAATGATGATGTCCGATCCCGGAAAACGAAGTAAAAGAGCCTGCTCAATCTGATCGGCCACAAGATGTGCTTCGACCAGTGGCAAATTGTCATCCATTTCTAAATGAATTTGAATAAAGCGGGTCGGCCCTGACTGCCGCGTTCGTAAGTCATGCGCACCACGCACGCCTGGCCAGGCGATGACGGTGTTAATAATTTCCTGCCGCTCTGCATCAGGAAGTGCACGATCCAGCAGAGACTGCACGGCTTCATACCCCATTCGTAACGCGCTATACAGGATATAGACACCAATCCCGAGTGCAAACAACGCGTCTGCCCGGTGCCAGCCATACCATGACAGACCCAGCGCAATAAGAATGGTTCCGTTCATCATAACATCAGACTGATAATGAAGCATATCTGCGCGCACAGCCTGGCTGTGGGTCTTGCGGACAACCCAGCGCTGAAAAGTGACTAAAATTACTGTGCTGATAAGCGCAATAAGGGTGACCACTACACCGATACCGGGTGCTTTCATCTCTACCGGATTAGCCAGATGCTGAACGCCGGTAAGAAAGAGAAACAGGGCTGAGCCGGAGATAAACATACTCTGTGCCAGCGCGGCCAGAGATTCCGCCTTACCGTGGCCAAAGGTATGCTCATCATCAGCGGGTTGCAGCGAGTAGCGCACTACCAGAAGGTTGGTGAGTGAAGCGGCAATATCGACCAGTGAATCGACCAGCGCGGCCAGGATGCTGACTGAACCGGTGTACCACCATGCCACTATTTTAATGATTAACAAACAGGACGCCATTATCGTAGCGGCAATCGCTGCGCGGCTGACCAGTTGGCCATAAGAATGATTCATAGATTCTCCTGCTTTATCCTCGGGTAGTATAACGCACGTCGGGAGCAGGACGAAAAGGCGGTCTGGACCAGAAAATCATCTCGTTTACGCTTGATTAAGAATACTGGCGGGCAAACTCATCATTAGCATAAATATCAATATAATAAATGCTGCAAATTCCGCCATACCTGAAATAAAAACCCAGAAGCAACATCATTATTATCACACCTGACATCACTAAATAATTTTATATTTTTTGATAACTAACAGATTGTACGAGTTTTAATAATTGTGGCACTTTACCGGCAGTCGTTGGAATAAGCATTGTGAAAAGAATAACCACTTTCAATATAAAGGACTAAATAATGAAAACATTGTCAGGTATGGCGCTTTTTCTTGCACTTATCGCAGGCCCGGCCGCAGCGCAGACGCAGATGAGCTGCCCGGCTCCGGAAAGCATTACCTACCAGAATAATATTTACACGGCGCAAGTCACCCAATCCGGCTGGGAAGGAAGCTGGAATTCACAGCGGCATGTAAAACAAAGCGTAAAACGTTTTGTGACTGCGCTGTATTTTGCGAAGAGTGGCGTTAATGAAGGTGCGCTGGTTAATTGTACCTATGAGCTGGCAAACGGCAAAGATATCGATTTAGCCTACAGCCGCCAGGGAGAAGAAGATACTCTCAGCAACCTGATCGTTTCAATTGCCGGGAATACCAGCTGGTATCCGGAATCTGCTGCAAAAACCGAGCGTTTTTATGATTGCGATGATTCAGCAGATGCCTGCAACTTCACGCCAGTCAAAACAGTTAGCCAATGATTGTCTTCAGACAGTGTCTGAAACGGATCGTCTACGCATAAAAAAAACCCCCACATCATGTGGGGGAAGACAGGGATGGTGTCTATGGCAAGGAAAAACAGGGTGTGTCGCTGGGATACTACTTACTGCTACTAAACTGCTTAAACGGAGAGGTCAATTGCAACTGCGTGATATCCCGCATCTGCGCCATCCGTTTTTGATGCTTCTCATTTAAAACCGCTTGCTGCTCCGGCGTTAACAGGCGGAACATTTGGTTACGCACGCGGGCCATTTCGACCTGTCGCGCTACCTGTTCCTGCGCCATTTTTTCTGCCTGAGCGCGCACAGCGTTTTCGTCAAAATTTTCAGCGGTAATCAGGCGGTGCATTGCCTCAATTTCGCTAACATTAACAGGTGGCTGCTCGTGCCTGGCCTGTTGCATCAGGTCTCGCATTTGTTGGCGCTGATGCTCCGTTAGACTTATGCCGTCAAACATGTGACTCTGCTGATTATTACGCTGCGTAAGTCCTTCGGTCGGGTGCCAGTTATCGCCTGCGATGGCGTCACCTGCCTGGCTAAACGCACTGAATGCCAGCGTAGAGACCATGACGGCAGCGGTAACTTTGCGCATCACTTGCTCCCACAAACTTTGTTGTTTCGCGATTCCACGAGAGACAGTCTACGATTCAGGCTGCAAACTAGCGTCAGGCGGTGTAAAACAACGTAAAGTCATGGATTAGCGCGCTTCGATGACGTAATTTCTGCCTCGGAGGTATTTAAAAAATGAATAAAATCCTGTTAGTTGATGATGATCGGGAGCTCACGTCGTTACTTAAAGAGCTGCTCGACATGGAAGGCTTTAACGTTTTAGTGGCGCATGATGGGGAACAGGCGCTGACATTAATTGATGACAGCATAGATCTGCTTTTACTTGATGTGATGATGCCGAAGAAAAACGGTATCGACACGCTTAAAGAGCTACGGCAGACCCACCAGACTCCGGTAATTATGTTGACCGCCCGCGGCAGCGAGCTGGATCGCGTACTTGGGCTTGAACTGGGTGCGGATGATTATCTGCCGAAACCGTTTAACGATCGCGAACTAGTCGCGCGTATTCGCGCTATTTTGCGCCGATCGCACTGGAGTGAGCAGCAGCAAAATAGTGATAACGGTTCGCCAACGGTCGACGTGGATAGTCTTAGCCTCAACCCTGGCCGTCAGGAAGCCAGTTTCGATGGCGTAACGCTGGAACTGACCGGTACCGAGTTCACGTTATTGTATTTGCTGGCGCAGCATCTGGGACAGGTGGTGTCTCGTGAACACCTGAGTCAGGAAGTTCTGGGGAAACGTTTGACGCCATTTGACCGCGCCATTGATATGCACATTTCTAACCTGCGGCGTAAGCTGCCAGAGCGTAAAGATGGTCATCCGTGGTTTAAAACGCTGCGCGGCCGTGGATATCTGATGGTCTCCGCTTCATGATTGGAAGCCTGACCGCCCGTATCTTTGCTATTTTCTGGCTCACGCTGGCGCTGGTATTGATGCTGGTATTGATGCTACCCAAGCTGGACTCCCGCCAGATGACGGAACTTCTGGAAAGTGAGCAACGTCAGGGTGTCATGATTGAGCAGCATGTCGAAGCCGAACTGGCCAACGATCCACCCAATGATTTGATGTGGTGGCGTCGGCTGTTTCGCGCTATCGATAAGTGGGCACCGCCGGGCCAACGTCTGGTCCTCGTGACCAGCGAAGGTCGCGTTATTGGTGCTGAAAGCAATGAAATGCAGATCATTCGTAACTTTATTGGTCAGTCGGATGACGCCGATCAGCCGCAAAAGAAAAAGTATGGTCGGGTAGAGCTGGTTGGCCCATTTTCGATTCATGATGGCGAAGATAACTACCAACTTTATCTCATCCGTCCTGCCAGCAGTTCGCAATCCGACTTTATTAACCTGCTGTTTGACCGCCCGCTTCTGCTATTGATTGTCACAATGCTGGTCAGTGCACCGCTACTACTGTGGCTGGCATGGAGTCTTGCCCGACCGGCACGTAAGCTTAAGAATGCAGCAGATGAAGTCGCCCAGGGGAATTTACGTCAGCATCCTGAACTGGAGGCCGGACCGCAGGAATTTCAGGCGGCAGGTGCCAGTTTTAACCAGATGGTGAC
>Ga0302347_1003164_pt1 | contig 15070 bp, 9 predicted proteins | sample PhyWR1_FD_202178 | JGI IMG/M metagenome (GOLD analysis project Ga0302347, IMG submission 202178) | Leaf surface microbial communities from wheat plants in UC Gill Tract Community Farm, Albany, California, United States - DLSL W.R1 (v2)... | ecosystem: Host-associated > Plants > Phyllosphere >...
TGCACATTTCCGACAGATGGGAAAGTGTAATTAAGGACAAACCGTATTTGGCAGCAGCTCATCAGATAGTGGAAAATGTTTTTCAGGGTCTGTCGCATATGGAACTCAATTCTCAGATTCAACTGGACAAAGTAGATCTAAAGCACGGTGGTCTTCAGCAGGCTCTACAATACTATATACACCTGCAGAAATTAGAACTCTTACACCAGTTCGTGAAAACGTGGAAAAGAGATCTGATATACCTGACTTAAGAGATGTTTTTCTTTGTCATGCGTGGGATGACCGTAAAGATTCAGCTAAGGAATTACATGATATACTTGAATCTAAAGGTGTAACGGTATGGTTTAGTGAAAAAGATGTTTTATTAGGTTCTTCTTTATTACGGGAAATTGATAAAGGTTTAGCAAAATCCCGTGTGGGTATTGTGTTAGTTACGCCAAATTTTCTTGAACGTGTGAAAGGAGAAGGAATTGCAGACAAAGAACTTTCAGCTCTGTTAGCTCGAGATTTACTTGTTCCAATTGTTCACGATACAACCTTTGAAAAATTGCGTGAAGTAAGTCCTTTGCTTGGTTCTCGAAGTGGATTAAGTACGGTGGAAGATACAATGCTTAATGTTGCTTCTAAATTAGCGGAATTAGTTAAAGTTGATGATGTACTAGCAAATTAATGATAATCGGTGTGGAGAATATAGTAAAACCATAGAAATGTGAAAGAAGAATTAGAAATACTATTTACCACTATTAAGGTATTAAAAGAAAAATACAAGCATCATAATAAGAATTTTACTTTAGATGGAAAGCTAGTAGGAGATATAGGAGAAGTATTGGTTGCAGAACATTATGGGTTAACTCTTTATGGAGATAATACTCATATTCACGATGGATTTGTAACAGATTCGGAGGAAAAGCAAGTTCAGATAAAAGCTTCTTTTAAAGAATATTTTTATTTTACTAAACACATTGATCGAAAGCCAAAATATTTTATTGCAGTGCAAATCAATGAAGATGGTACGTTTGAAGAAATTTATAGCGGAACTGGCGAATTACTTTTTAAAAAATTGCTAATTCACTTACCGACAGATAGGAAACATCCTTATAGATTATCTGTAAAAAAGTTGAGAGAATTGAATATGTCTAAGGAAAATGTTGATAGGATAATTAGGATATAGAATTATAAAGGTTAACGTTCTCACATTTAGATCTCTAGTAGATAGCAATGAACAATTTGCTAATAAATAAAAAAACTAATAATTATAAAACGATGGAAGAAAATTCTAAAAGCGAGATTTTTAAGTTTCTAACGAATCAACCTTTAGGTGAAGATTTATTTGAAAATAAATCGCAAGATAAAATAGCACAAGTTATTAGTGAGAAAATTATCAATGATCCTGAATTTAAGATTATTGGAATTGACGGTGAATGGGGTTCTGGAAAAAGTAACTTGGTAAGACTACTTGATAAAAAGCTTGAAAGTACTCATAAATTTTTTGTCTATGATGTTTGGGGGCATCAAGAAGATGAACAAAGACATTCAATACTTTCGGAAATTACTGATTTTATAACAGTTAATGGTATTGTTAACGGAAAAAATGACTGGAATGAGAAACTAAAAATTCTTACTAGTAAACGGAAAAATACCACTACTACAAACATTCCTCATTTAAGTATTGGTTTTATCATTTCACTATTACTGATAATATATATTCCTACGGTAAATACATTTGCAAAAGGATTATATTTTTATTGGCAAATTATACTTGTTCTTTTACCAATACTTTTATTGTTTAGTTTATTTGTATACTATTATGTAAGATTAAGAAATAAAGGACTAAATGATGATGAACAGAATAAGTTGACAAATTTTCAAAGATTTAAAAAATATAGCTTTGACGCCACACAACAGTTATTCAAAATATATAATAATCAAAAAGTTGATGAAACTAAAATAGAGGTAATTAGTGAAAAAGAACCTACCGTAAAAGAATTCCGTAGTTGGATGAGAGATATTGATTTAGATCTCAATCAAAAAGTTGTTATAGTTTTTGATAATTTCGATCGACTTCCTAAAAGACATATTTTAAACATATGGTCTTCTATACATATATTTTTTGCTGAGGAAAAATATAAAAATATAAAAGTCATTATTCCTTTCGATCGAGAACACATTCAAAATGCCTTTAAAGAATTAAACGGTTTAGATACTAAATTTGGTGATGATTATGTAAATAAAACTTTTGATATTGTATTTAGAATTACTTTGCCAATTATGTCTAACTGGAAAAAGTTTTTTACTGAGCAATGGAAAAAAGCTTTTACAGGCTATAATGAGGATGAATTAAAATTGGTTGTCCAAGTTTATGAGTTTCTAAATCGAAGAATAACGCCGAGAGAAATAATATCTTTTATTAATGAAATACTCACAATCAAATTGTTAGACAACAGCTTCAAAGAAAGATATGTTGCAATTTTTGTTTTAAAAAAAGATGATATTTTACAAAATCCGCTGAATGCTATAACGAATCTCGAATATCTAAAGGGCTTACAATCTTTTTACAGTAATGATAAAGATTTTGCAAAACAACTAACTGCAATAGTTTACCACATTGATGTGGAAAATGCAATAGAACTTATATATACTCAAGAGTTGAGGGATTCAATGAATAAAAACGATGTAGAGCAATTTAATACAATATGTAAATCTGAATTTATTGATTCTATCTTTAATTCTGCAATTACCGAACTTGAGATTTTAGAAAATCCGATTTTAACATTATCAAAATTAGCTGAGGAAACAAATCTTTCAAAATTACATATCAGTCAAGCGTGGGATTTATTTTATAGTAAAATATTAAAACTTGATATTGTAAGAAAATTAGAAATTGAAAATTGGCAAGTGTCTTTATTGAGAAATATTTCTGATGATACTTATTTATCTAAATTATTGGCAAATTATTATACATTAATAGATGACACTAATATAGAAAACTATGCAGATTTGATAGACAATATCTCAAAAGATTTAGGTGATGATAGAATTAATGCTGCTTTAAATGAAAAAACAATCTCTGCTAGTAATTTTATAAAATTAATTGAATACAAAAGTGATGATTATGAAAAGTATAAATTAAAGACAAATTTTTATCAGCTGGATTTGCATCTCTCCAAATTAAAAATTGAAGAAATTTTTGAATTAGAGCATACTGATATACTTGCTAAAACGACAAAATTTAGACAATATCGAGAATCGCTAAAAACTGAACTGAACAAATTTATAGATCAAAATAATAGTGAATTAGCAAATAATACTTTGATTAAAATAAAAGAAACTGTGAAAGAAACTGCTGATTTGAAAAACTTATTAGAAGATGTTAAGGTTTATACTATTTTTGCTAATAATACATCATCAGATTTACCAATTATAAACGAATTAATTGCGATGAGAATCGCTAAAGGAAATACATTTAGTACCTCCTACAAAAGTACTTTTAATAATGTTCTTAATACGGAAGATAAAGATAGAGCTAGTAAAATTGCACAAATAATTTTGCAGTACATCTCTTATGGTGAATTACTTTTATTATCTAAGACATTTGAAAATGCACCATTGTTTAGGCAGATTATTTTGTCAATGTTTCCGTTAACTTCTGTAAAAAAGACTGCAAATATTATTGATTTAATAAACAAATATCAAGAAATAAAAGAAAGTTTAAAAATAGATGATAACGAATTAATTACCGAATTAAATAAGTGGAAAATTAACAAGGATAATTTTGATGTAAATAAACTAGATGATGAATTTCTTAAAGATTCCATTGCCAACTTAGACTTTAAAATAACAAAAGATTTCTTAGAGGTTTTTAATAGTGATTTTAAAAATTTTTATAAAGATACTTATGAAACTGTTTTTGATGATGAATCAGATATTCATTTTAAATATTTTGAATATTTAGATCTGGAAAGTCTAACTCAGGAATCGTTGGATGTATATGAAAATAAATTTATTGAATTATTAAAATCTAGTAATACAATTGATAAACAATGGTGGAGGATTCTGAAAAAGTATGACGAAAACAATGCTGATCTTTCTGTTGTAAATACATTAAAAAATATTAGAGACCAAATTTTAAATTCTTCAATAACCTTAAATTTAGAAGTTGCAAAATTAATTTTACCATATTTCTTAAAATATGATTTGTTAAGTAATCAAAAGGATATATTTAGATTAATTATCAAGAATGAATTTTTATCTGATAGCGATTTTGTGAAATTTCTGATTTCAAATTCAGATTTCGCTAAAAATATTTATCAGCAGGCGCCGACAACTGATAAAGATGGCTTTCGAAATACTATCAATGAAAAAAGAGAATCCAACGATCTGCTCGAACAGTTAGCAAAAAAAATTGATATTAGAAAACCAAAAGGAAATACGGAAAACCAATGAAATACACCGAGTCCCAATTAGAAAAATCATTCATCCATCTTCTGAAAGAAGAAGGCTACGAGTATGTGAATGGCAAAGACTTAGTTCGGACATCTAATCAGGAGGTTTTGATTCGGGAAGATTTGAGTAATTTTCTGCTGTCGCGTTATCCCGATCTGGAAGCGGTAGAATTGGAAACTCTGATCAATGAACTGGCATACCAACCTGCATCCAATCTGTATGACAGCAATAAATACATTGGGAAACTCTTGGCAGACGGTCTGATTTTCAAAAGAAACAATCCGTCTAAAAAAGATTTGCACATCCGCTACATCGACATAAATTCAACCAGTCTTTTGAAAGCCAATCGGTTTAGAATTGTGAACCAGCTGGAGATTCAGGGAAAAGAATTCCGCATTCCCGATTTGATTCTGTATATCAACGGGATTCCGGTGGTGGTTTTTGAGTTTAAAACAACGATAGAAGAAGAGATTACGATTTATGATGCTTACAAACAACTGAGCATCCGCTACCGAAGAGATATTCCGGAACTGATGAAATACAATGCGTTCTGCATTATCAGCGACGGCGTGAACAACAAAGCAGGTTCTCTGTTTGCGCCTTACGATTTCTTTTACGGTTGGCACAAAATAACAGGCGAAGAAAAGAAAGCCTTAACGGGAATCCACACCGTGACCTCCATCGTCCACGGAATGCTGAACAAGCAGAGGCTTTGTGATATTCTGCATCACTTTATCCTGTTTCCCGATACGTCTAAAAAAGAAGAAAAAATCCTGTGCCGTTATCCGCAGTATTATGCTGCCAACAAGCTTTTCGACAATATCCAAAAGCACCGCAAACCGGAAGGCGATGGAAAAGGCGGAACCTATTTCGGAGCAACAGGTTGCGGGAAAAGTTATACAATGCTTTACCTGTCGAGACTGTTGATGCGTTCCACGCAATTGGCAAGTCCGACCATCATTATTATCTCCGACCGTACCGATCTGGATGACCAGTTGTCGAGAGATTTTACGAACGCCAAGGATTTTATTGGCGATGAAAATATTATTAACATAGAAAGCCGAGCCGATCTTCGCATAAGATTGCGGGGCAGGGAAAGTGGAGGCGTTTTTCTGACGACCGTTCAGAAATTTGCAGAGGACAGCGAGATTTTAAGTGACCGTACCAATATTATCTGTATCTCCGACGAAGCCCACCGCTCACAGGTGAATCTTGATTTGAAAGTCCGCATTGATGAAGATGGAGTTAAAAAATCGTATGGTTTTGCAAAATACCTTCACGATTCTCTTCCGAATGCGACGTATGTAGGATTTACGGGAACGCCTATTGATAAGACTTTGGATGTATTTGGTCCTGTGGTAGATTCCTATACGATGTTTGAATCTGTGGTGGATGAAATTACGGTTCGACTGGTGTATGAAGGTCGCGCTGCAAAGGTTAATCTGAACCATACGAAAGTGGTGGAGATTGAGCAATATTATCAAAATGCCGTAGCAGAAGGTGCTTCGGAATACCACGTGGAAGCCAGCCAGAAAGCCATTGCCAGAATGGAAGTGATTTTGGGTGACCCTGGAAGAATCGAAGCGATTGCGCAGGATTTCATTACGCATTATGAAAAGCGAATCGAGGAGAAAGCGACCGTTGCCGGAAAGGTAATGTTTGTGTGTGCCTCACGTGAGATTGCCTCTAAACTTTATAAAGAAATCATCAGGCTAAGACCGGAATGGAGTGAAAAAAGTATTGCGGAAAACCTTAACGAAAATGAGCAGAAAGAAATCAAACCTATCGAACGCATTAAAATGGTAATGACCAGAAACAAAGATGACGAAGAGAGTTTGTGGAATCTGCTGGGCAACAAAGAAGACCGAAAGGAACTGGACCGGCAGTTTAAACAAATCCATTCCAATTTCAAAATAGCCATAGTGGTCGATATGTGGCTCACTGGTTTTGATGTTCCGTTTTTGGACACGATTTACATCGATAAACCATTGCAAACGCACAATCTGATACAGACGATTTCCCGTGTGAACAGAAAGTTTGAGGGTAAAGACAAAGGTCTGGTGGTCGATTACATCGGCATCAAGAAAAACCTGAATCACGCTTTGGGCTTATTCAACAATACCACTGTAGCCGATGATTTCGAAGATCTTGACAAAGCGGTGATGATCGTGAGAGATCAGTTGGATTTACTGCGACAGTTTTTCTATCAGTTCGATACCAGCGATTATTTCAAAGGTTCGCCAGTGGAGCAGTTGCATTGTCTGAACCGTGCCTCTGAACTGGTTTTGCTCACAGAAAAGTCGGAAAAGTTCTTTGTAGATGTAACCAAAAAACTAAAGGCGGCCTACAATCTCACTTGCGGTTCGGAAATCTTTAATGACAAAGAAACCGATGAGATTCATTTTTATTTTGCCATTAAATCGATTGTGGTCAAGCTGACCAAAGGTGAAGCTCCAGATACTGCACAGATGAATGCGAAAGTGAGCAAGATGGTAGAAGATGCCATTATCTCGGAAGGCGTGGAAGAAATCTTTAAACTGGATGACAATAAGGCCAATGCAATTGATTTGTTTAACGATAAGTTTCTTGAGAAAATCAATGACCTTGAATTGCCTAATACCAAAATAAAAATCCTTGAGCGCCTTTTAAAACAGGCCATCTCTGACTTCAAAAAAGTAAATAAAGTAAAAGGCATTGAGTTTTCTGAAAGACTACAGAAAATCATCAACAGCTACAACGAGCGAAGTGAAGCTGACCTGTTGGATTATGGCGGCATCCAAGCTGATACTTCGGAACAGATTCTTGATCTGATCTTAAAACTGCGAACAGAAATGGCATCGTTTGAAGATCTCGGCATCAACTATGAAGAGAAAGCTTTCTACGATATTCTCGATATGGTCTGCAAACAATATGGGTTTGAATTCGACAAAGACAAAATGCTGGAACTCGCCCGAGAAATTAAAAAGATAGTTGATGATACCGCGAGATTTCCGGATTGGAGCGATAGGGAAGATATCAAAGCACAATTGAAGATGGAAATCATTGTGAAGCTTCATCAATTCGGTTATCCGCCGATTACGCAGGATGAGGTTTATAAAAATGTGCTGGAGCAGGCGGAGAATTTTAAGAGGAATAGGTAAGAATAATGATTTTATTTTGTCTTATGTTGAGCGTTCTTTGAGAGAAGAGTATCATCCCATCCACTGACTGGGAAGCAGTAAGATTATCAAATAAAAACAAAAGAATATGGGGAAAAACAGGTTATTTTTTAAGTGCAGTATTTTCTGCAGCTATTGGCGAACCAATTCAAAATGAAATTATTGTTTCAATTAAACCCTTTTTTGGAAGTCGTAAAAAAGGAAATGAAAGTTTCATCTTAAAAACTGCTCCAGATTATGTTGCAAGTTTAGAATGATCTTATTAAAAAAAAGCTAAAAAAATGAACAAACTAAAAACCAAATTACAAGATTTTCTGGGCACCAAAAAAATTCTTGATGAAACGCAAAAACTGTCCGAAAGTAATATCAATTTAAAAAAAGAAGTTGAAGAATTAAAAGCACAATACAAAAATATTGATCAGCTTGAAATATCAAAATCTACTATTGATATTAATAAGTTATTTCAGGATCAGAGTTCTGAACTTTCAGTTATAAAAGGACAAATTACTAAACTTCTTCCGCATGAAATATCTTCAGATGATAAAAAAGAATTGTTATCGGAACTGAATTTAACAGATGACATAAAATTGATACGATTTGCAGATGAGAATTTAATTGATAAAATTGGTAAAGCGAAATTAGTTTCAAGAGGAGTGTCGCAGAGTGGATTAATTAATTCTCTTGCAGGAATTGTAACGAGTTCTGGACTATCAAAATTGATGACAAATGGCTTATACACAACTAATGCGAAACCTGAGGAAATGGTAAAGTATGCAAGTGGACTTTTAAGTTCATTTACTAAAAAAGGCAATAAGATTTCAAAGCACATAGGTTTTAGTCCAGCTACAATGGCTGCTATGATGCCAATGATTGCTTTTCAGGCAGCAACAATTATTACTTCTCAAGCGCATCTGCAGGAGATTAATAAGAAGCTAGAGAAAATAAATGAAAAATTAGGTGATCTCCTTAATTTTCACAAATACGAGAGAGTTGCAAAGCTAAAATATATAAATCACAAAATAACCGAGTATAATAACAGACAATTCTTCACGATTGAAGACTTCGTCATTATTGAGCAATTTAAATATGATCTTGAATCAATTAAAGAAGAGTGTTTTTTGCATTTTGAAAATAAATTAAATGAGAAATTTAAAGATCATAATTTTGTTAATTTTGGTGACATATCAACAGATTTATCTTTAAATATAAACTTAGATGATAGTAGTTCTGCATTTAAAAGAGCAACAAATTCAGTTCTGCAAACTGGAAAATCTGCAATTAAAAGCATTCAAAATTTTGCAGAAAAATCTACTTCTAAATTCGATTCTTTAATTAAAGATTTTTCGGATTCGCAAGTTTTTAGTTATGCAGAATTAGCACTTACAGCTGAAAAACTTTATGAAAGTATTTTGACTGTAGAATTGATGGCTAATCTAAAAGTAAAAAATATTGATCAGGACAGAGTAGGCAAAGTCAATGAATTAAGAGATAATTTAGCAAATTATAAGAAATCTTTGATGATTGAGCCAATTATCAGAAAATTATATGTTGATTTTAAAAATAATTTTGGAAACAAGCAAACAGCACAGGAATCGAAAAGCTTCGAAAAGCACAAATATAAAATTGATTCTGCATCAAAAGAGTTTTTTGAAGATTTAGAATTTCTTGAAGAATTACTATCTTTTAATACACAGCATTTTAATGATAACATCGTTGACGCTTTTGAAGATGATTATGAAATAATAGTGGACAATAATAGTGAGGAAGAATTGATTTATATGAGAAAAATCGATAAGTTTTAGACTTAAACAATAAAAAGGGGATTCCCAAAATAAAAAAAATAAAATCTTATTTAAAGATTTCAGTACTATAAAATTAAAAAACTAATATGTACCAAGAATTACAAACTCAAGTTTTCAATTGGCTGAAAAATAAGTACAACCACGATAATAATTTCACTTTCTCAGTTCGCCAAAAGGCAAATAAAGGTGCTGAACTCAACTATTTTATAGGAACAGAAAAATCAAAATACCTTTCTACAACTTTTTGGTATGTTCCTGTTGCATATCCTGGTTCTTCAAGTGATCTTATAAATTTGGTTTTCACAATCACAAGAAATAAAAAAATTGAGTTTCATCTTCAGTTTAATCAAACAAAGAATCCGCACGATGATCAAAATGCTTATGCTCTAGAATTCATCCAGAGTATAAAACCTTTTTTTAAAGAAATATTTCCTAATGGGTACTATGCTCCAGAAACTAATAAAATGGAGTTGTTTGCTGCATATTCAAAACCTATTTACAATAATTTTGAAGAGTTAAAAGTTGATTTAGAAGTTTTTTTAAATAAAATATTTCCAATTGTAGATCAACAAATTTCAGTTTTAAAAGAGAAATATCCAACTTTTACAGCCCATAGGTTTTCAACAAAAGATCAGGAGAAAATGTTCACTAAAATGCAAGAACGTTTTGAAAAATATAAGATTATAGAAGAGTTAGAAGAAGAACTTGAAGAGGAAGAAAATTTGATTCTAATCAATTCTGATTCTGAGCTAAATATACCTCTCAACCAAATCCTTTACGGACCTCCTGGAACTGGAAAGACTTACAAAACAATTAATAAGGCCTTAGCAATTTTAGAAAATAAAACTGAGAAAGAGATAGATGATCAAGATAGGTCTGTCTTGAAGGAAAGGTTTGAATCTTATGTTCAGAAAGGACAGATTGTATTCACCACTTTCCATCAAAGTATGTCTTATGAAGATTTTATTGAAGGGATAAAGCCGCAAGTTTATGAAGATCAAAATGAAAATAAGAAAGTTTTATATGAAATTGAAAGTGGCATTTTCAAAAATTTTGTTCATGCAGCAAAAAAGAAATTCACTGCAGAAAAAAATATTGAAGAAGATTACCAATTCGTTGATGCCTGGGATGATCTTTCAAATGAAGCGGAAAATCATCTAGAAAAGAGTTCTACATTAAAACTTCCCATTTCAACACCTAATATGGGATTTGATATTTTGGAAATTTCGGATCGCGGTAATTTAAAACTTAAGCCAAGTTCGTCTCAACTTACAAAAGTTTATACAGTTTCTTATGAAAGAGCTAAAAAACTTCAGCTGGTATTTGAAGACTTATCAAAAATTAAAAATATCGATAAAGAATTTAGAGCAGTTATTGGCGGTTCAAATTCTACTGCTTACTGGGCAGTTTTAAACTATATAAATAATAAAATAAACTCCAAAAAGAAATCTAAGACAAAGGAAACTAGTATACCTTCCTTACCACACATCCTAATTATTGACGAAATCAACCGTGGAAACGTGTCCCAAATTTTCGGAGAATTGATAACGCTTATTGAAGAAGGCAAACGTTTAGGAAATCCCGAAGAATTGCAAGTTACATTGCCGTACAGCAAGGAGAAATTCGGTGTTCCATCCAATCTTTACATCATCGGAACAATGAATACCGCAGACCGAAGTGTGGAAGCATTGGATACAGCTTTAAGAAGAAGATTCAGTTTCGTAGAAATGATGCCAAATGTTGAAGTGGTGGAGAAAGAAGAATTTTTCGACAGCTATCCAAGGGTTGAAATAATGCAGAAAATAAATGAGAGAATAGAATTATTGTTGGATAGAAACTACACTTTGGGACATTCTTACTTCATTAAAGATGATTTCAGAGTGTCTTTTAAAAACGAAATTATCCCTTTGCTACAAGAATATTTCTATAATGATTGCGGGAAAATTGGACTTATTTTAGGGAGAGGTTTTGTACGGGAAAAAGAAATTTCAAAAACCAACCAAAAGAATGTATTTGCCGATTTTGATACTCGAAATGACATCGATATTGTAAAATCATACGAACTGATTCCATTTGATGAGGTTGATTTTGATATTGCATTGCAAACACTTCTTTCTTAAAAATGCTAAAAAAAGATAGTATTCAGGTTTTCGAACACAGTTTTTTACCCATCGGTGAAAAAGGTTTTGAGCAACGTCATTTTATAGCGTTGTCAAAACTGAATGCTTGGCACGAATACCAATATTTTGATTTGAAACACAATGGCGTGATGTTCAAACAATTTGTAGGCGTTATTCAAGTAGATGGTTTGACCATAGAAATATTACCAAAGATTGACCGTTACGAATCTGAAGATAAAGAGAACAAAGCAAAGTGGCAAAAAACATTGATTGAAATTTTGAAAGTAACTAGAAAACTGAAAATCTGGCAAGTCGGTCAGGCAAATGTTTCTAGGCAGTCTATTCATCTTTTAGATATTTATTTTGAATGGTTTCTGAGTGAAGTGCAGTTGCTTATTCATCAGGGATTAATCAAACAGTATTATAAACAGACCGGAAATGTGAAGGCATTGAAAGGAAAGCTCGAGTTTTCAGGGCATATCAATAAGAATCTGGTGCATAAAGAAAGGTTTTATACCACGCATCAGGTGTACGAGAAAGATCATTTGATTCATCAGATTTTAGGTCAGGCTTTAGATATTATTGAGCATCTTTCAAAGGGAACTTATCTGTACAGCAAATGCAAAACTGTACAACTAGATTTCCCCGAAGTCAAAGAAATTAAGGCGAATGAAGCAACATTTACAAAGATTCACAAATCAAGAAAAACGGCTCCTTATGAAACCGCTTTAGCAATTGCAAGATTAATTATTCTGAATTACGCTCCGAATATTTCAAGTGGCTCGGAGAATATGCTGGCTTTGCTTTTTGATATGAACAGCCTTTGGGAAGAATATGTTTTGGTAAAATTAAAGCAGGCAGCTCAAGAAACTGATATTGAAGTTTACGGACAAAACTCTAAACCTTTCTGGAACAGCATTACCATTCGTCCAGACATTATTTTGAAAAAAAATAGTAAGGTTGTTTTGATTATTGATACGAAGTGGAAGAATATAGACAATTCAAAGCCATCAACACAAGATCTAAGGCAGATGTATGTTTATAACGACTATTGGGATTCTTCAAGATCTTTACTTTTATATCCTTCTCAAAATGCTGAGTTAAATAATGAATCTTTCGTTTTGTTTGATGATAAAATACATTCATGTTCTATAGGTAAAATTACAGTTATCAATGAATTAGGGGATTTGGATTCTAAGATTGCACAAAGTATACTTAAGTTAGTTTAAAATGAAAAAAATTGAAGGTTAGTAAGTTTTTTTGGGGTTGAACACTAGTTATTTGAAAAGCAGAAGATGTTCACGGTCTTTTATTAATACCTTATTTGTACCATAAAATCATAACTAATTAGTTATCAGTAATAGTTATTTTTGAAGAAGAATATACCTCCGAATTTTCATAAAACTTCTCAAAGCTAGATATTGGACGTTTAACAGATAATATAATTACTGAACAATTATCTCTAAAAGTATTATTAAAGTTACATACACAAATAGACACTATTGTTCTTATCAAGCCATAATAAATAAGGGCTTTATCTTTTAGCATATCGGGATGCTGACAAATGTTTTTCCTGACTTCTCAAATGCTGGTTTCTCGTAATCGCATATTAAATTTTTCTCAGCCTAAAATTACTTCATAAAAATAGGTTAGTAATTCTCTAAATGAATGTATGCTAGAGAAGGTACTAATGTTTAAATCTTATTTGAAATAGCGTTAATAAGAGTTGAACAAAAATGATTTGAGTCAATTCTTTTACCTGACAAGTAGAAATACTTATACCAAAAGAAGGACTATTGGCTAATATCGTATGTAGTAATTCTTAATTGTTCACTAATGTAACATTATTAGTGTTAAATTAACACTAATGTTTAGTGATTATTTAAGAATTATGACGAATAAATAAATTTTTAAATTTTTTTATTACATTTATCACAAATTAATTAGCCTATAATGAAAACTTTTTTAACAACATTTTTACTGTGGACTTTCCATTTTAATTGTACAGCTCAATGGGTAGAATTGAATGTGGGTAACGTGAGTGCAACGTTTACGGACGTTTATGCCATAACGCCAGATATTGTGGTGGTTGTAGGCTCCAATGGAACTATTCTCAAAACCACGGACGGTGGCGCAACTTGGCAACAGAAAACCTCTGGGACTAACCGATATTTACAAAAGATTCGTTTCTCTAATTCCAATATAGGATATATCATTGGCGACCAAGGCACTCTTTTAAAAACAACAGATGGAGGCGAAAGTTGGGCTTCTATTAATACAGGTTACTCAGAATATTTTGCATCCCTATCTCCTTTAGGTGATAATGTGGTGTATATCGCTTATGAAGAACATCTACTGAGAAGTGAAGATGGTGGAATAACTTGGCAAAATTATCCTTTGGATTTTTATATTGGTGACATACAGTTTTTAACACGAGAAATTGGTTACTCATCAAAAAGTAATGGAGGAATGTTAAAATCTGAAAACGGTGGTGAAACTTGGCATGATATAGCAGGATCATCTTCTTTTCATTTTATTAATAATACAACAGGATTTTGCTATATGGGAGGCTTAAAAAAAACGAACGATGGGGGCGAGAACTTTATACAGCTAGGTTATGGAAGTAAAAGCCTTAAAAAAATCTTCGCTATTAATGATAATACAGTTTGGGGTATTCTCTGGCCAACAATAAACGGAATAGGTGCAGGTATAGTAAAAATGAGTTACAACCCTGAAAATGGATATACCGAATCTTATGAATATGATAGTGAAACACAAAAAAAGTTATCCTTTTATTTCAGTAATGAAAAGTTAGGTTATGCAGTAGGTTATAAAAATAATAGAGGAACTGTCTGGAAAAACACTACAGGTGAAATTATGACAACTAATGAAACTGCAATTAAAAATTTAATAAGCATCTATCCAAATCCTACTTCTAATGAGGTTAATATTGATTTAAGAAAATTATCAACTGATAATGTAGATGTTTCTATTGTTGATGTGACCGGCGGGTTAATTTATTTAAAATCAAATATATCAGTCAAACAAATTAAAATAAATACTTCAAACTTCGTCAAAGGCCTTTATGTACTCACAATTAAAACAAAACAACAAAAATTTTCTCAGAAGTTAATTGTTAAATAAACTGAACTACCATGAAAAAACTCTACACGTTCTTTTACTGTTGATCGCAATAGAAGTGTATACACAAGTCTTATATTCATATGCGACACAGTCTTCTGGTTTCCAAATCGTAACTGGGGCTTCTTACAAAGTAGTTAAAAATGAGCAAAGTAACGGCTTTACTACACAAGTGGGAGCGCCTCAATTACCTGTTTTTATTAAAAAACTAGTAATTCCTGCTGGAAGTAAAAATGTTAAATCTATATTAGCACCTAAACTGGCACCTTTAAATAAAAAACCCTGTAAATCAGTTGATTACAGGGTTTTAAGTGGAGTTGGAGGGATTCGAACCCTCGTCCAAACAAGCAATACATAAGATTTCTACATGCTTATTTTGCTATTAGTTTTCGAGCCTAAGCAGAGA
>Ga0302347_1003165_pt1 | contig 15062 bp, 15 predicted proteins | sample PhyWR1_FD_202178 | JGI IMG/M metagenome (GOLD analysis project Ga0302347, IMG submission 202178) | Leaf surface microbial communities from wheat plants in UC Gill Tract Community Farm, Albany, California, United States - DLSL W.R1 (v2)... | ecosystem: Host-associated > Plants > Phyllosphere >...
AGCTCTTGCGGAACCTTTGGTAACTCTCGGAGCGGTTTTTTTTTGGTTGGCATACATGCACCTCTTACTCATGTTATGCCCGAACACAAAATTTCTGACACCCTCGTGGAGGTGTCCGCCACCACATCTTCAGCGTCTATGAGATCGAGCGCCGCGCGGGCGGCGCTCGATTTCACAGGCGCTGAAGATGTGGCAGCGAACACCTTCACAGGCGCTGAACATGTTGTGGCGGACACCTACACAGGCGCCAAAAACTCAAACGCGGGCACCCCCATCAACCATGCTGCAAAAAATCCACACAGCTACGGTTGAATAGCTCGCGGTGCTCCACCTGCACCCAATGCCCACAACGGTTCAGCACAATGAACCGCGCCTGCCGGGCACCATCGATGATGTACTGGGCGCCACTGACCGGGTTGAAATGATCGTTGCTGCCCCAGAACCCGAGTATCGGGCATTCGATTTCCCCCAGCCGCGCCCGCATGTTCGGCACCAGCATGGTGCTGAACAGGTTCTTCGGCTGCGTCTGCGCCACCGCCACCCGCTCCAGCAGCAGCGGCTCAGGCAGGATCGAGTCATCGAACAGCTGCAGGCGCATCATGCTGCGCATTTCCTCCAGCCCGATCGGGCCGGCGTTGAATACATTGACCATGTGCACGATGCCAGGCATCTGGAAATAGGTTTCGCGCTCCTCCACACCGCCCGGTGCCAGCAACACCAGGCGTTCCACCAACTGCGGATGGCCCAGCGCCAGACCCAGGGCAATGGCACCACCCAGCGAGTTGCCCAGCACGGTGCAACGGTTGACGCCGATCTGCTGAAGAAACGCCGCGACACACTCGACGAAAAACGCCAGCTCGTAACGCACATCCTCAGGTTTGTCCGAACGGCCGAAACCGGGCAGGTCGAGCAGGATGTTGCGGTAGCCGGCCGCCGCCAGCACCGGGTAATTGCCCTTGAAATTGCTGAAGCCGCTGGCCCCCGGGCCGCTGCCGTGCAGCCACAGCACCACAGGGCCGCTGCCTTCATCCAGGTAGTGCAGGCGCAGGCCGTTGGCCAGGGTTGTGTAGTGCCCGGTGGGCAAGGGCACGTCGACAGGCTGATTCATGCTGTTCTCCAGGTTGCGCAGGTTTCAGGGTTGCATGCCAGGCGGGCCGCCACGCCGCCTGAAGGGGAAAGCCCGGGCCAGCCCGGCATGCGTCATCCGATCCTGGGCTGCGCCGGCAATGCTCACATCGTCCGTTCAGACCAGCCCGGCAGTGGGCGTTAGTCCTATCGGACGATGTGAGCCCGTGCCCGGCAGCCAATGATGGGGCGCACTCACGCGCTTCAACCAAGGAGAACGCTATGAAACTGCAAGACAAGGTGGCATTCGTGACCGGCGCCGGGCAGGGCATGGGCCAGGCCATCGTGCGCCGGTTCGTTGCCGAAGGGGCCAAGGTGGTGGCCGTCGACCTCGACCAGCCGGCCCTGGCCGCTGGCCTGGCCGACCTGGGCGAGCAGGTACTGGCGCTGGGCTGCAACGTCGCGGACGCAGCGTCGGTGGCAGACGCCATGGGCCAGGTCGAGGCACGTTTCGGCGGCCTCGACATCGTCGTCAACAATGCCGGTGTCGGTGCCCTGGACAGCTTTTTGGACACCCCCGACGACAGCTGGGCGCGGGTGATCGGTGTCAACCTCGGCGGTACTTTTCTGTGCTGCCGCGAAGGCGCACGGCTGATGCTCAAGGGCCAGCGCCAGGGGGTGCTGATCAACCTGTCGAGCACCGCCGCACTGACCGGCGAAGGGCCAAGCCACTACTGCGCCTCCAAGGCTGCAGTCATGGGCCTGACCCGCTCGATTGCCCGTGAACTTGCCGCGCAGGGTATCCGCGTCAACACCCTGGTGCCCGGCCCGACCAACACGCCGATGATGGCCGGCATCCCTGAAGAGCACATGCAGGCGCTGCTGAAGAACGTACCGTTGGGGCGCATGTGCGAAACCGACGAGATCGCCCGCGTAGCGGTGTTCCTCGCCAGTGACGATGCCAGTTTCATCACCGGCCAGAACATCGCCGTCAACGGCGGCATGGCCTTTATCTGACAGGAGAACAGCTGATGAGCAAACGTCTGCAAGACAAGGTCGCATTCGTTACCGGCGCCGGCTCCGGGATTGGCGCAGCGACGGCGCTGCGCTTTGCCGAAGAAGGCGCGCTGGTGGTGCTGTGCGGGCGCCGCGCGCAACCGCTGGAGGCGGTACTTGAACAGGTTGTGGCCGCGGGCGGGCGGGCCGAGGTGGCGGTGGCCGATGTCAGCGACGAGCAGGCCTATGTTGCCGCGCTGCAGGCCACCGCCCAGCGTCACGGGCGCCTGGACATCCTGGTCAATAACGCCATGGCCTACACGTGGGGCGGCATCGACAGCATGACCACCGCCGACTGGCACGCCAACTTCACCACCACGGTGGACGGCACGTTCTGGGGCACCCGCACCGCCATGCAGCTGATGCAGGGCAAGGGCGGTTCGATCGTCAATATCGCCTCCATCTGCGGGCTGTTCGGCACCGCCTGGATGGCCGGCTACTCGGCGGCCAAGGCGGCAGTGATCAACTTCAGCCGGGCTGCCGCCAGCGAAGGCGCAGCGCACAACATACGCTGCAATGTGATCATCCCGGGCGTGGTCGATACCCCGGCCACCGCCGGCATGCTGGGCGACGCCCGCGCCCGCGCCAACACCGAAAAGGTCATCCCCATGCGCCGGGTCGGCCAGCCCCACGAACTGGCCAATGCCATTCTGTTCCTGGCCAGCGACGAGGCGTCCTACGTGACCGGGGCCAGCCTGGCAGTGGACGGCGGCCGGGGTTCGGACCTGTACACGGTGCTGGAATGACCAGCATGGACAGCAGCGCCTTGCTGCAGCGCATCGACCGCCTGGAGTCGCTGGACGCGATCCGCCAGCTGGCCGGCAAGTATGCCCTGGCCCTGGACATGCGCGACATGGACGCGATGGCCAACTGCTTTGCCGAGGACGTGCGGGTTGGCCGCGACAAGCAGGGCCGCGCGCACCTGAAGGCCTGGCTGGACGAGACCATGCGCAAGCAGTTTCACGGCACCTCGCACCACCTGGGCCAGCACATCATCGAGTTCAGCGACCCCGACCACGCCACGGGTGTGGTGTATTCGAAGAACGAGCATGAAACCGGGCCGGAGTGGGTGATCATGCAGATGCTCTACTGGGACGACTACGAGCGTATCGATGGGCGCTGGTGTTTCCGCCGGCGCTTGCCGTGCTACTGGTACGCCAGCGACCTCAACAAACCGCCGATCGGCGGGCTGAAGATGCGCTGGCCGGGCCGGGAGCCGTACGCCGGCAGTTTCCACGAGCTGTTCCCGTCGTGGGATGCGTTCTGGGCCCAGCGCCCGGACAAGGACGCGTTGCCGCAGATTGCCGAGCCGGCGCCGCTGGAAGGGTTTCTGGCAGGGTTGCGGCGCGGGGCAGGGGACCCGAAGATCAGGGTCCGGTAAGGCGCTGCAAACCGGCGCCTTCGCAGCCTGCCGCGAAGGCGCCGGCTTGTGGATCGTTCAGCGGCTGCGCGGTTCGCGCGGCATGCCCAATGCCCGCTCGGCAATCACATTGCGCTGGATCTCGTTGCTACCGCCGTAAATAGTGTCCGAGCGGGTAAACAGGAACAGCGACTGCAACCGGCTCAACCTGTATGGCGCCGCTTCCAGCACCTCGCCGGCGTCGCCCAGCACGTCCATGGCCAGCTTGCCCAGCTCGGCATGCCAATTCGACCAGGCCAGCTTGTAGATCATCGCCTCGCGGCCGAGGTTGCCATCCTGCGGCCCCGACAGCATGCGCAGCGAGTTGTAGCGCAGCACCTTGAGCCCTGACCAAGCCTGGGCAATGCGCTGGCGCAGCAGCGGGTCGCCAGCGGCGCCATTGGCCTGGGCAATGCGCATCACTTCGGCCAGCTCGTTGTGGAACTGCATTTGCTGGCCAAGGGTGGATACGCCACGTTCAAAGCCGAGCAGGGCCATGGCGATCTTCCAGCCTTCCCCAGGCTGGCCGACCAGGTTGTCGGTTGAGGTCTGCGCCTGGTCGAAGAACACTTCGTTGAATTCACTGGTACCGGTCAGTTGCACGATGGGCTGCACGCGGATCTGCGCTTGCGCCATCGGCACCAGCAGGAACGACAGGCCATGGTGGCCAACGCTGCCGGGCTCGGTCCGGGCCAGCACGAAGCACCAGTCGGCTTCGTGGGCGAGCGAGGTCCAGACCTTCTGCCCGCTGATCAGCCAGCGCTCGCCTGCCGCATCGAGGCGGGCGCGGGTCTGCACGTTGGCCAGGTCCGAGCCGGCGCCCGGCTCGGAATAGCCCTGACACCAGAACTCGCGGCCCTCGCGTATACCCGGCAGCAGGCGCTGGCGTTGCGCGGGCGTGCCGAATGCCGCCAGGGTCGGCCCGACCAGGCCTTCGCCGATATGGCCCATGCGCCCGGGGCCGCCGGCCCTGGCGTACTCTTCATGGAAGATCACCTGCTGGCTGATGCTCAGCCCCCGGCCGCCATCTTCGGGCTGCCAGCCGACGCCTACCCAGCCCCCTGCGGCCAGCTCCCGCTCCCACGCTTTGCGTTCGTTCGGGAAGCTGTGCTCGTCGCCGGGGCCGCCGCGAAAGCGCAACGGCGCGAACTCACCCTGCAAATGCGCGGCCAGCCAGCCGGCGATCTCCTGGCGAAAGCTTTCATCTGCACTGCTGAAGCCGATTTTCATGCGTGTTCTCCGAACAATTGCGCGGCCAGGCGCTCACGGTGCCAGGCCGGGGTGCCGAGCATTTGCTCGCTGGCCCTGGCGCGCTTGAAGTAAAGGTGGGGGTCGTATTCCCAGGTGAAGCCGACACCGCCGTGCAGCTGGATCGACTCGGCTGCGCAGTGGAAGAACGCTTCGCTGGCGTGGGCCTTGGCCGTGGCTGCGGCGGCCAGCAGCTCGCTGCGCACGGCCGGGTCGCCATCGGCCGCCAGGCATTCACGGGCGACGCAGGCGGCATACCACACCGCAGAGCGGGCGCACTCCACCTGCAGCATCATGTCGGCGCAGCGGTGCTTGATGGCCTGGAAGCTGGCAATCGGGCGGCCGAACTGGCGGCGTTCGCTGATGTAGGCCAGGGTCAGGTCCAGTGCTTGCTGGGCGCCGCCAAGCTGTTCGGCGGCCAGGCCGATGGCGCCGATGCGCTGGGCATCGCGCAGCAACGGCCAGGCCTGGCCTGCTGCGCACAGCAGGTGCGCGTCGCCGAGGTGAACCTGGCGCAACTCGATGCACGCCAGCCGGCGCGTCTGGTCGAGGGTGGGCAGGGCAGTGCGCATCAGGCCGGGGGTGTCGGCCGGCACGGCAAACAGGCTGATGCCCTGTTCGCCGGTGCTGCCAGGGCTGCGCGCCGGTATCAGCAACAGGTCGGCCTGCGCGCCATCGATGACCTGGGCATGGCTGCCGTGCAGCCGGTAGCCGTCGCCATCGGCCACGGCCTGCACCTGCACCCGCGCGGGCTGCAGCGCGCACGCCAGGGTGGCGCAGGCCTGGCCAGCGGCAATGGCGCCCAGCCAGCGCGCCTGCAGCGCCGGGTTGTCGGCCAGCATCAGCGCCGGGGTGGCCAGGCAGCTGGTGGCAAACAGCGGCGAGCCGAGCAGAAAGCGCCCGCATTGCTCCTGCAGCACAGCCAGCTCGACAAAACCCAGGCCCATGCCACCGAAGGCTTCGGGGACCAGCAGGGCGGGCCAGTACAGCTCCTGGCCGATGCGCCGGCACAGTTCGGGGTCGTAGTCGTCGGCACGGCGCAGGGCCGCGCGCACCGCCTGCGAGTCGCTGGCCTGGGCCAGAAACCGCTCGGCGCTGTCGCGAATCATCAGCTGTTCGTCGGTGAAAGCGAATTCCATGGGTGGGTCTCTGTGGGCGGATGGATGCACCCCGTGCAGCCCGGGCAGCACAGCGGCCTCATGAGTCTATGCAGGCGCCGGATGGCGCCGAATCACTGAAACGGACTAGTCCGCCAGCCCGGCGCAGCGCGGCGGCTGCGTAGTCTCAACGGACGATGAGCGCTGGCGCGGGGCTTAGCACAATGTTCCCCAGGCAACGACTTGAGCCAGGAGGAACCCGGGCATGATCGACATTCGCGGTTTGAGCTACTTCGTCTCGCAGATCGAGAACCTCAGCCAGTGGCAACGCTACGCCGAAGATGTGCTGGGCATGCAAGTGCACGCGGCACCTGGCGGCGGCCTGTACGTGAAGATGGATGAGCGCCCGTTCCGCATGCTGGTGGTCGAAGGTGACGCCCCGCGCTACCTGGCCAGCGGCTGGGAACTGGCCTCGGAGCAGGCGTTCGTCCAGGCCCTGCAACACCTGGAGCGCCGCGGCGTGCAATGGCAGGCGGGCACCGACCAGGCCATCGAGCAGCGCGGTGTGCAGGCGCTGGTCACTCTCACCGACCCGTCCGGCAACCAGCATGAGCTCAGCTGGGGCCATCGCTCCGACTGCCAGCCGTTCGTGTCCCCACAGGGCGTACCGCGCTTCATCACCGGGGACATGGGGCTGGGCCACACGGTGCTGCCTGCGCCGCAGTTCGACGCCACCCTGGCATTCGCCAAGGACGTGCTCGGCTTCGGCCTGTCGGACATCTTCAACTTCCGCCCCGACCCGTCGGCCCCGCCCGTACGCATCCACTTCCTGCATTGCCGCAATGCCCGCCACCACAGCCTGGCCCTGGCCGAGTACCCGGTGCCGTCGGGCTGCGTGCACGTGATGGTCGAAGTGGACTCGATGACCGAGGTCGGCCGTGCCCACGACCGCCTGCAGGCCCACGGCGGGCAGCTGTCGGCCACCCTCGGCCAGCACTTGAATGACCGCATGACCAGTTTCTACATGAAGACGCCGTCCGGTTTCGACCTGGAATACGGCTATGGCGGGTTGCAGGTCGACTGGGCCGAGCACTCGGCCTTCGAATTCACCCGCGTGAGCATCTGGGGCCACGACTTCTCGGTCGGGCAGCAGCAAGGAGCAACATCATGACCCTGAACAAACAACTGACAGCCGCCGATGCCGTCGCCCAGTTGCGCGATGGCATGACCATCGGTTTTGGTGGCTGGGGGCCACGGCGCAAGCCGATGGCGATTGTCCGCGAAATCCTGCGCTCGTCCGTGAAGGACCTGACTGTGGTCGCTTATGGCGGGCCCGAGGTAGGCATGCTGTGCGCTGCCGGCAAGGTGCGCAAGCTGGTGTTCGGCTTTGTCACCCTCGACGCTATCCCGCTCGAGCCGTACTACCGCAAGGCCCGCGAGGCCGGTGAACTGGAGTTGATGGAGCTGGACGAAGGCATGTTCCAGTGGGGCCTGCGGGCGGCCGGCATGCGCTTGCCGTTTTTGCCCACCCGCTGTGGCCTGGCCACCGACGTGACCCGGCTCAACCCGGCCCTGAAAACCGTGTGCTCGCCCTATGACGACGGCGAGCTGCTGCTGGCGATGCCGGCATTGAACCTGGACGTGGCGTTCTTGCATGTGAATGTCGCCGACCGCCTGGGCAACTGCCTGGTCACCGGCCCAGACCCGTATTTCGACCACCTGTTCGCCCGCGCCGCCCAGCAGTGTTTCGTCTCGTGCGAGCGGCTGGAAGAGCGCCTGTCGCTGGATGCCGAGCAGGCCCGCGGCAACACCTTCGAGCGCTACCTGGTCACCGGCGTGGTGCATGCCCCGCTGGGGGCTCACCCGACCTCGTGCCCATCGGACTATGGCTGGGACCTGGAGCACCTGAAGCGCTACGTGGCCAGCAGCCAGGAAGAAAACGGCTGGCAGCAGTATGTCGAGGCCTGCGTGGCGGGTGGCGAGCTGGCCTATCAAGCGCACAACGGCGGTGCCGCGCGCATGGGCGCCTTGCCCCTACCTGTGTTCTGAGGAGTGCCAAGCATGTCTGCTACCTGTGATTTCACCCTGGCCGAGCTGATGATCGTGGCCGCTGCCGAAGCCTGGCGCGGTAATGGCGAAGTGATCGCCTCGGGCCTTGGCGTGATTCCGCGCCTGGGCGCCAGCCTGGCCAAGCTCAGCCATAGCCCGGAGCTGTTGATTACCGACAGCGAGGCGTTTCTGGTGGAACAACCCATCCCGCTGGGCCCGCGTGGCGAGTATGTCGCCCGCTACAGCGGCTACCTGTCGTTCGAGCGGGTGTTCGAGTGCGTCTGGGGCGGCCGCCGCCACGCGATGATCGGGCCGACCCAGATCGACCGCTGGGGCCAGACCAACCTGTCCTGCGTCGGCGACTACCACAAGCCCAGAACCGCCATGCTCGGAGTGCGCGGGCTGCCCGGCAACAGCATCAACCACCTCAATTCGTTCTTTGTGCCCAACCACAACACGCGGGTGTTCGTCAGTGGCGAAGTGGACATGGTCTCGGGCGTGGGCTTCAAGGCCGACCGCTGGCCGCAAGGCGCCCGCCGTGACCTGATGGACATTCGCCGGGTGGTCACCAACCTGTGCACCCTGGATTTCGAAGGCCCGCAGCGCGCCGTGCAGGTGCGCACCCTGCACCCAGGCGTGAGCTTCGATGAAGTCCAGGACAACACCGGCTTCCCGCTGCTCAAGGCTGCCCAGCTGTGCGAAACCGCGCACCCCAGTGCCGAGCAGCTGGAACTGATCCGCCACCTCGACCCCCATGGGCTGCGCGCGGCAGCGGTGAAGGGCAACCCACCTGGCATTCGCCCGGCCTGAGGATGTGAGCATGCACAGCAGCGACAGCCAGTTCGTCAGCCGCGAAGACAACGCGGTCTATGAAACCCAACACCCGGTGCTGTATGCGGTGGCCGACGGCATTGCCACGGTCACCCTCAACCGCCCTGGTTTCAACAACGCACAGAACTCGCAGATGACCTACGCCCTGGACGCCGCGCTGCGCCAGGCGGTGGACGACGACAGCGTCAAGGTGATCGTGCTGCGCGGCAACGGCCGGCACTTTTCCGCCGGCCATGACATCGGCACGCCCGGGCGTGACATCAATCGCCCGTTCGAACGCGCGCAGCTGTGGTGGGACCACACCAACAAGCCGGGCGGCGAGCAGCTGTATGCCCGTGAGCAGGAGGTGTACCTGGGCATGTGCCGGCGCTGGCGCGAGCTGCCCAAGCCGACCATTGCCATGGTGCACGGCGCCTGCGTTGCAGGCGGGTTGATGCTGGCCTGGGTCTGCGACCTGATTGTCGCCAGTGACGATGCGTTCTTCCAGGACCCGGTGGTGCGCATGGGCATTCCGGGGGTCGAGTACTTTGCCCACCCCTACGAGCTCAACCCCCGTATCGCCAAGGAGTTCCTGTTCTGCGGTGACCGCATGAGCGCCGAGCGCGCCTACCAGATGGGCATGGTCAACCGCGTGCTGCCGCGCGACCAGCTGGAGTCGGCAACCTACGCGCTGGCGGCCGGCATCGCCCGCCAGCCGCGCATGGGCCTGGCCCTGACCAAACAGGCCATCAACCACGTCGAAGACCTGCAGGGCAAGCGCGCGGCCATGGATGCCGCATTTGCCTGGCACCAGTTTGCCCATGCCCACAACGAGCTGCTGTCGGGTGACAAGCTCGGCGGCTTCGACGCCAAGGGCATGGCCCAGGCCAACAAGCAGGCCGCGCAGCCGGAAGGAGGATGCCTGTGAGCCGCTGGATGCACACGGCGCTGACCGAGGCGCTGGGCTGCCGCTACCCCATCGTGCAGACCGCCATGGGCTGGGTGTCGGACGCCAACCTGGTCATCGCCACCACCCAGGCCGGCGGTTTCGGCTTCCTGGCCGGGGCGACCCTGGCCGCCGATGCGCTGGAGGGCCAGATCTGCAAGGTGATCGAGGCCACCGGCGGCAGCAACTTCGGCCTGAACTTCCACATGTTCCAGGACAACGCTGCGCAGTGCGTCGACCTGGCCATTGCCTACCGCCTGCGCGCCGTCAGTTATGGGCGCGGGCCGGATGCGCAGACCATCGCCCGCTTCAAGGCCGCCGGGGTGCTGTGCATCCCCACCGTGGGTGCGCTCAAGCATGCCCTGAAGGCCGAGCAGCTGGGCGCCGACCTGATCACCCTGCAAGCGGGCGAGGGCGGTGGCCATACCGGCGGCGTACCGGGCACGATCCTGCTGCCGCAGGTGCTGGCGGCGGTGCGCGTGCCGGTGATCGCCGCTGGCGGGCACTCCACCGGGCGCGGCCTGGCGGCGGTGCTGGCTGCCGGGGGCAGTGGCATCGCCATGGGCACGCGGTTCTTGATGACCCGCGAATCGCCCACCCCCGCCGCCACCCTGGCGCGCTACCTGAAGGTGGCTGACCCGCAGCAGGTGCGGGTTACCACCGCAGTGGACGGCATGCGCCACCGCATGATCGAAAACCGCTTCATCAACCGCCTGGAACAAGCCGGGCCGTTCGCCCGCCTGCGCATTGCCCTGGGCAGCGCCTGGCAGTGGAAGCAACAGACCGGCATGAGCCTGGCGCACATGGCTACGGTGTTCCTGCGCGCCCTGCGTGAAGACCCGGCGGCGCTGGCGCAGGTGGTGATGGCCGCCAACCAGCCGGTGCTGCTGCAACGCTCGATGGTCGACGGCCTGCCGGACGACGGCATCCTGCCCAGCGGCCAGGTGGCAGCAGCCATCAGCGACCTGTTGACCTGCCGCGAGGTCATCGAAGGCATCGCCGCCGAAGCCGCGCAGTGCCTCGATGCCTTGCTTGCACGCTGCCCGGAGCACACACCGGCAGCCGTTGCCGACCGACTGGCCCTCACTGGAGAACGTTCATGACTTGCGCCTTTACCACCCAGATCGACCAGGGGATCGCGGAGCTTGTGATCGACAAACCGCCGGTCAACGCCCTGGACAGCCAGCAATGGCACGCCCTGGCCGCGCACATCAATGCCCTTGGCAGCAACCCCGAGGTGCGGGTGATCGTGATCCGTGCCGAAGGGCGGGGGTTCTGCGCCGGTGTCGACATCAAGGAGCTGGATGCACACCCGGAACGCATCGTTACGGTCAATGCCGGCAACTACGAAACTTTCAAGGCCGTGCACCGTAGCCCGGTGCCGGTGATCGTCGCCGTGCACGGCTTTGTGCTGGGCGGTGGCATCGGTATCACTGGCGCTGCCGATATCGTCGTTGCCGCCGATTGCGCGACCTTTGCCTTGCCCGAGGTTGACCGCGGTGCCATGGGCGGCGGTGCGCACCTGCAGCGGCTGTTCCCGGTACAGAAGGTGCGCTACCTGTTCTTCACCGGTGCCAGCATCGGCGCGCCAGAGGCCCAGGCCTACGGCTTTATCGAGCGGGTGGTGCCCAGGGCGCAGCTGCGCGAAACGGCGTTGGAGATTGCCGCCCGCATCGCCGCCAAGAGCCCGGCCATGATCCGCCTGGCCAAGGAAGCCCTGAACGGCATCGAGGACGGCAACCTGGAAGACAAATACCGCTGGGAGCAGGGCTTCACCCTGCAGGCCTACACCAGCCCCGACTCGGCTGAAACCCGTCGGGCGTTCGTCGAAAAACGCGACGCGAAGTTCTGAGGGCACGCCATGCAACTGACCTATACCCCCCAACAGCAAGCCTTCCGCGCCGAAGTGCGCGCCTGGCTGGCGCACAATATGCCGCGTGAACCGCTGGCCAGCTATGACACCCGCGAAGGCTTCGAGCAGCACCGTGCCTGGGAGGCCAGGCTGTTCGAAAGCCGCTGGTCGATGGTGATGTGGCCCGCCGAGCTGGGCGGGCGCGGCTGCGACCTGATCGAATGGCTGATCTTCGAGGAGGAGTACTACGGCGCTGGCGCACCCATGCGGGTCAACCAGAACGGCCAGCTGCTGCTCGGCCCCACGCTGATGGAATTTGGCACGCCCGAACAGAAGCGCAGGTTTCTGCCGCGCATGGCGGCAAGCCTGGACATGTGGGCGCAGGGTTGGTCCGAGCCCAATGCCGGCTCCGACATGGCGGCAATCACCAGCAAGGCGCTGCTGGACGGCGACCATTACGTGATCAATGGCCAGAAGACCTGGTCGACGCGTGCCACCTTTGCCGACTGGCTGTTCGGCCTGTTCCGCAGCGAGCCGGGCTCGGCCCGCCACCATGGCTTGTCGTTCCTGATGGTGCCGCTGAACGCACCGGGCGTGACCATTCGCCCGATCAAGGCGCTGAACGGCAAGGATGCCTTCGCCGAGGTGTTCTTCGACGATGTACGGGTGCCGGTGGCCAACCGCATTGGTGCCGAAGGGCAGGGCTGGCATGTGGCGATGGCCACCGCCGGGTTCGAGCGCGGGCTGCTGTTGCGCTCGCCGGCGCGCTTCCAGCACACCGCCCGCAAGCTGGTGCAGCTGTTCAAGGCCAGCCCGCACAGCGCAGCACGCGACCCGGGGCTGGGTGATGCAGTGATCGACTGCTGGATGGGCGCCGAGGCCTACGCCCTGTCGGCCTACCACACCGTCGGGCGCCTGGGGCGCGGCGAGCAGATTGGCGCCGAGTCGAGCATCAACAAGATCATCTGGTCGGAGCTCGACCTGAAAATGCACGAGACCGCCATGCGCCTGCTGGGCGCTCGCGGTGAACTGCTGGCCGGCGCCAGGCAGGCCGAGGACGCCGCCGGCTGGCTGGAAGGCTTCCTGTTTGCCCAGTCCGGGCCTATCTACGCCGGCACCAACGAGATCCAGCGCAACATCATCGCCGAGCGCATGCTCGGCCTGCCCAAGTAAGGACCAGGCCATGGACTTCACCTTTACCGATGACCAGCTGTCGTTTCGCGAAGCCATCAGCCGTTTCCTGATGACCGAGGCCGCCCCGGAGATGCTCCGCGAGATCTGGGAAACCGACGCCGGCCGCTCGCCGGACCTGCGCAACCGCATCGCCGCCCAGGGCCTGACCGCCTTGTCGGTGCCCGAAGCCGAGGGCGGGCTGGGCATGGACGATGTCGCCTGGGCCTTGATGACCCAGGAACTGGGCTACTACGCCATCCCCGATTCGCTGGCGGACACCGCCTATGTCGCCAGCGGCCTGTTGAGCGGGCTCGACCCACAGCACCCGGCGCGTGCGGCGCTGTTACCCCGCATCGCCGAAGGCAGCCTGCGCCTGGCGATCAGCCACCCGGTCAACCCGTTGGTCAGCGACGCCCAGCTGGCCGAGGTGTTGATCTTGCCGGCCGGCGATGACCTGCACCTGGTGCCGCGAGCGGCGGTGGATGTGCAGGCGCAGCCGAGTATCGATGCCTCCAGGCGCCTGGGTCAGGTCAGCTGGAACCCCACCGCGCAGACCCTGCTGGCCAGCGGTGAGCAAGGCCGCCGCCTGCAAGCGCAAATGCTCGACCGCGGCGCGCTGTCGGTGGCCGGGCAATTGCTGGGCCTGGCCCAGCGCATGCTCGACCTGTCGGTGGACTACGTGGCCCAGCGCAAGCAGTTCGGCAAGCCGATCGGCAGTTTCCAGGCGGTCAAGCATCACCTGGCCGATGTGGCGCGGCAGGTGGAGCAGGCCAAACCCGTGCTGTACCGCGCCGCTCATGGCCTGGCCAATGCCGAGCCGGGTGCTTCGGTGTGGGTTTCGCAGGCCCGGCTGGCCTGCTGCGAGGCCAGCTGGCTGGCCGCGCGCAAGGGCATCCAGGTGCATGGCGCGATGGGGTACACCTGGGAAGTCGACCTGCAGATGTTCATGAAGCGGGCCTGGGCGCTGGATGCGTCGTGGGGCGACCGCGGTTTCCACAAATCCCGTGTCGGTGCCTACCTGTTCGCCGACCACGCCCGGCTCGGGCCCGGGCATACCTTCGAGGAGTGAACCATGCCAGAGGCCTATATCGTCGATGCGCTGCGCAGCCCCACCGGCAAGCGCAAGGGTGCGCTGGCCGAGGTCCATGCCATCGACCTCGGCGCGCATGTGCTCAAAGCACTGGTGGCGCGCAATGCCGTCCCCGCAGAAGACTACGACGACGTGATTTTCGGTTGCGTCGACACCATCGGTGCCCAGGCGGGGGACATCGCCCGCACCAGCTGGCTGGCGGCCGGGCTGCCGCTTGGCGTGCCGGGTACCACCGTGGACCGCCAGTGCGGCTCGTCGCAGCAGGCGCTGCACTTTGCCGCCCAGGCGGTTATGAGCGGCACCCAGGACGTGATCGCAGTGGGGGGTGTGCAGACCATGACGCGCATCCCGATCGCCGCGGCGATGCTGGCGGGGCAGCCATTGGGCTTTGCCGACCCGTTTTCCGGCAGCGAGGGCTGGCGCAGGCGCTTCGGCGCGCAGCCGGTCAACCAGTTCTATGCTGCCCAGCGCATTGCCGAGCACTGGCACATCAGCCGCGAGCAGATGGAGGCGTTTGCCCTGGAGAGCCATCGCCGGGCGCTGGCGGCCATGGCCAGCGGCCGCCTGGACCGCGAGATCGTGGCCTGTAACGGCTTGCGCGAGGATGAAACCCCGCGCCAGACCACCCTGGCAAAGATGGCCGAACTGCAGCCAGTCGACCCGCAATATCCGTCTATCACGGCGGCAGTGTCGAGCCAGACCTGCGATGCCTCGGCGGCGTTGCTGGTGGTGTCGGAAGCTGCGCTGAAACGCTACGACCTGACCCCCAGGGCGCGCATTCACCACCTGACCGTGCTGGCTGACGACCCGATCTGGCACCTGACCGCACCCATTGCCGCCACGCGCCGCGCTTTGCAGCGCAGCGGGCTGCGCATGGCCGACATCGACCGGGTGGAAATCAACGAAGCCTTCGCCTCGGTGGTGATGGCCTGGAGCAAGGAACTGGACTACGACCCGGCGCGCACCAACGTCAACGGCGGCGCCATCGCCCTGGGTCACCCGCTGGGTGCCAGCGGCGCACGGCTGACCACCACGCTGCTCAACGAACTGGAATGCAGCGGTGGCCGCTACGGCCTGCAAACCATGTGCGAAGGCGGTGGCCAGGCCAACGTGACCATTATCGAGCGCCTGTGACGCGCAGCTTGTCAACCGTATGCAAAGGAGTGGGACATGGCGATATGTGAAGGCCGCACGGTGATCATCACCGGTGCCGGCGGCGGGCTGGGCCGTGCCTATGCGCTGGCGTTTGCTGGCGAGGGCGCGCGGGTGGTGGTCAA
>Ga0302347_1003166_pt1 | contig 15062 bp, 14 predicted proteins | sample PhyWR1_FD_202178 | JGI IMG/M metagenome (GOLD analysis project Ga0302347, IMG submission 202178) | Leaf surface microbial communities from wheat plants in UC Gill Tract Community Farm, Albany, California, United States - DLSL W.R1 (v2)... | ecosystem: Host-associated > Plants > Phyllosphere >...
CCCGCTGCAAGTGCGGCACGTAAGATGGCTTCCCTGATTCGTTCAGGGCTGAAAAGCACCTTACATCCGTCTCTTTTCATTACATGCGGTGTCATGATTACTCCTGGTTTAAGGTAAAAGATTATTTGTATACCCGGCCTGTTGTAGGTGAAAACAGCGGGTTATACGTCTGTTCTGGTGGCAAATAATCGATATTTCCCTGGTAAAGATATGGACTTCTCTTTCGAATTGTCACTACATATAGGTTCGAGTGGCATGTTAATACCTATATGTAGTGTTTTCATCAAACTTGTTTGCTGTTTTATTGATGTAGGACAAAGTAAATCTGGGAGGGCAGATGAGATGGGCATAGCTTGAAGGAAAATATCATCCGGGGTGATATTGTTCGCTTAAATAATCGACCAAGGCACGAACTCTGGGCGAAAGTTTACCGCCGGCATATTTAGCCCAAATTTTCCGTGGCTCAGGGGAAAACGAGGGCAGGATGATATGTAACTTGCCCTGACTCAGAGCCTGCTTCAGATACCAGTCGGCCAGGTAGACTATCCCCATTCCGCAGAGTGCAGCATCGACCAGAGTATCTGGTGACGTGGTAATAAACCCGGCAGTGGATTCATCAATAATGGCATCATCATTCAGCCAGGGCTCAACACGCCCGCTGCCGGCGTTACGATGTGCCAGGCAACGATGATGTACCAGCTCCTGAGGGGTCAGCGGTTCGCCATAGCGAGCCAGATAATCCGGGGAGGCGACCATCAGCATTTTCATATCACACAGGTAACGGGCAACCACTCTGCTATCGTTTGAGGCTTGGGTACCTATCGCTACATCAATACGTTCGCTGATTAAATTCACATTACGCGCTTCCATCGACAGCTCAATACGAATGCGTGGGTAGCGTTGCTGAAACTCATACAGTAACGGCATCAGGCTATGGCGACCGAATCCCGGAATGACGCTAATACGCAGAATGCCGACGGGTTCTGTCGTCGGGTTGAGTAAGACCTGATCAAGCGCCTGCCAGAGAGGGGCGATTTCATCCCGTAATCTCATCCCTTCCTCCGTCAGCATCACAAAATGGGTATTCCGGGCAAATAACACCATCTCCAGGCGTTGTTCAAGCTGGCGAATATTTTTACTGATGGCCGCCGGTGTCATACCCAGTAGACGTGCCGCAGCGGAAAAGCTCTGACAGTCAGCAGCGGCCAGAAAAGTCGGGATCAGGCGATGAACATCGGGGGAGAGCTGCATGGTATTAACCTTTGGTTGAAACAGATATCACAGATCATAGCCTACAAGTTAGCCTGATGATTTGGCAACATAAGGGTATTGGAAAAAATGTGAGAGTAAATATGAAAAAAGTCCTGGTCTTATCTGCCCATCATGCACCTGACGTGTCACGGATTAATCAGCAGGCTGTCGCGGCATTGAGCGCTATCCCCGGTGTGACGATGCACGAGTTATGGCAGGCTTATCCCGATTATCAGATTAATGTTGAACGTGAACAGCAGCTATTGCGGGGGCATGACAGCATCGTGCTACTGTTTCCTTTCTGGTGGTATAGCTCCCCGGCGATTCTGAAAGTCTGGCAGGATTTAGTGCTGACTTATGGCTTTGCCTACGGTCATGAAGGAACCGCGCTGTATAGCAAAGAGCTGTTAGTTATGACCTCAACCGGTGGCCCGGCTGAAGCCTATACATTGGGTGGCGCAAACCTTTATCCCCTTGAAACGCTCCTGTCACCGTTCCGCACCATGGCGAATAAAACCGGCATGACCTGGTTGCCACCGGTTCCTCTTCACGGAGCCAATGAGGCGACACAAGCGGTGATTGATAGCGGAGTGAAAGTCTGGAGTGACAGAATTAAGCAGCTGGTGGCGTCCGAGTAGACAAGTGAGATATCCCCCTGGATATCCAGGGGGCGGTACGTTATTTCTGTAGCCAGTAGATGGCTTCAAAGGGACGTAAGCTAAGTTTACCGGGTTGAACGGGTGCATCCGGGTAGTTACTCATTAACACTTCCCAGTTGCCAGAGAAGCTCGCATCATCCCAGGATTGTTGCTGTGAACTGAGGTTAGCGGCTACCACGAGCGTTTGCCCATTCCACTGGCGGCGATAGCACCACAGAGATGGATGTTCAGGCAGGCAGTCGTGATAATCCCCGTGGGTGAATATCGCTTGTGCTTTACGCAGAGCAATCAACTGCTGGTAGGTGTAAAAGACCGAGTCAGGATCATCAAGAGCAGAGGCTGCGTTAATCTCAGGATAGTTATGGCTGACATCAATCCAGGGTGTGCCGCTGGTGAAACCGGCATGAGCACTGGTATCCCACTGCATAGGGGTGCGGCTATTATCCCGTGACTTACTGGCGAGGATCGCCAGCAACTCTTCAGCCGAATCCCCCTTAGCCCGGCGTTCCGCAAAGATATTCAGACTTTCAACATCGCGGTACTCTTCGATACGACTAAAGTGAGGGTTGGTCATTCCCAGCTCTTCGCCCTGGTAGATATAAGGCGTGCCCTGCATACCGTGTAATACCATCGCCAGCATTTTCGCTGAAGTCACACGTAGCTCACCCTCATCTCCGAAGCGAGAAACGATACGCGGCTGGTCGTGGTTACACCAGAACAAAGCGTTCCAGGCGACATTATGCATCCCTTGCTGCCAGTAACTGAACAAGGTTTTCAGTGCCACATAATCCGGTTTCGCCAGCGTCCATTTCTCGCCACCCGGATAGTCGACTTTCAGATGGTGGAAGTTAAAGGTCATCGACAGTTCCCGACCATTCAGAGCACCATACTGCTGGCAGTTTTCGAGCGTCGTGGAGGACATTTCACCGACTGTCATCAAGCCGCGCGGGGTAAAGACATCGCGGCTGAACTCCTGCAAAAACTCATGAATACGGGGGCCATCGGTGTAAAAGCGACGGCCATCTCCGCCATCAGTATCATTCGGGAAACGGGTATCTTTTGACGCTAAGTTGATAACATCCAGACGCAGACCATCAACCCCGCGATCGGCCCAGAATTCACAGACCTGTTTCAGCGCCTGACGAACCTGCTCATTTTCCCAGTTAAGGTCAGCCTGCTCAGGTGCGAACAGATGCAGATAGTACTGGCCACTTTCGGCATGCCATTTCCAGGCATTACCGCCAAATTTAGACCGCCAGTTATTGGGCAATGCGTCCGGCGTACCGTCACGCCAGATATAGAACTGACGATAAGGGCTGTTGATATCCAGAGAGGATTTAAACCACTTATGTTCAGTTGAAGTATGGTTAAGCACCATATCCAGTACCAGACGGATCCCACGCTGATGCGCTTCTGCGACCAGCTGGTCGAAGTCATCCATCGTGCCGTAAGCGGGATCGACGGAGCAGTAATCCGCAACGTCATAGCCATTATCTATCTGGGGTGACAGATAAAACGGGGTCAGCCAGATAGCATCAACCCCTAACTTTTGCAGATAATCAAGACGCTTAATGACTCCCTGAAGATCACCGGTACCCCGACCGGTCGTGTCCTGAAAACTCTTGGGATAAATTTGGTAGATAACGCCTTGTTGCCACCAGGGGGAAGTGTTGTTCATAACAGATTCCTGCAAATAAAAGGAGGCAGTAAAACTGCCTCCGAAGAGAGGGATTAGGCGATATCGAGGGTGCCTGCACGCGCTTTGCGTTTATAAACGAAGGTGGTGAGGATGATAGGTATCACCACGGCGATAACAATCGCGACTGCATAAATAGCCCAGAAACGTGGCTGAATAGACAGGATACCTGGCAGACCGCCGACACCGATTCCGTTAGCCAGCACGCCATTCAAGCCACAGAGCAGCCCGGCAATACCGGAGCCAACCATTGCGCACAGCATCGGGAAACGATACTTCAGGTTAATACCGTACATAGCCGGTTCGGTTACGCCGAGATAGGCGGAAATCGCGGCCGGAACAGAAATCTCACGCTCATTTTTCTTGCGGCTACAGATAATGATCCCGACAACAGCAGAGGCCTGAGCAATGTTAGAAAGCGCGATCAGTGGCCAGACGGGAGTGCCGCCCATACTTTGTACCATCTGCAAGTCGACGGCCAGAGTGGTCTGGTGAACCCCGGTAATAACCAGAGGAGCATAGAGGAAGCCAAACAGTGCAGCACCCACCGGAGCAAAGCTACCGGTCATCAGACTACGTACGACGAAGGCGACACCGTCACCAATCATGCGACCAAATGGACCGATAAGTGCGTGGGCCAGGAAGACGGCAATAATCAGGGAGCAGACAGGCACGATAACCAGATACAAGTAATCCGGTACGATGCGCTTAAAGAATCTTTCGATATAGGCTAAAGCGATACCCGCCAGTAATGCTGGAATAACTTGTGCCTGATAGCCCACTTTTTCAATCGCAAACAGGCCAAAGTTCCAGACTTCTGGGATCTTACTGCCAAGCTCATAGGCGTTCATCAATTGCGGAGAAACCAGGGTAATCCCCAGCACAATCCCCAGAATCGGTGTGCCGCCCAGCTTGCGTACCGTTGACCAACAGATACCCACCGGCAGATAGAAGAAGATAGCCTCGCCAATCAGCCACAGGAAGCTGTTCAGCCCTTCCAGTGAGGGGTACATCTGGACCAGAGTCTGGCCATCGCTCATCGGTAAATCACCGATGACATTACGGAAGCCGAGGATCAAACCCCCACTGATCAGCGCCGGGAGCAGTGGGAAGAAGATCTCTGCGAAATGCGAGATCAGCTGCTCGTACCATTTCATATTCTGACGGGCAGCGGCTTTTACCTGCTCTTTATCCTCAGAACTATGACCGGTGGTTGCCAGCAACGCTTTGTAATAGTCATCGACGTTAGTACCAATGACGACCTGAAACTGACCGGCATTGGTAAAACAGCCTTTCACCATCGAGAGATCTTCAATTTCTTTCGGGCGGGCATTTTCGGGGTGGTTAAGTACAAAACGCAGTCGGGTAATACAGTGAGTGACTGAGGCGATATTGTCGCGCCCACCAACTAGCTCGATCAGTTTATCGATATCCTGCTGTTTGACTTTGCTCATATCGTAATCTCTGGGAGGGTAAGAAACATACGTTAAGCTTAGCGGGTGATTCAGTTTTTAGGAAAGGGAACGTTCCCAATTTCCAGCAAAGATCACATTAAAGGGATTTTTATCGCTTATTGGAGCTGGCTGGGGATCACTATTTGCTGCAATTCCTGCTGCCCGGAGATCTGGGCAATGAGCTGTAATGCAGCCTGACTTCCTGCTTCACCGTAGCCAGGATCAACGGTGATAATCTCAGGATGAAGAAATGACATCAGGGGAGTATTCCCCACACTGGCGAGCTGAATATGGCTTTGGTTGTGCTGTTGCAGATATTTACTGGCTCCTAAGGCCAGGGTATCCGTTGCACAGACCAGGGCGGTTGTTTCGGGGAGGAGCACTTCAGCTGCATGTTCATAGCCTTGCTTCATCGCCAGACCCGGCAGGGTGGCATGGGGCTCAAGCTGATACTGCTGGCAAAAATCCAGATAGGCCTGATGACGACGATAGCCGGTTGTCACATCCGAATGTGGGACGCCAAGAAAACCAATATGCCGATGACCGCGTTCATATAATGCCGACATCAGCAGCTGAATAGCCCCTTCGTCGTCATAACACACCGAGGCAAAACCAGATGCATCGCGCGCCATCAGCACCAGCGATGAACGCCAGGGGTCTAACATTTTTTCAGTGATGCCGGTAAAACCAAACAGGATCACGCCATCAATATGGCGTCGCTGCAAGATGCCCAGATGCTCCGCCACTTTATCTGCCGAAAACTGACTTTCCATCATAATCGGATCATAACCCTGGGCGTAGAAATGAGGCAGCATGGTCTGGACTGCCAGATTCTCAGACAGCGAATCAAGGCGAGTAACAATGATAGCGACCACCTTATCACTTTGGCCGCGCATGGCACGTGCTGAACGAGAGGGCATAAAATTATGCTGCTGCAGTACGGCTTCAATACGCTCCCGGGTCTCAGCATTAACCCCACTTTCATTATTGAGGACACGCGAGACTGTCGACTTGCCAAAGCCACTCAGACGAGCAATATCTTTAATCGTAAGGCGGTTTTGCGTGGTCATTTTTTCTCACATTCCATCAGGTGTTAGGGTCAAAACAATTTTATGCTCATCAGTAAAGCAATACTGTTACTGCTCGCACTTACGGAAAACCGATGAGTGGCGATAGCCTATGCCATTCGGGGCACAGAGTAAAAGCTCTCATAAAGAAAACTGTGTGAACTCTACAGCGTCATCCCGCAACAAATAAAAATAGGGGGAGTTGCCCTGAGTGAGAGGATATTTTAGTCAACGTAAGTTATCCCTCAGTGTCAGGATGTTCTGACACTGAGGGTTGAATACGCTGATTTATAACTAGCGGCGTACAGCGATTGCTTCGATTTCGATCTTCACATCTTTTGGCAGACGAGCGACTTCAACACAAGAACGTGCCGGGAACACGGCATTGTGCTCAGTGAAGAAAGCTTCATAGGTTGCGTTGACGGTAGCGAAATCATTCAGGTCTTTGACAAAAACAGTCGTTTTTACGATATCGCCAACTTTCAGACCTGCAGCTTCAACAATCGCTTTCACGTTTTCCAGCGACTGGCGTGCCTGAGCAGAGACGTCGTCAGAGACAGCACCGGTTTTTGGATCAACCGGGATCTGGCCTGAAGTGATAATCATGCTACCAAGATCAACACCCTGGACATAAGGACCAATCGCTGCTGGGGCATTTTCAGTGCTAATAATGTGAGACATTTTTCTTCCTCTGTGGGCAAGTCAGGCAGATGGTAGGTCATCTGCCGGAACAAACAGGCCTGCGGCCTGTTTAGCTGATAAATCGCCGCTATTATAGAGAATGATAGCGCATGATTGTTAGCGATAGATCAAGCTGCCAGCACGACATGATGGGCAAACTCTTTCTCACAGTATTTACACTTAAGACTGATCTTTTCTGCGCGTTTTTCCACCGTGAAATAGGAAGAAACCGGTTCATTACGACTGACACAGTTACTGTTCGGACAAATCAGCACGTTCTCGATGAATTCAGGCATGCTAGGGCGACTCTTACCGACGACTTCATAATTATCAATACGGTTTACCGTTGCTTCTGGGGCATACAACGCCAGCTGGTTAACCTGGTCATCCGTCAGGAAGGTATTTTCTATTTTGATTAAGTCTTTACGGCCTTGCTCGCGAGACGGCAAATTCAGACCGATGGTGATGCGCTGATCGGTTTTGGTGAGTTTAAACAAGGTCAGCAGCTTAAAACCGACCTGGGCCGGGATATGATCGATAACAGTGCCGCGTTTGATGGCTTCAACTTGCAATTTATTATCATGTGTCATTTGTCTGTCCTCTCACTTAAACCAGTTCGCGATTCAACACCAGGGCCAGCAATGCCTGGCGGGCAAAAATACCGTTACCTGCTTGCTGGAAATACCAGGCATGCGGGGTTTTATCCACATCAGTGGTGATTTCATCAACACGCGGCAGAGGGTGCAGCACTTTCATATTCGCGCGTGCTCCTGCCAGGTCTGCTGCCCGCAAAATAAACTGGGCTTTGACGTTGGCATACTCTGAAGGGTCAAGACGTTCTTTCTGGACTCGGGTCATATACAGAATGTCCAGCGAGTCGACGACTTCATCAATGGCCTGATGGCAGCTCCAGGTAATGCCCTTTTCATCCAGCATATCGAGAATATATTGCGGCATCGACAGCACTGAAGGGGCAATAAAATAGAAGCGATTACCTGAGAATTTAGCCAGCGCCTGAGCCAGAGAGTGCACAGTACGACCATATTTTAAATCACCAACCATGGCAATATTCAGATTCTCAAGGCGTCCCTGGGTTTCCTGAATAGTGAAGAGATCCAGCAGCGTTTGCGTCGGATGCTGATTCGCACCGTCACCGGCGTTGATGACCGGGATATCACCAGCAAACTCCGTCGCCAGACGCGCGGCACCTTCTTGTGGATAGCGCATCACAATCGCATCGACATAGGTTCCGATAACAGAAATGGTATCTGCCAGCGTTTCCCCTTTTTTACCCAGAGAAGTATTACCGCTGTCAGAGAAACCCACTACAGAAGCGCCCAGGCGATGAATGGCGGTCTCAAAAGAGAGGCGAGTACGGGTTGAAGCCTCAAAGAAGCAGCTGGCGATAACCTTGTACTTCAGCAACTCAGGCTGTGGATTCGCTTTTAATTTTGCGGCGGTAGCCAGAACCAGTTCGAGTTCATCGCGACTGAGATCATTAATGGAAATGATGTGTTTCTTATAAAGTGGATTTGTCATATTTCTCTCCTGTTCTCGAGTCTCGAGCGATGGACAAAAAAAAGCCCCTCAACGAGGGGCTTTAGAAATTTGAATAGGCAACGGGAGGAAAAACGCCATAGCAACATCGGCAGTTTGTCGATGTGGTGTAACGGTCTGATAGAGACAATGGCGCATGCTTCCTCCTGGCAAATTGTCGCGCATTATACGCGGGTGTTTTTTGACTGCAACAGATTTAATCAGACTTTTTTCATCGATAGCAATCGGTTGCTATAACCAGCGCTGCTGACTTCTGGCTTATCCTGTTAAACGGCTTCTGTCCCTGTGAATACACCTCAAAGTGGGGGTTTTACCCTATGACCTGCTGCGGTTGTATGAACTTCCGCAAGTCTGTGATTTTTTTGTCATCTTATGATCTGCGTCGCTGGTGGTGGGCTAAAAAACCACGCTAGACTGAACATCTTAAAACAGCGTTTTAAATAAAGAGGGCATCATGATCATTGGTAATATCCATGCACTGCAAGACTGGCTGCCGGTAGAACTGCGTCAGGCAATTGAACACGTAAAAGCGCATGTCACTCCGGATACGCCTGTCGGCAAGCATGATATTGATGGTAATAACATCTTTATGCTCATTTCTGAGGACAGCACTGAGCCTCTGGCTGCGCGTAAAGCGGAATATCATGCGCGTTATCTGGATATTCAAATTGTTCTGCGTGGTCAGGAAGGCATGGTGTTCAGCTGCTTACCTGCCGGAAAGGCGGATACCGAACGTCTGGCAGACTGGGACATTGCTTTCCTGCCTGCGGGCGAGCAAGAAAAAAGCGTTGTCTTAAACGAAGGTGACTTCGTGGTCTTCTATCCAGGCGAAGTCCATAAGCCTCTGGTCGCTGTGGGCGAGCCTGCGATCGTGCGCAAAGTGGTGGTCAAAGTTAGCCAGAACTGATGTCATAGTCCGGCACTGAGTCCTCTCCCGCAGGAGAGGACCCGTAAACTTACCAGTCAGGTGCCAGCGTCGCCACCATCACCGCCTTAATGGTATGCATACGGTTTTCTGCCTGATCGAACACCACACTGTGTTCTGACTCAAATACCTCGTCTGTCACTTCCATCCCATTGTGTAAATCGAAGGTTTCCGCCATCTGCTTGCCCAGCGTGGTTTTTTCATCATGGAAGGCTGGCAGGCAGTGCAGGAACTTCACCTGTGGGTTACCGGTTAAGGCCAGCATTTGCTTATTGACCTGATAAGGGCGCAGCAGCGCGATACGTTCAGCCCATTTCTCTTTGGCTTCGCCCATTGATACCCAGACGTCGGTATAAATAAAGTCAGCGCCTGCGACTCCGGCAGCAATATCTTCCGTCAGTGTGATGTTGCCGCCATTTTTTTCCGCCAGTTCACTGCACTGACTGACCAGCTGTGGCTCAGGCCAGCAGCTCTTAGGGGCCACTAAACGTAAGTTCAGACCGGTGAGGGCGGCGGCTTCCAGCATAGAATTACCCATGTTGTTACGCGCATCACCGACATAGGCCAGAGTCATTTGCTTAAAGGTTTTGCCCGGTAAATGCTCCTGCATGGTCAGCAAATCAGCCAGCAGTTGCGTCGGGTGATATTCATTTGTCAGGCCATTCCAGACCGGCACGCCGGCAAATTCTGCCAGGGTTTCGACGATTTCCTGACCATAACCCCGGTACTGGATACCGTCATAGATACGCCCTAATACCCGGGCGGTATCTTTTATTGATTCTTTATGCCCTATCTGGCTACCACTTGGGCCAAGATAGGTAACGCGTGCACCCTGATCGTAAGCGGCAACTTCGAAAGAGCAGCGAGTTCTGGTCGAATCTTTTTCGAAGATGAGCGCAATATTTTTACCGACAAGCTTTTGACTTTCCGTCCCTTTTTTCTTGTCGCTCTTTAGTTTTGCCGATAAAGATAATAATTCGTTGAGCTGGGTAGGGGTAAAATCAAGTAATTTAAGAAAGTGTTTCTGATAAAAGTGACTCATCTTAACCTCACGTGGCACGCGCCATGAATTGAATTAAAATTCAATTTATATGTATGAATATTCAATTGCAACCCTGAGTAAGAAATCTTTGCTGTGAAAGGTGGAGGCAAACCGCTCTGTATGTGAGAATAAGCCCGTGTGCCGATACATGTGAGGACAGGATCATGGCAAATTCAGAAGAGCTGGAAGAACAACGCGGAGAAACGCGTTTAATTATTGAAGAACTGCTGGAAGACGGCAGCGATCCCGACGCGCTTTACACCATCGAACATCATCTTTCTGCTGATGATTTCGAAACCCTTGAAAAAGCCGCTGTTGAGGCATTCAAACTGGGCTACGAAGTCACTGATCCTGAAGAACTTGAAGTCGAAGAAGGTGATGTCGTTATTTGCTGTGATGTGCTGAGCGAATGCGCATTAAATGCTGAATTGATTGATTCCCAGGTTGAGCAGTTGATGAACCTTGCCGAAAAATTCGATGTTGAATATGACGGCTGGGGCACTTACTTCGAAGATCCGAATGGTGAAGACGACCAGGAAGACGGCGAAGAAGAAGATGAAGAAGACGACGGTGTGCGTCACTAAACACCAGTGATGGTGCAGCAGCGCCCGCTGCTGCATTTCAGGATAAGGCATGAACCTACAACAACTTCTCTCCCCCATTAATCATTTTCTGCATTGCCCAACGCCCGAGGCGTGGATAGAACAAGCCCGCAAGCCAGAAAATTTATCGCTGTTACTGACCGACCATCTGATATGTGAGCTAAAAGCGGCCCAGACCGGGATGTTCCTGATCCGTAAATATGTGGCAGATAAAGAAACGTCAGACGTCCTGCTAGCCTTGCTACGCCCCTATGAAGTGTTTGCTTTTAGTGACGGACCAGAGCCTGACTTTCTGGCACTGCATAAAGCACTGAGCAAAAGGCTGATGCCAAAGACGCAAGGCGACTGGGAACAAACGCTTATCGACAGCATGACATCACTGATCAAAGAGGAGCTACACCACTTCTGGCAAGTGCGTGAAATCATGCTGGCGCGTGATATCCCTTATATCAAAATGACGGCCAGTCGTTATGCCAAGGGGCTGTTAGGCCAGACGCGGACTCATGAACCTCTGATGCTGGTGGATAAACTTATCTGTGGCGCTTATATCGAAGCCCGTTCCTGTGAGCGTTTTGCCGCGATTGCTCCGTATCTTGATGATGAGTTAAGCCATTTTTATCTGTCGCTATTACGTTCTGAAGCCCGCCACTACCAGGATTATCTGAACCTGGCAGAGCAAATTTCCGGGGGCGATATTCAGGACAGGGTGAAGTTTTTTGGCGAAGTGGAAGCCGCACTGATCCAAAGCCCTGACGATACCTTCCGCTTTCACAGCGGCATTCCTGTTTCAGTGTAAGAACCGTCAATGGCGTACAGGGCATCATCACGTCTGGTGCTTGATGCCCTGAAGTACCGACAAAAAGTGTTTACTGCTTGAACAGTGTTACGCGACTCGCTAAGGTAGCTGCGATTTTACCCTCCTGGAAGACATCATGATAACCCTCGCGCTGATTGACGATCATCTTATCGTTCGCTCAGGTTTTGCCCAGTTACTGGCTCTGGAACCTGATTTTCAAGTGGTTGCGGAATTTGGCTCTGGTCGTGAAGCCCTGGCTGGCCTGCCGGGTCGTGGCGTGCAGGTGTGTATCTGCGATATCTCGATGCCTGATATTTCGGGGCTGGATCTGCTTGGTCAGCTTCCACAGGGGATGGCGACCATTATGCTGTCGGTACATGACAGCCCGGCCTTAATTGAACAGGCGTTAAAAGCCGGCGCCCGCGGATTTTTATCAAAACGCTGTAGTGCCGACGAGCTGATCGTCGCTATCCACACCGTTGCCACTGGCGGCTGCTATCTGACCTCTGATATTGCCCGCAAGCTGACCGTTGGGCGTCAGGACCCACTGACCAAAAGAGAGCGGCAGGTCGCGGAAAAACTGGCGCAAGGCATGGCGGTGAAAGAAATCGCCGCAGAGCTGGGACTATCGCCTAAAACCGTCCATGTGCATCGAGCCAATTTAATGGAAAAACTCGACCTGCATAATGACGTTGAGTTAGCTCGCTATATGTTTGCGGGCTGGTAATGTACGCGCTGCTGACCCGGCTGGCGGGAATTATTGCCAGCTTTTTTACTTTTGCCGCCGCATGGTTCTGCTTGTGGAGCATTAGCCTGCATCTGGTGGACAGCCCGGAACTGGCAGTGCTGTTATTCCCGTTTGGTTTACGTATGGGGCTGATGCTGCAATGCCCGCGTAGATACTGGTTAGTGTTACTGGGTACGGAGTGGCTATTACTGGGCTGGCTATCCTGGCAGGTGGAACTACCGCATCTGCCCTTTTTACTGATTGGTAGCCTGCTGAGTATGCTGCCGGTGGTATTTACCGCCCGTTATGCCGCCAGCCACGACTGGCGAACACTACTGCGTCAGGGCGCTGCGCTGATTGCCGCGGCACTGTTACAGTCATTACCCTGGGTTGAACAGGGCGCAGGGGCGCTGAATGTGTTGCTGGTGACGCTGACCGGGAGCTTAACCTTATCCCCTATTTGCCTGGTTATCTGGCGCTATCTGACCAGTACTGTCTGGCAGCCTTTGGGGCCTTCCCTGGTGACCCAGCCCGTTAACTGGCGTGCGCGTCACCTGATCTGGTATCTGGTGCTGTTTGCTATCAGTCTCTGGCTACAACTGGGACTCCCCGCCGGTCTGGCACGCTTTACGCCTTTTTGTCTGGCTTTGCCGATTATCGCGCTGGCCTGGCATTACGGCTGGCAGGGAGCCTTAATTGCCACCCTGATGAATGCCATTGCGCTGATTGCCAGCCAGACATGGCATGCCTATCCGCTTGATCTGCTGCTCTCATTGCTGGCGCAGAGCCTGACGGGACTGCTGCTGGGAGCCGGTATCCAGCGTCTGCGCGAGCTGAACCTGTCATTACAAACTGAACTCCAGCGTAATCATCGGCTGGTGGAGCGCTTACTGGAAACGGAAGAGAGTGTCCGCCGGGATGTGGCGCGGGAACTGCATGATGATATCGGACAAACCATCACCGCAATCCGTACCCAGGCCAATATTGTGCAGCGCCTGGCGCGGGATAATCCCAGTATCAAACAGAGTGCGGGTCATATCGAGCAGCTTTCTCTTGGGGTCTATGATTCAGTGCGTCGCCTGCTCGGGCGTTTACGTCCACGACAGCTGGATGACCTAACCCTGGCGCAGGCCATCAGTGCTCTGATGCGCGAAATGGAGCTGGCAGGACAGGGCATTGTCAGCCATATCGACTGGCAAATTGATGAGTCGCTACTGAGTGAAAGCCAGCGCGTCACGCTCTTTCGTATCTGTCAGGAAGGGCTGAATAATATCGTCAAACACGCCAATGCACAGGCTGTAACGGTGCAAGGCTGGCAGCAAGAGCAGCGGCTGATGCTGGTGATTGAAGATGATGGCAGTGGATTACCGGACGATTCAGGACAACCTGGTTTTGGCCTGACGGGGATGCGTGAACGTGTCTCCGCGCTGGGGGGAACACTGGCAATTTCTTGTACCCATGGAACCCGCGTCAGTGTGAATCTGCCCTTAGGCTGGTAAGAGAAACAAATTATGTTCCGTTTTTTAAAAGTCCCTGACAATATTCAGCCCCTCGGTTCTCAAACTGAAATCGATGACCGCTACCGCTACTGGCGCAGACATATTCTGCTGACTATCTGGCTGGGTTACGCGCTGTTTTATTTCACCCGTAAAGGGTTCAATGCTGTCGTCCCGGAAATTCTGGACGCTGGCGTGATGACCCGAACCGATATCGGTTTACTGGCGACCCTGTTTTATATCACCTACGGCTTATCAAAGTTTCTGGCGGGTATTGTCAGCGACCGCTCCAACGCGCGCTATTTTATGGGCCTCGGGCTGATAGCCACCGGGGTGATTAATATCCTGTTTGGTTTTTCCACCTCGCTATGGGCCTTTGCGTCGCTGTGGGTTTTGAACGCCTTTTTCCAGGCCTGGGGCTCACCGGTGTGTGCTCGTCTGCTGACCACCTGGTACTCGCGTACTGAGCGCGGTGGCTGGTGGGCACTCTGGAATACGGCGCATAATATTGGCGGTGCACTGATCCCGATAATGATGGGCGCGGTGGCTCTGCACTATGGCTGGCGTAGCGGCATGATCATTGCCGGAGTGATGGCGATTATTGGCGGTTTATTTGTCTGCTGGCGTTTACGTGACCGTCCCCAGAGCGTGGGTCTGCCAGCGGTTGGCGAGTGGCGACATGATGCGCTCGACATCGCTCAGCAACAGGAAGGGCTGGGGCTGACGCAGAAAGAGATCCTCTATAAGTATGTGCTTGCTAACCCCTATATCTGGTTGCTGTCCCTGTGCTATGTCCTGGTGTATATCGTCCGTACGGCTATCAATGACTGGGGCAACCTGTATATGTCTGAGACGCTGGATGTCGGGTTAGTGACCGCTAACTCAGCGGTGACGATGTTTGAATTGGGCGGGTTTATTGGTGCGCTGGTGGCGGGCTGGGGCTCCGATAAGCTGTTTAATGGTAACCGCGGACCGATGAATCTGATCTTTGCCGCGGGCATTTTGCTTTCGGTCGGTTCACTGTGGTTAATGCCGTTCCACACTTATGTGATGCAAGCCGCCTGCTTCTTCACCATCGGATTTTTTGTCTTCGGCCCGCAAATGCTGAT
>Ga0302347_1003167_pt1 | contig 15061 bp, 21 predicted proteins | sample PhyWR1_FD_202178 | JGI IMG/M metagenome (GOLD analysis project Ga0302347, IMG submission 202178) | Leaf surface microbial communities from wheat plants in UC Gill Tract Community Farm, Albany, California, United States - DLSL W.R1 (v2)... | ecosystem: Host-associated > Plants > Phyllosphere >...
CTGATCGGTGAGTTGCTGATCAACCATGCGATGGGCCACAACGTGAAGGTGTACATCCAGTCGGACGTGATGAACCGCAAGCGTGACGCGCTGGAAAAGTGGCACGCCCATCTAGATGAGAAGGGTTTCAGCCTGATCCACGGGCAGACAGGCGTTAGATTCGGAGAATCCGGTAATACGCTGGAGGCCGCTAACGGCGTGGCTTGCAGTGCTATTCAGAAAACAACCATAGGCGAGGATATAAAATGATGATTCGCAAACCGCTGCACCGGCCTTTGGGTGATACCGAACACATGCTTGAGCAATGGGGCTGGTGGCGGATGGACGGGATGGGGATTCCCAGTTATGCCTCACCCATGCTGGCACTGATGCGTGACGCGCTGCCTTCCAGCACGAAGTCGTACACCATCACTGATGAGCTTGCATGTGTGGTTGATGGGGCATTGGCCAGGCTATGCAAGCGTGATCAGCAGATGGGCGATATGGTTTGGTTGTACTACGGCGCCAAGTGGCCGGCCATTCGCGTGGGTCGTCACTACAAGGTGAGTGAGATGAAGGCCCGGGAGCTGATCAAGGCAGGTGTGGCCTGGGTAGACTGCGTTTTGGAGACTCTGCGCGAAGCCGCGTAAAAAGGGTTGTCCATATGGAATAGGTTTGTTTTGATGGCACCGTGTTTAGCTGTTACAGCGGGACACAGATCGAGAGCATCGCTGGCTCGGGCTTTAATTGTTGCAAGGCGTAAAAAATTACTTCTGTTTTACTTACTCACTGTAGTTGTCGTAACCTCAAGGTTTAGATAAGCGAGCGACCAATAATGGACTATTTAACAGCCTACAATCACATCACGGAAAAGATGCTTAGTTGGAATTTTGTTATAACCAATGAAACCAGCACGGGCTTCGACCTGGGTTATTTCTTAGGTCATGGTAGTTATGATTGCTCTGAACCCGATCCGCTAAAAAAGAAGCGTCTTGATTATGGGAGTTTCAATGGAAACGTTCGCGTAGTAGCCAAGGACTTCCGAGTGACGATAGCTGATGCCGATCATGCGCTAGACGAGATGAAAGATCGGTTGCGAAACCATGGTCAGTTTGATCGTATCAAGAACTTGTTTTAAACCATTTCCTCAATATTTATTGAGTCAATTGTGAACCCCGCCTTGTGCGGGGTTTTTCATTTCTAGCTCCCAACTCGGGAGGACACCGGATGCCTCATATGCCTGACAAACCAGACACCTGGGTGATCGTACTCGCGTGGCTGAGTCAGCACTCCCCGACGATCTATGCCGCCTCACTGTCCTTTGTGATGGCTGCACTGCGTATCGTCTATGGCGGCGGCACTCGGCGGCAGGCGCTGCTTGAGGCAACCATCTGCACGCTGCTGACGATCAGCCTGATCTCAGTGCTTGAGTACTTCGGTCTGCCTTCCAGTCTGGCCACACCGGCAGGGATATGGATTGGTTTCCTGGGGGTGAAGAAGATCGCCAACCTGGCTGACCGCTTCGCTGACTTCAAGTTACCCCGGCGATCAGACTGATGCGCTACCGAGATTTAGTGCGAAGGACAAAGCGGGAGCTCAAGGTATGTATGAAGCGTGGCGCTCCAGATTGGTTGAGTGGGTATGCCAATGAGTCGATGGCCAAAGCGGATTACTTTCATGTCAGGCGTCTCAGTCAGAGTTGTTCGGTGCGAAGTCGTGCCATGAATGAGCTTCTACAACTTGGGGACATGCTGCGTTATTGGCGGCGATGGTCTTGATACTCACATAAGGACACATCGCCATGGCGCTACGACCTCAGAAGCCCTGTAACGCCCAAGGCTGCAACAGGCTCACGCGCAACCCGCGCTACTGCGACGATCACCTTAACCTGCTCAAGAGCGTCACCCGCGAGAAGCCCCGCGAATCCAGCTCGGCCCGTGGCTACAACTACAAGTGGCAGCAGGCCCGGGCGGGCTACTTGGCCAAGCATCCGCTGTGTTGCCACTGTTCGGCCCGCGATCTGGTTGTTGCTGCCACGGATGTTGACCATATCGTCCCGCACAAGGGTGATATGGCGCTGTTCTGGCAGCGATCCAACTGGCAGGGGCTCTGCGGGCCTTGCCACTCCACCAAGACGGCCACAGAAGACGGTGGATTTGGCAACTCCAGGCGCTCTGGTGCAAAAAATGGCTGATTTTTCAATTAAAAATATACAAATAAGAATCATTCGCCTCCATGAGGAGGGGGGAGGTCAAAACTTTGGGGCTCTTTTCTCCTAGACCGCGCCCTCAAGAGGTTTTGTTCGCCCGCGAAATTAAAAAATCAGGAGTTGCGCTATGGGGGGCACCGCCACGGTCGCTGGCCGTGGTCGAAAACCCAAGCCCACGGCCCAGAAGAAACTCGCCGGGAACCCCGGCAAGCGGGCTTTAAACACCTGTGAACCGCAGTTCTCGACGGTCACCAATATTGATCCACCCGAGTGGCTGAGCGCACGCGCCGCCACGATGTGGCGAATGCTGATCCCTGAATTATTGCGCGAGCATGTTGTTGCGCTGACGGATTTGCACAACGTCGAAGCGTTCTGCACCGCCTACGACAAGTGGCGGATGGCTGAAGAGGCCGTCCAGCAGTTCGGCATCGTCGTCGAATCCGCCCAGGGCAGCCCGATGAAAAACCCGGCACTTACCGCCGCCAACGAATCCATGCGCCAACTGGTGACCTTCGGTTCATTGCTGGGCCTGGACCCATCAAGCCGCAGTCGCATCATTGGCGGCAATAAACACACCTCAACCAACGAATTCGCCCAACTACTGAGTACCTAATGAGCAAAGTCCTGCACGCCAACGTCGACAAGGCGATGGTGTGGGGGCGTTCTGTTTTGCGCGGCAAGGTGCCGGCGTGCCGGTACATTCATCAGGCGGTGCAACGTCACTTTGATGACCTGGCCAACAGCCGCAAGCGTACCTTTCGCTTCAAGTTCGACCCGGCCAAAGCCGAGAAGAAGCTCAAACTGATCCAGCTGCTGCCGCACACAAAAGGGGAGTGGGCATTCAAACGCCAACTCATCACCCTGGAGCCGTGGCAGTTGTTCGGTCTGGCCGTGACCTTCGGTTGGGTCAAGAAGAAGGGCGGGCACCGGCGCTTTCGTGAGAGCTATTGGGAAGTGCCGCGCAAAAACGGTAAATCCGTGGTGGCGGGCGGTGTGGGCATCAGCATGTTTGTGGCAGATGGCGAGTACGGCGCCGAGGTCTACGCCGGTGCTACCACCGAGAAGCAGGCGTGGGAGGTGTTTCGCCCGGCCAAGCTGATGATTACCAAGTCACCGATGCTGGTGGAGGCCGCAGGGATTGAGGTCAACGCCTCAAATATGAACATTCCGTCCGACTTCAGCCGCTTTGAGCCGCTGATCGGCAACCCCGGCGACGGCGCATCACCGAGCTGCGCCATCGTCGACGAATACCACGAACACCCGACCTCTGCGCAGTACGACACCATGCTCACCGGCATGGGCTCCCGTCGCCAACCGCTGATGTTCATCATCACCACGGCCGGTGCCGACATTGAAGGGCCTTGCTACGACAAGCGCCGGCAAGTGATCGAAATGCTCGAAGGCACGGTGCCGGATGAAGAGCTGTTCGGCTGGATCTGGACCCTGGACGAGGGCGACGACTGGACCGACCCGAAGATGCTGGCCAAGGCCAACCCCAACCACGGGGTATCGGTGTTCCAGGAGTACCTGGAGAGCCAGCAAGCGCGAGCCATTCGCTCGGCTCGCTTCACCAACACCTTCAAAACCAAGCACCTCAATCTCTGGGTAAGTGCAAAAACCGGCTTCTACAACGTCGAAAGCTGGCGTACCTGCGAAGACACCGCGCTCACCCTGGAGCAGTTCGCCGGGCAGGAATGCATTCTGGGTTTCGACTTGGCACGCAAGCTCGACATGAACTCAATGGCGCGGCTGTTCTGGCGGGTGATCGACGGCCGGGTGCATTACTACTGCATCGCGCCGCACTTCTGGGTGCCTGAAGACACCGCCTACAACACCGACAACAAGCGCATGTCGGAACGCTTTCAGGCGTGGATCAACTCCGGCCATCTGCAAACCACAGACGGCGCCGAGATCGATTACCGCGAGATTCTCGACGAGGCCAAAGAGGCCAACCACATCGCCCCGGTGCGTTGGTGCCCCATCGACCCGCACGGTGCGACGGGCCTTAGCCATGACCTGGATGACGAGGGTTTCAACCCGGTCACCATCACCCAGAACTTCACCAACATGTCCGACCCGATGAAAGAGCTGGAAGCAGCCATCGAGTCGGGGCGTTTTCACCATGACGGTAATCCGATCATGACGTGGTGCATCGCCAACGTGATCGGCAAACACATGCCCGGCAACGATGACGTAGTGCGCCCGATCAAGCAGGGCGACGACAACAAAATCGACGGCGCCATTGCGCTGATCATGTCCATAGGGCGGGTGCTGGCAAACCTTCATCCGGAGGAAACCCTCTCAGACCATATTACAAAGCACGGAATCAGATCCCTATGACCGATGTAATCAAAGTATCTGTGTCGATGGCGCTGAAAAATGCGCTGCCTGATTTAGTCGGCGTTCTTGGCTTGGGGCTACTCACACGCGGCCTGTGGGTTTGGATGGGCGAACCCTTGGCGTTGACCGTATGCGGCTCACTCTTGATTGTTTTATCTGTTGCTTCGGTAGTGCGGGGTAATCGCTGATGCTGCGTGCACTTCTAGGGCGTAAGAGCTCCCCCCAGGCAATCGACACGTCAGAGAAACTGGCCCAAGCCCTGGGCGCAGGCTATGAAACCCATGCCGGGCAGCGCGTAACCACCAGCAGCGCGCTGCAGCAGTTGGTCGTTTTCAACTGCATCAGGGTGTTATCCGAATCCATTGGCATGTTGCCGTGCCGGCTGCTGAAACAAACCGGCAAGGTTCGTCTGCCTGCCACTTCGCACCGCCTGTATCCGCTGCTGACAATGGCGCCCAACAGCTTCATGACCTCCCAAGAGTTCTGGGAAATGCTGGTGGCGTGCTTGTGTCTGCGCGGTAATTTCTTCGCCTACAAGGTGATGGCGCTGGGCAACGTGGTCGAGCTGCTGCCGCTCAACCCCGACATTGTGACGCCCAAGCTCAAAGACGACTGGACGGTGGAATACACCGTCAACTTCAAAACCGGTCAGCGGGTGCTGACACAGGACGAAATCTGGCATGTGCGGCTGTTCACCCTCGACGGACTGAATGGCTTGAACCCCATCGCCTACGCACGGCAAGCCCTGGGCCTTGGCCAGGCGATGGATACCCACGCCGCCAAGCTATTTACCAATGGTGCGGTCACCAGCGGCGTGCTGCAGACCGAGCAAACCTTGACCGATGAAGCCTTTGCCCGACTCAAAACCGAGTTTCAGGGCGAGCACATGGGCGTGGCCAACGCTTATAAACCGATGATTCTGGAAATGGGCCTGGACTGGAAACCCATCAGCCTCAATGCCCAGGACACCCAGTTCATCGAATCGAAAAAGATGAGCGAGGCGCAAATCTGCGGTCTGTTCCGTGTGCCGCCACACCTGGTGGCCAGCATGGAAAAAATGACCCTCAACAACATCGAGCACATGGGTATGAGCTTTGTGAACTACTCACTGGTGCCGCTGATGACCCGCATCGAGCACCGTATTCAGGTGGGCTTGCTCAACGAAACCGACCGCCTGACCCATTACGCCAAATTCAACGCCGGTGCCCTGATGCGCGGCGACCTCAAAGGCCGTTACGAGTCCTACGGTAAGGGCATCCAGTGGGGGATTTTGAGCCCCAACGACTGCCGCGAACTTGAAGACGAAAACCCCCGCGAGGGCGGCGACATCTACCTGACCCCCATGAACATGACCACCAAACCGGAGTCGCCCGATGCAGACGAAACAACGGCTTGATCTGCCCCTGACCATCAAATCGGTCAGCGACAGCGGCGAGTTTGAAGGCTACGGCTCCGTGTTTGGCGTTGAAGACAGCTACAGCGATGTAGTGGTGCGCGGCGCCTTCGCCGCCACGCTGGAAAAGTGGAAGGCCAAAGACCGACTGCCCGCCATGCTCTGGCAACACATCATGAGCGAGCCCATCGGCATCTACACCGAGATGCGCGAAGACGATGTGGGCCTGTACGTCAAAGGCCGCTTGCTGATCGACGCCGACCCGCTGGCCAAGCGCGCCCATGCCCATATGAAGGCGGGCAGCCTGACCGGCATGTCCATCGGCTACATGCTCGATGACTACGAATACGACAAGGAAAAGGGCGTCTGGATACTGAAAGCCATCGACCTCTGGGAAGTCTCCCTGGTCACCTTTCCGGCCAACGACGAAGCCCGGATCACCGATGTGAAATCTCTGCTGGCCCGTGGCGAAACACCGCCGCCCAGCAAAGTGGAGCGCGCCCTGCGAGAGGTAGGGTTTTCGGGCTCCCAGGCCAAGGCCTTTATGGCCAAAGGCTACAGCGCAGTATCACCGCGAGAGGCGGGTGTTGACGACGCAATGCAATCCCTCAAATCACTTTTGACCCGCATTTAAGGAGCCTCTCATGGCTGTTGAAAAGAAAGACATTGAAGACGTCGCCGAAGCCCTGGGCAAGAAGTTCGACGAATTCAAAAAGACCAACGACAAGCGTATCGACGGCCTGGAGGAAGAGAAGGGCAAGCTGTCCGGGCAGGTCGACACCCTCAACGAGAAACTGGGCGAACTGGATGCCCTGAAATCCTCGCTTGAGAAAGAACTGATTGCCCTCAAGCGCCCGGACGGCACCGGCACCAAGGCCGCCAGCGAACACAAAGCGGCGTTCTTGCAGTTTGTGCGCAAGGGCATCGACACCGGGCTTGGCGAACTGCAAGCCAAGGCGCTGCAGATTGGCGTCGAATCGGATGGGGGTTACGCCGTTCCCGAAGACCTGGACCGCAGCATTATCGAACTGCTGCGCGAAACCTCGCCGATGCGCCAGGTGTGCAACCAGATCACCGTGGGCACCCCGGACTACAAGCGTCTGGTGAACCTCGGCGGCGCCGGTTCGGGCTGGGTGGGTGAAACGGCCGAGCGACCAAAAACCGACACCCCGACCCTGGGTCAAATTTCTGCCTTTATGGGCGAAATTTACGCCAACCCGCAGGCGACCCAAACCAGCCTTGACGATTTGTTCTTCAACGCTGAAGGCTGGCTGAACGATGAGGTGTCCCGCGAGTTTTCCGAAAAAGAGGGCAACGCTTTTTTGCTTGGCAACGGCACCAACAAACCGAAAGGCTTGCTGGCCTACACCCTCGATACGAAAAACGATGCCGAGCGCGAGTTTGGCGTGCTGCAAAAGATCATCACCGGCGCCGCTGGCCAAATCACCGGCGACAACCTGATTGACCTGATCCACGCCTTGAAAGCGGGCTACCGCGCCAACGGCACCTGGATGATGGGCAACCTCACCGTCGCCTATATGCGCAAACTCAAGGACAAGGAAGGCAACTACCTGTGGCGCCCGGGTCTGGAAGCCGGAGCACCGTCTGTGCTGCTGGGTTACGGCATCACCGAAAATGAAGACATGCCCGATGTGGCAGCGGATGCCAACGCCATCGCCTTTGGCGACTTCAAGCGTGCATACACCATCGTCGACCGCATTGGCACCCGGGTACTGCGCGATCCGTACACCAACAAACCTTATGTGGGTTTCTACACCACCAAACGTGTCGGCGGCATGCTGGTCGACTCCCAGGCAGTCAAAATTCTCACCCTCAGCGCGGAATAACGGGCAGGGCGCCTGCGGGCGCCCATGCCTCTGGAGATCGCCATGCCTACGATATTGGTCACCAAGCCATTTCCCTTTGCGGAGGATGGCAATCACGTCATTCAAATTGAAACCGGTGAGCAGGAAGTCTCCGAACGTTGTGCGTTGGTGGCAGTCGACCACTTGAAGATCGCCACGTTGGTTGAAAGCTCAAAAACCGAGCGCAAAACCAAGGCCAAGCCTTGATTGCATTGAGCCTCGTGAAGCAGCAACTGCGGGTGTTTCACGATGATGAAGACCTGTTGATTCAGGGTTACACCGATGCGGCGCTCAGCGCCTTTGAAAGCTGGACCAACCGTACCCTGATCGACCCCGCACACGCGCTGCCCGACCCGCCGGGCAATGCCATCGCCCTTAGCAAAAGCATTCAACAGGGCGCCTTATTGCTGATCGGCCACTGGTACGCCAACCGCGAAACCGTGGCGGTGGGCGTGTCAGCCATTGAACTGCCAATGGCCACCAACGCACTGTGGAACCCCCACCGCTGGGTGAATGTATGAGAGCCGGTCCACTGCGACACCTGTGCATGCTGCGCGGCCTCACTGAAACCAAGGACGAGCTCAACCAGCCGGTCAAAGGCTGGGCCGATATCGGTAAGGTCTGGGCTGAAATCAAGGCTCCGTCCGGGCGGATGTACGAGGCCGCTTCGCAGATGCAGGCGCAGATCAACGCCGAAATAAACATTCGCTACCGCCGTGACGTTATGGCCGGTCAGCACCTGGTACATGACGGCATCACCTACGAAGTCATTGCACCGCTGCCGACCAACCAGCGGGACATGCTCAAACTCATGTGCAAAACGGTGAAACCCAATGAGTAACGGATCAGTCAGCATCCTGGGCCTTGGGGAGTTGCAGGCGGACTTTGAGCGTTTGTCCCGGGCCACGGGCAATAAGGTGGCGCGTGATGCCGTAATGGCAGGTGCCCGGGTCGCCCGCGACAGAGCCCGGGCCCTGGCGCCTGTGCGTACCGGCCGGCTGAAGAAAAACATCACCGCAACGCGCCTCAAACAATCAGAAACCCCAACCGGCGCCACAGCGGGCATCCGGGTCAATAAGCCCAAAGGCAAATCCACCAAGGCCATCAAATCCCGGGGCAAGAAAAGACGCAGCACCAAGACTGTTTACGACGCGCCTTACTACTGGTGGTTTGTTGAGTTTGGTACGTCCAGGCATGCCGCCGCGCCGTTTATGCGCCCCGCGTGGGACAGCAGCCTGCCGCAAATCGAAAAGGCCGTTACCGACAAGCTGGCCCAAGGCATTGATAACGCCATCACCGGGTAACCCCATGATCGAAAACTCACTGATCGACAGGCTCTCGCCTCTGGTCGACGGGCGCGTGTACTTCGGCGTTGCCCCCGAGGGCGCGGCCTTGCCCCGTTTGATCCTGCAAACCGTCAGCGAAGGCGCCGGATTCACCCTCACCGGCTGGGACGGCTCCAGCGACCTGAGCATTCAGGTGGACGCCTGGGGCGCCAGTCACTTCAAAGCCCTGACCCTTGCCCGGCAAGCCTTTACCGCCATGACCAATGACGGCGACGACTTCACCACCGGCAGTGCAGACCGGCTACCGGACGCCTTTGAAGACGACACCGAACTTTTCAGCGTGAGCTGGGAATACACCCTGCAACCTTGATAGGAGGCCACATGGCCGCTCAAACCCCGACCAAAGCCAAGTTCGTCAAAACCCAGGGCACCAAGCTCAAGGTTTCCAAACTCACCACCCTTGATCCCAAAGACCCCACGCTGTTGTGGGCAGACCTCTCGGTCACCATCAAACAGCCGCAGTTCCAGGGCGGGCAGTCGGACGAAATCGAAGTCTCTACCCTGTCCAGCGAAGCCAAGGAATTTACCACCGGCCTGGCGGACAACGGCACCTTCACCATGTCCGGCAACTGGAAGGCCGACGACGAGGCGCAAACCGTGTTGCGTACCGCCCGAGACGATGGTGAACCACGGGCTTTCAGCACGGGGTTTAAAGACGGCACCTCTTCGGAGTTTTTGGGCCTGGTCACCCAGTTCACCTGGGACGCCGCCCCCAACGGCACCGTAAACGGCACCTTTAACGTCCGTATCACCGGCGCGGTTTCCTTCAATGTGCCGGTGAAAGCGTAATGGCCCGGGTAAAAGCCGTAGAAAGCGGCCTTCGTGCGTTTGCGCTCGATCCACTGCGCAACTTCAAACACGAAACCGTGGCGGTAGCAGAGTGGGGCGGTGCGCTAGTGACCGTCCGGGCACTGAGTGCCGGCGACTGGGTGGAATACCGTCGCCGCGCCGCCGAGTTGGTGTCTGCTGCCCGTGTTGAGGCGGGGCTCAGTGCTCATATGGTGGAAGCGGCCGAAGGCGAAGAGTCACCGCCTGAGCCTCAAGTGGAGGTCAACGCCAACTTGCTCTACGCCTTTGTGTTGGTGCGCACCTTGTTCGATGAAAACCAACAGCGGGTTTTCTGCGATGAGGACGTAGACGAAGTGGCCGAGGCATTCAGCCCCGTGCATGACCGGCTTTCAGCCAGGGTCTTTGAGCTGAGCGGCGTGGGCCTGAACGAAGACACCCCCGACCCGGTGGACGCAGCGGGAAACGCCTGACGGCGGAACCGGCGCTGGCTTTTATGCTGGCGCTGGCCCTCCGCCTGGGCATGACCTTGCACGACCTGCGCGAACAAATGAGCGCAGAAGAGCTGATGCTGTGGATGGCTTACGACCGGCAGTCACCGATTGGCGATATTCGCGGGGATATTCAGGCATCGATCATTGCGGCATCCACGCTCCAGGCCCAGGGCGCCAAAGTAACCACCTACGACATGATGCCGCAGTGGGCGCCGGAAACAGTGCTGCCGGTGGATGAAGAGCTGGAAGCGGCTGAAGGGGAGGCGTCTTTCAGGGCATACCTGCAGGGTATGAGTGATGCCTGAGAAGGTTGGGGTTTCTGAATCAGCTGTTACAGTTGACCCTTTTTGTCAAAGGAAGGCACCTCATGTTGGTAAAACTGTTAATAGCATCAGCCGTTATTTTGGTCGGTGTGATCGTGATTTGTCGGCGGTTGGCCAAAAAGAAAAATCAGGAATCGAAGCTGCGAGGCATCGTGTTCGCCGGTTTGGCCACCATTGTGCTGATCTGGTGGGGTTTCTATTGGTCCAACCCGGAGCGGGACCCTGGCAGCGTGGTATTGAATGAGGATGCGTTGAGTCAGTACAGCATCGATCAATACCCGCGCTTTTATGAAAACTGGGGCGAAGAGGGGATTAAGCGTATCGAAGCGCAGGAACGGGTCGCTTTAGACAAAGTGTCCCGGCAAAAACGCTGTGATGCCGTGTATGTAGTCGGTTTGGCCGAAAAGCAAAGCACCCCGCCAAACCATATTGTGGTCTTTGCCAACTGTGAAAACGGCTACCAGTTCTACGTTGGGCCGGATGGCAATATTTTGAGTGACCGCAAAACAAACTAACCCGCTCCGGCGGGTTTTTTAATTCCCGGAGAAAAGCATGGCAGGCCAAACCCTTCGCAAGCTGATTGTCAGCGTCTCGGCAGAAACCGGCGCTTACCAGCGCGAAATGGCCCGCGCCGGGCGTATGGGCCAGAGCTATTTCCGCACTATCACCAGCGGCAACCGCCAGGCCGCCGATGGCTGGCGCTCGCAGCAGGCTGCCATTGCCGCGCAAAACTCGGCGGTGTCATCACTCACCCGCTCGGTCAGCAATTACGCCTCGGTCATGGTGGGGGCTTTGGCAGTAGGCAATCTGGTGCACCAGGCTGACGCCTGGAACTCGATCAATGCCCGCCTCAAGCTGGCGACCTCGAGCACTGAAGAGTTTCAGTTTGCCCAGAAGTCACTGTTCGACATCAGCCAGCGCACCACCACCTCATTTGCGGACAACGCCAACCTGTTTACCCGTTCCTCCCGGTCACTGAAGGAATACGGTTACTCCACCAAAGAGTCGGTGCAATTTACCGAGGCGCTGGCCACCAGCTTTCAACTGTCGGGCTCCAGCGCTGAAGAAGTCACCTCCGTGACCACCCAGCTCAGCCAGGCACTCGCCAAGGGCGTGCTGCGCGGGCAGGACTTCAACAGCGTCAGCCAAAGCGGTGGCCGTGCAATGGTGGCGCTGGCAGATGGCATGGGCGTCACCACTGGCGCGCTTAAAGCGATGGCCGATGGCGGCCTGCTGACCACTGACAAGCTGGTTTCGGCCCTGATCGGGCAACTGGGTAAGCTGCGCGAAGAGTACAAACAGCTGCCACCGACCGTCAGCGGCTCGATGCAGGTACTCAACAACGCTTTCCAGGCATGGGTGGGCGGTGCCGATAGCTCAACCGGCAGTACCCGGGCGTTTTCGGAGGCGATTGTGTTTGTCGCTGACAATATGGACGGCCTGTCAGCTACGGTATTGACCCTGGGTGCCGCCTACGCTGGGTTGAAGGTCGGGCAGCTTTCAAAAATGCTGCTGGCGCAGGCCGGTGCCTGGCGGGCGACCAACGCCGCCGCAATTGGCCAAGCCCGGGCACAACTGGACGTTGCAACCGCTGCGGCACGGCGAACAGCGGCCAACGTGTTTGCCGCCGAGGCGGAAGTCACCGCGGCCCGCTTCACCGATGCCCACACCGCAGCACTGGGGCGTTTGCGCCTGGCGCGTCTGGCCGATCAGCAAGCAACCATGGCGCAGACACAGGCACAGGCCGCGAACAATGCCGCCACTGCCTTGGTGGGCCGTGCTGGCCGTGGGCTGTTGGGCATATTGGGTGGTCCCGCCGGTTTGGCGATGGTGGCCGGCACCGTGGCCGCGAGTTTTTTGCTGTTCCGTGACAATGCGGAAAAAGCCGGTGATGCCGCTGTCGACTTGAAACGCCCGATCGAGGAACTGCGCAAGGAATGGGAAGCACTCGGCGCCGCACAACGGCGCCCCATTCTTGAGAAGCTGACCCAGGAGCAAGCCGAGGCTAAAAAGCGCGCAGCGGAAATCCTCAAAGATATGCAGGCCATTGCCCAAGGCCCCACGGGCAACTACTCGGGGGGTAAAAACTTTCAGGCCAACCAGTATCAGAGGGTCGCAGCGTCGGGCAATTTTCGCCGGGGCATTCAGGGCGGTGTCGATATTGATTCGGCCACACAAAACCTTGTCCAGAACATCAAACCCACCACCGAGCTGACCAGCAAACTGCAAGCGCTGGCGGGTGAGTATCAGACCAATATCGACAAGGTATTTACCTTCGGTACTCAGATATCGTCGATGACGTTGGTCATGAACAATGCCCAGGGTGCCGCCGAAGGTCTTGGTGCGGGCTTGAGCAAGATCAAACCGCCCGATGCCGCCGCCACCGATGCGTGGATGAAGCGCATCGATGCGCTCAAGGAGAAAACCGAGAAGCTGAAAGACCCCACCGAACTGGGCGAAATCAACCGGTTGGGTGCCAAGCAAGGACTGGCACAAACCCCGGAAGGGCTGGCGCTACTGAGTCAGGCCCAGGCAGCGGCCAAAGTGGCTGATGCCAGCGAACAGGCAAAAAAGTCGCAGGAAGAAGCTGCACGCAAGGCCAAACAGGCCACAGACGATGCCGCCCGGCAAGCCAAGCAACTGGACGACAACTACAGTCGCACCCTGCGTACGCTCAACGAACAGGCCGATGTTCATGCGACCAAAACCGAACTGGCCAAGATCGAGTTCGAAATCACCAAAGGCACCCTGAGCAAGCTGGATGCAGCAAAGAAGGTTGACCTGCAGCGTGCTGCTATCGCGGTGGACAACCTCAATACCCAGAAGTCCTACAAAGACCTGATGAGCGATGTTCAGCGTCAGGAAGACAGTTTGCTGGCCACCACCCGCAAGCGTTTTGCCGAGTTGGCCAAGCTCAAGGCCCAGGGCGGTTTGACCTCGGATCAGTACCGTGACGGTGCGGATGCCATTTCCAAAGCATCGGTCGGTAAAAACACCTCTCCGACGTTCACTGGCCTGGACGCTTCTGTCGGTGGGCCGGGTGGTGAGCTGATCAAGGCCGCTGAAGCGGACAAGGCCCTGGCCAAGTGGCACGAAAAAGAACTGCAGCGCCAACAAGAGCTGTTCGACCAGAAGCTGATCAGCGAACAGCAGTACCTGGACCGCAAGGTCGAGATCAACGAAGAGAACAACAAAAAGCTCGAGTCGATCCAGGACGCTTACAAACTCGGTTCCATTGCGGTGTTTGCCGATCTGACCAGCAACGCCGCCGACATGATGAAACAAATGGCCGGGGAGGGCTCCACGGCCTACAAGGTGCTGTTCCTGGCCAGCAAGGCAGCGGCGATTGCTCAGGCAATGGTCAGCACCGAAGTGGCAGCGGCCAAAGCCCTGGAGCTGGGGCCAATTATGGGCATCCCGGCAGCTTCTCTGATTCGTGGCCTGGGCTATGCCTCGGTCGGCATGATCGCCGCCACGGCGGTCACCGGCTTCTCCGAGGGCGGTTACACCGGCAACGGCGGCAAGTACGAGCCCAAGGGCGTGGTACACGGCGGCGAGTTTGTGTTGCGCAAGGAAGTGGTCGAACAGCCCGGCATGCGCTCGTACCTGGACCAGCTTAACCAGCGTGGCTATGCCGATGGCGGTTATGTCGGCAGGGCTAACAACTTCTCGGTACCGGGGCTTGGCCAGTCATCTGCGACAGCCAGCCCGTCAGCGGCGCCGCAAATCCACCTGCATATCCAGAGCGACGGTTCAGGCGGATCAGTCACCGCCACTGAAGGCTACGAAGCAATGGGCCGTGCCTTGCTCGACACCGCCCGCGCCGAAATGCCCAAGGTCGCCCGCGCCGTGATCATCAAGGAAAAGGGCCAGAACGGCCTGCTCGATCCCAATAACCGGAGAGGCTAATGGCTGAATTATTTACCTGGTCACCCCGGGTGGGGTCTGCGGGCGACGACCAGCCCAATGTGCTGACCTCGCAATACAACAACGGCTACAGCCAGCGTCTGTCGGTGGGCATCAACAACATCGCAGGCAGTTGGGCGGTGTCGTTCACCGGCAACGCGGCTTACATCATCCCGATTCGTGACTTCTTCAAGCGACACAAAGGCGCCCAGCACTTTTTGTGGACGCCGCCGCTGGAGCAGCAGGGCGCCTTCATCACGGCCGGCGGCTGGCAGCTGCAAACCCTGGGCAACAAAAAATACACCCTGAGCACCACCTTTCAGCAAGTCTTCAATCCTTGAGGTCACCATGATCACCGCAGACGACCAGACACTTGAACCGGGCTCACTGATCCAGCTGGTTGAGCTGGACGGCGAGTCA
>Ga0302347_1003169_pt1 | contig 15056 bp, 14 predicted proteins | sample PhyWR1_FD_202178 | JGI IMG/M metagenome (GOLD analysis project Ga0302347, IMG submission 202178) | Leaf surface microbial communities from wheat plants in UC Gill Tract Community Farm, Albany, California, United States - DLSL W.R1 (v2)... | ecosystem: Host-associated > Plants > Phyllosphere >...
GCCGCCTGACGCCGCCGCCGGGCGCCACCTTCGAATGCGTGCTGCTGCCGGAGGACGACGCGTTGTACGTGGTGGCTTCTGACGCCGGCTATGGCTTCGTGGTCAAGGGCGAAGACCTGCAGGCCAAAAACAAGGCTGGCAAAGGGTTGCTGAGCCTGCCCAACGGGGCCAAGGTGATGACCCCGCGCCCGGTCTCCAACCGCGAGCAGGACTGGCTGGCAGCAGTGACCACCGAAGGCCGCCTGCTGGTATTCAAGGTCAGCGACCTGCCCCAGCTGGGTAAAGGCAAGGGCAACAAGATCATTGGCGTGCCGGGCGACCGGGTGGCCAGCCGAGAAGAGTTCGTCACCGATCTGGCCGTGATTGCAGAAGGGGCGACCCTTGTATTGCAAGCCGGTAAGCGTACCCTGTCTCTGAAAGCGGACGACCTGGAGCATTACAAGGGCGAGCGCGGACGGCGAGGCAGCAAGCTGCCACGCGGGTTCCAGCGCGTCGATGGGTTGCAGGTGGAAGTGCCGGCGTAACCGGCAGAAATGTCTGGAACGGCAATTTCAGCGCCGTTCCGGGCAGAAATGCTGGAGTCGGACGGCTATTTCGCGGATGATATGGCCCTCGTGGTGCCGGCGTGGCCGTGTGCCCGTTTGAATTTTTATGTATCACTGCGGTGTGCCAGATGGCAACCGCCTGGATGGGATGATGAAATTTCTGCGCCTTCCATTTGCGCTGTTGATGACTGGCCTGCTGGGCCTTGGCGGGTGCACCATGCATCAGCCGGTTGCCCTGTACCAGCTCGACAGTGGTGATCCTGGCCAGCCTTCGCAGAGTGCGGGCATGGCCGTGGTGCTCGGCCCGGTATCGGTAGCCGATTACCTGCAACGCGAGACGTTCCTGCAGCGTCAGACCGATGGCAGCCTGAGTTCAGCGACCGATGGTCGTTGGGCTGGCAGCCTGTCGTCGGACATCGACCAGCTGTTGGTACGCCAGCTCGCCTGGCGCCTGGACAGCCAGCGCGTGGTGCTGGCACCGGCGACCCCCGGCTTCAGCCCGGATGTGCAGGTGTTGCTGTCGATTACCCGCCTGGACTCGGGCAAGAACCAGCCGGCCATCCTGGATGCCCAGTGGCGCGTGCTCGACCGCCGTGGTCATGTGCGTGACAACCGCATTGTCCACCTCGAGCAGCAGCACGAGGGCAGTGAGGCGTCGCAGGTTCAGGCCCAGGGCCAACTGCTGCAGAAGCTGGCCGAACAGCTGAGTACGGCGGTCAAGCCGCTGGCCAACCAGCCGGCCATCGCCGAAGAACCACCGAAAAAGCCCGCTGCGCGGGTGCAGGTGAAGAAAGAGCCGGAGAAATCCAAGATTCCGATGGCCTCGCCGATCCGCACCGATATGGAAGTCTATCGGTTCTGACTGAGCCACCAGATACAAAAAAGCCCGCGATCATGCGGGCTTTTTTGTATCTGCAATAAACCAGTCTGAAGCTGTGTGCGGTCCCTGTAGGAGCGGCCTTGCGTCGCGAGGGGCGCCTACAGGGGCCAGTGCAGGCCTGTCAGGCCCGGCGCTCGTGCATGCGCGCCAGTTGCCGCTCCAGCATCGACGGGTAGGGCTCCATCAGCCGCTCCACGCAGCAGGCTCCCTCGGGGCTGGCAATTGGTCGAATACGGGCACGCTGGCGAATCAATGTGTCATCGCTGATCTGCCGCTCCACCAGCAACAGGTTGCGGCTGTGCTGCGACAGCGCCAGGGCATCCTGGGCCTTCTCGGCCATCAGCAGGTCGACCAGCTCCAGCCCGTGCAGGTCGTTACCCAGGGCCAGGCCCAACTGCAACTGCAGGGTGATGCCGCTGTCGGCCACCTCGATCTGCAGGGCATGGCCCAGGGCGCGCAACAGCTCGCCGCAGCAGATGGCGTTGGTCAGGTAGTCCTCGCCACACTCGCGGCTGTGGAACAGCACCAGCGTGCTGCCATCGTTGAGGGTGTGGGTTTCACCGTCGTAAAGCGAGGCGGCGTGCTCCAGGCAATCGCGGTAGCGCTCGGTCAGCTCGGTCAGGCGGGTACGTGGCAGGCGGCGCAACTGCTCCTGCGAACCCAGCTGCACGGCCAGCACGGCGCTGTACTGCGGCTCGTCGGATTCGACCACGGTGGCTTTCGGCGCACTGTCGTCGTCCAGCAGGCCGGCGAAGGCTTCGTCATCATCCTCTTCGGCCACGGCGGTTACCTTGGCACGCGGCGCAGCCTTGGGTGCCGGGGCCGGCTCGTCGAGGTCGTCGAAATGCTCATCGTCTTCTTCCTCAGGCTCCGGCTCGGGTGGCGGCGGGGCCAGGCGTGCATGCAGCTGGCGAGCGATGTCGCCGATCTCGTCCTGGCGGTCGGTAGCCGGGGTATAGGGCTGCGGGTCGCGCAGCCATACCCGCAGCTGCAGCAGCGGCAGCGTGATGTGGCGGCCCTGGCGCAGGCTCAGGGTCAGCGCCAGCACCAGCAGGATGGCGGCAAGAATGCCCATGCTCTGCAGGCTGATGAGCATCGGCTGCTGGAACTGGCTCATGTCCAGGCTGATGCGCAGTTGCCCGGCAGCGACGTCCTGGAAGCTGATCTTGGTCTGGTACAGGCCCTCGGCCTCGCCCAGCAGGCTATTGCGGGGGCGCTGGCCGGCCTCGGCGAGGATGCGGTTGTCCACGCTGTAGATCGCCGCATGAGCCACCAGCGGGTTTTTCACCAGGTTGCCCAGCAGCACATTGAGGCTGAGGATATCGTTGGCGACCAGCAGCTCGGTCGCCGAAGTGGCCGTCTGCGTGGTCAGGCTCTGGCCCAGGGCATCGGCCTGCTCGTGCATGGCCTGCTTGAACTGCAGGCCCATCACGCAGGCATAGATCACCAGCGCCAGTGCCACCAGGAAGATGTTGGTGCAGGCGATGCGCAGTGCCAGCGGCACGCGACGTTGACTCAGGGCGCGATAGATCATCAGGAAGAAGTTGTCTGCTTTGACGGGCGTGGGCCGGTTCACTGAGCTCGGCTCTTAATGGCATGAAGTGTGGGGCAGTATAGCGATCCGGGTTTTGTCGGCAAAGTATCGTTGGCGCCCGATGGTCATGGAAAATCGGTAGAATGCGCATTTTTCATCGAAGTCGGAGCCAGGTTGTGCGCGAAATCGTCCTGATCAACATCACCGGTGAGGACCGTCCCGGTCTCACTGCGGCTATCACCGGCGTCCTGCTGCAGGGTGGTGTGAGCATCCTCGACATCGGCCTGGCGGTCATGCATGGCACTTTGTCGTTCGGCATTCTGGTCGACATCGCCGATAATGAAGTGGCAACCCGCCTGCTGCAAAGCGTGCAGGCCAAGGCCCACGAGCTGAACCTGCAGGCCCGCTACACGCCGATTTCCGAGGCGGACTACCAGCACTGGGCCGACGGCCAGGGCGAGGCACGCCATATTGTCACCCTGCTCAGCCGCAAGATTACCCCCGAGCAGTTGCAGCGGGTGAGTGCGGTCATCAGCCAGTATGGCCTGACCATCGAGCGTATCGAGCGCCTGTCGGCGCGTGTTGCGCTGGATGTGGAGGCCGGCAAGGGCAAGGCTGCCATCGAAATTTCGGTGCGCGGCGTGCCCAGCGATGCCCAGGCCCTGCGTGCCGACTTCTTCGCCCTGGCTGAAGAGCTGAGCGTCGACATCGCCTTCCAGAAGGACGACCTGTTTCGCCGCAATCGCCGCCTGGCGGTGTTCGACATGGATTCGACGCTGATCGAAGCCGAAGTCATCGACGAACTGGCCAAGGCGGCCGGCGTGGGTGAGCAGGTGGCCGCCATCACCGAGCGGGCCATGCGCGGTGAGCTGGACTTCCGCGCCAGCTTCAAGGAGCGCATGGCGCTGCTCAAGGGCCTGGATGTGGGCGTGCTGGACGAGATCGGCGCATCGCTGCGCCTGACCGAGGGTGCCGAAAACCTGTTCGCCGAGCTCAAGCGCCTGGGCTACAAGACCGCAATCCTGTCGGGTGGCTTCACCTACTTCGCCCGCCAGGTGCAGGCACGCCTTGGCATCGACTATGTGTTTGCCAATGAGCTGGAAGTGGTAGATGGCAAGGTGACCGGTGTGGCTGTAGAGCCGATCGTCGACGCCCAGCGCAAGGCGGAGCTGCTGCAGAAACTGGCCAGCGACGAAGGCCTGCAGCTGGAGCAGACCATTGCCGTGGGCGATGGCGCCAACGACCTGCCGATGCTGTCGCTGGCCGGCCTGGGCGTAGCGTTCCGCGCCAAGCCGCTGGTACGCCAGTCGGCCAAGCAGGCGATTTCCACCCTGGGGCTGGATGGCGTGTTGTACCTGCTGGGCCTGCGCGACCGCGACGCACGCGGCTGATCTGGAAATTCAGGGCTGCTTTGCAGCCCTGAAAAAAGGCCCTGCATGTGCAGGGCCTTTTTCATATGGCTTGAATCAAGCCTGCACAGGCACCGCCAGCTGCTGCCCCATGCGTACCGCCGACCCGGCACCCAGACTCTCAGCCCACTTCACCTGCTCTGGCCCGAACAGCACGATGGCGGTCGAACCCAGCTTGAAGCGCCCCAGCTCGGCACCTTTTTCCAAGTGAATCGGCGCACGGCTGCCCTCGTCATAACGGAAGGTCTTCAGCTCACGCTTGGGCGGCGTCACCAGCCCGGCCCACACGGTTTCGATCGAAGCGACGATCATGGCGCCAACCAGTACCACCGCCATCGGCCCGCGTTCGGTATCGAACAGGCAGACCACACGCTCGTTGCGGGCGAACAGCTCGGGGACGTTCTCTGCAGTCGTCTGGTTGACCGAGAACAGCCGGCCCGGCACATAGACCATTTCGCGCAAGGTACCGGCCAGCGGCATGTGCACGCGGTGATAGTCCTTGGGCGACAGGTAGATGGTGGCGAACTCGCCGCCCATGAACGGCGCGGCCATGGCCGGGTCACCACCCAGCAGCTCCTGGGCGCTGAAGCCGTGGCCCTTGGCCTGGAAGATGCGGCCATGCTCGATCGGGCCGAGCTGGCTGACGGCGCCGTCGGCCGGGCAGAGGATGGCGCCCGGGGTCTCGTCCAGCGGGCGGGCGCCGGGTTTCAGGGCGCGGGTGAAGAAGGCATTGAAGTGCTCGTAGGCACTGAGGTCCTCGACCATGGCTTCGGCCATGTTCACCTGGTAGCGCTTGGCGAACCAGGCGGTAAAGGCGTTCTTGAACCAGCGCACGCGGCACTCGGCGATGCAGCCGGCCAGCCGCGACAGCAGATGGTGCGGCAGCAGGTACTGGCTGATGATGAACAAACGGGATTTCATGCAGGTTCCTTAGACTTCTACAGGCGTGTCCGGGTGGTTGCCCCATTCGCTCCACGAGCCGGCATAGGCCTTGACGCGTGGATAGCCGAGGGATTTGGCCACCAGGTAAGTGAAACCGGAGCGGCGGTGGGTCTGGCAGTGGGTGATCACTTCCTTGTCGGGGGTGATGCCCAGTTGCTCGAGAACTTGTTTGATGTCTGGGCGGATGCGCAGGTGGTCGTTGAGGTCCATGCCGGCGGTCCACTCGAAGTTGATTGCGCCGGGGATGTGGCCAGCCTTGGCGGCCAGCACCTTCTCGCCGTTGAATTCCTGCGGTGCGCGGGCGTCCCAGACCACCAGGTCATCGGAGCCCAGGCGGCTTTGCAGGTACTCGCGGGTTGCAGTTGGGGCGCTGTCGATGTGCAGGCGTACCGGGGCGGTGCCACTGGCAGGTACCTCGGTGGACAGCCTGTCTGCCGGCCAGGCCTGGATACCGCCATTGAGGTAGTGGTAGCCCTTGTGGCCGATCACGTCGAGCAGCCAGATGAAGCGCCCGGCCCAGCCGCCGCCCTCATCGTCATACACCACGTACACGGCATCATCGCGGTGGCCGAGCTCGCTGAACAGTTTTTCCAGGTCGCCCAAGGGTGGCAGCAGGCCGGGCGCGGGGGGCTGGCCAAGCTGGGTACGCTTGCCTTCGACAAAGCGAGCGCCGGGGATATGCCCGCTGACATAGCGGTTGGCACTGCTGAGGTCGACCAGGATCAGCTGCGGCGAATCCAGGCGGGGCAGCAGGTCCGTGGCTTCGATCACCAGGGGCAGGCCGGTAAAGTCAGTCATCCACGGTCTCCAGTGTGGAAAGAGGGGCGATTGTAGCGCAAGGCTCAGCCCTTGCGGTTGGCAAACACCGACAAGGCTCGCTCGATGCATTGCGCGGTTTTGCCGAAGGCTTGCACGCTGATATCGGCCAGCGGCCGGCAGCCCTGGTCGGCCACCAGCAGCATCAGCACCTGATCGTTCACCGCCAACGAGCGTAGCAGCACATGCTCGCTGCGGAACAAGGCACGCAGCGGCGCGGGCAGCAGGGCCGAGAACTGGCTGTGGTTTTCCGGGGTGATGCGCAGCTGCCCGGCCTGGGACAGCAGCTTCTGCAGCAGTTTGTTCTGCGACACTTGCAGGGCCAGAGCGCTTGCTTCCTTTGCCAGGCCGGCGATCTGCTGCACGCGCAGGTAGTCGCTGGCCTTGTCCAGGCTCAACAGCATGATGCGCTGCATGCCGCAGGCCAGCAGGGCCTCGCGAGCCTGCGTCGCCAGGTGCACGGTGTTGGTGAACGGGCTGGGCTGGGCCAGCAGGTCCTGGCACAGCGTGCGCCAGCGCGCCAGGTCGTCGCTGCTCGGTGGTGGCGGGGCCAGCATGTCAGGGTGCGGGCGGCGTTGGTGCCATGGCCAGATCAGCGCTTCGGCCGGGTGGAACAGGGCATGGCGGGCGTGGCGACGGGCGCTGGCGGCAGCCTGCTGGTGCATCTGCTGCTGCACGTCTGCCAATGAAGTCTGCAGGTACAGCGCGGTCAGCAGTTGCCAGCGCAGCAGGTGCGGGTTGTCCCAGCCCACCTGCGCTGCCAGGGCCAGATTGTTGGCCAGCAACACAGTGTTGGCCGGCTGGTTGAACCAGCGGCGCAGGCCGGGTTCTGCATCCAGGCGGTGTTGCTGGCTGAGCAAGTCCTCGTCGCGGGCGATGCTCAGTACCTGAGCGAGTTGTTCGCGCTCTTCCAGCAGCAGACGATAACCCTGGGTCACCCACTGTGGCAGCCGCCAGTATTCCGCCATGGTCTGACACAGCGCCATGATGCGCACGCCAAATAGCTCGTCCTCTACCAGAGCGGCGTCCTCACCCTTGTGGATAACCCGCAGTTCCCAGGTGTCGAGCAGCTTGGGGTAGGCCAGCGCCAGCGGCCACAGTGGCGACAGGAACAGCAGGCTGCCCCAGTGAATTTCTTGCCACAGCCGCGCCAGACGGCTGGCGAACAGGCCGCTGGCCTGTTGCGAGGCATGCTGGCTGATCAGCTGAAACTGGCTGAGCACCGGCGGGATATCTTCGACCGGCACCGCAGGCAGGCGCTTGAGCAGCTGTGCACTGCGCTCCAGGCCCAGGCGGTTGAGGGCGACCTCCAGGCTTTCGGCGGGCTCGGCCTGGCTGGCATTGGTGGGGTGATTGGCTTCGCGCATCACCGACAGCACCAGCGCCGGGCTATCCTGCATCAGTTCGGCGATATCGCGCAGCGAGCGGCGGCTATCATTGATGGCGGCCATGACCCGGTCGTAGCTGTGCTTCGGCACGGGGATGCGAACACTCTCCAGCAGCTTTACCCAGGCCTCTAGCGTACGTGGAGCCTGAGCGGGCACCTTGGTTTCAATTGGCATTTTGACATCAGTCCGAACTGGCTTTTCGCTTTGAGTGGCTATAGTCTGGCGCAGTTCTGCCGATAAGTAGAAGAAGAGTTTTAAAGCTCCCGTCTCTCACCCTGACCACGACAGCAAGTGCTTTGAACCTATGGCTAAAATTATCGGCATCATCGTCGTATTCGCGAGCGTGCTCGGCGGGTACGTGCTCTCCCACGGCAAGATCGCAGCGCTGATCCAGCCGTTCGAAGTACTGATCATCGGCGGTGCGGCCTTCGGTGCATTCCTCCAGGCCAACCCCGGCTACATGACAATGCACGTCATCAAGAAGTCGATGAAGATGTTCGGCTCGCGCTTCAGCCACGCCTACTACCTGGAAGTGCTGGGGCTGGTCTACGAGATTCTCAACAAGAGCCGTCGCGAAGGCATGATGGCCATCGAGGCCGACATCGAGGACGCCGCCGCCAGCCCGATCTTCGCCAAGTACCCGACGGTGCTGGCCGACGAGCGCATGACCGCATTCGTCTGCGACTACCTGCGCATCATGTCCACCGGCAACATGGCCCCGCACGAACTCGAGGGCCTGTTCGACATGGAACTGCTGAGCATGAAGGAAGAGCTCGAGCACCCGTCGCATGCCGTGACCGGCATCGCCGACGGCATGCCGGGCTTCGGTATCGTTGCGGCGGTACTGGGTATCGTGGTGACCATGGCCTCGCTGGGCGATGGTGACCAGGCGGCCATCGGCATGCACGTGGGTGCAGCGCTGGTGGGTACCTTCTTCGGTATTCTGGCTGCCTACGGCTTCTTCGGCCCGCTGGCCAAGTGCCTGGAGCACGACGCCAAGGAAGAGTTGAACCTCTACGAATCGATCAAGGCCTCGCTGGTGGCCTCGGCCTCGGGCATGCCGCCTTCGCTGGCGGTCGAATTCGGGCGCAAGGTGCTGTACCCCAAGCACCGCCCAAGCTTCGCCGAGCTGGAACAAGCGGTTCGCGGTCGCTGAGTCATGGAGAACAATCAGCCCATCATCGTCAAGCGTGTCAAGCGCTATGGCGGCGGCCACCATGGTGGCGCCTGGAAAATCGCCTTTGCCGACTTCGCCACGGCGATGATGGCGTTCTTCCTGGTGCTGTGGCTGTTGTCCACGGCCACGCCTGAGCAGAAGATCGCCATTGCCGGCTACTTCCAGGACCCGATCGGTTTCTCCGAGAGCGGCACGCCTTATGTCATCGACCTGGGTGGTTCACCTGAGATGGCGCCGGAGAAAACCATCAATCCGGAAGTGAAGGCCGAGCCGACGCAGCAGTCCCCCACTCAGTTGAACAAAGACCAGGTCGAGACCATGGCCGAGCAGGTCGAGCGTGAGCGCCTGGAGCTGCTGCTGCAGGAACTGCAGAACAAGGTGGAAGAGAACCCGCAGCTGCAGAAGTTCAAGGACCAGATCCTGTTCGAGATCACCCAGGACGGCTTGCGCATCCAGATCATGGACGCCGAGAACCGGCCGATGTTCGACATCGGCAGCGCGCGCCTGCAGCCGTACTTCGAAGACATCCTGCTGGCGATGGCCGACACGATCAAGGCAGTGCCGAACAAGATCAGCGTCAGCGGCCACACCGATGCCAAACCGTATGCCGGCGCTGGCGAATTCGGCAACTGGGAGCTGTCGGCCAACCGCGCCAACGCCGCGCGCCGCGCCCTGGTCGCCGGTGGCTATCCGGATGGCCAGGTGGCGCGGGTGGTGGGCTATGCCTCGTCTTCGCTGTTCGACCGCAAGAACCCGTTCAACCCGGTCAATCGCCGCATCGACATCATCGTGCTGACCAAGAAGGCCCAGCGCGACATCGAGGGTGAGCAGGGCGCGCCGGCTGCCGAGCCTGCGGCGCCCGCCAGTGGCGCTGCGCCGGGGGTATCTGCACCGGCTGCGCCAGCTAACCCGGGGCCTGGCGCCGACGCAGAGCAGGCGCCGATGCAGCCGCGTGAGCTGCGTCAGAAACTGAATATCTTCGAAGAGGGCACGTTGAAGATGGATGAAGCCAAGGAGCAGTAAGCCCTTTCGCGCCCTCAGTTAAGCAATTGGGGCCGCTTTGCGGCCCATCGCCGGCAAGCCAGGCTCCCACAAGTACGGCGCATGGCTTGAATTCGCTGCGGTCGGGGTGGGAGCTGGCTTGTCGTGGCGACGAACCGCGGCGATGGGCTGCACAGCAGCCCCACAAGCCTTAACTGACTGGCATTAGGGCTTGCCCCGCGAAGCGCCGCGCGGGCGGCGCTCGATCTCACGGGCAGCATAAATGCCAAGCCGGTCAGTAGCTGTCTTCCGTCAAGCTGGCGATGATCGAGCGGTAGCTGTTCATGCGCTGCGGCTTGATACGGCCTTCGTCCAGCGCCTTGAGCAGCGCACAGCCCGGTTCGCGATCATGCTTGCAGTCGCGGAAGCGGCAGGTGCCGAACAGGTCGCGAAACTCGATGAAACCGTCTTCCACATCGGTACGGCTGACGTGGCCAAGGCCGAACTCGCGGATGCCCGGCGAGTCGATCAGGTCGCCGCCGTTGGGGAAGTGGTACAGGCGCGCGGTGGTGGTGGTGTGGGTGCCCTGGCCAGACCATTCGGACAGGTCGCCGACGCGGGTGCCGGCATCCGGCAGCAGGCTGTTGACCAGCGACGACTTGCCTACCCCGGACTGCCCGACGAACACGCTGATGTGGCCATCGAGCTGTTGTTGCAGGCGCTGCATGCCGTCGCCGTGGTGTGCCGAGACCTCCAGCAGCGGGTAGCCGAGCTCGCGGTAGACCTCCAGCAGTGCATGCAGGCCGGGGCCGTTCTCGTCGTTGACCAGGTCGGCCTTGTTCAGCAGCAGCAGCGGGCGCAGGCCGGCATGTTCGGCGGCGACCAGGTAGCGGTCGATCAGGTTCGGGTGCGGCTCCGGGGCCGGTGCGAACACGATCACGATCAAGTCGACGTTGGCGGCTACCGGCTTCAACTGGCCGTGGTTGTTCGGGCGGCACAGCTCGGTACTGCGTGGCATCTGCGCCACGATCACGCCGATACCCTGGTTGCCCGCACGCCATACCACACGGTCGCCGGTGACCAGCGCTGGCAGGTTGGCGCGCAAGTGGCAGCGGAATACCTGGCCGGCGGTTTCACCGTCCTGGGCTTCCACCTCGACCTGCACGCCGAAGTGCGCGATCACCAGGCCCAGTTGCTCCGGCCCCAGGTCGCCACCTTCCAGTTCCTGCAGCGCATTCTGCTCGCGTTTGGCGGCGCGCGCGGCGCGCTCGCCCTGGATTTTTTCGATACGCCAGTTCTGGCGGCGATTGAGCTGGCGTTTGGCCATGAAATTTCCGTGGTGGTTCGGTGTAGGGGCAGATTGAAACGGCAGGCAGTTTAGCACGGCAGGCTGAGGACCATTCCGCTTACCTGCATGCGGCGCATGGGCGTGCCCCGGCCACTAGGCTACTATGACGGCCTATACAAGGAGCACCTGCATGCAAAACCCACAGAACCTGATCTGGATCGACCTGGAAATGACCGGGCTGGATCCGGACAGCGACGTCATCATCGAGATGGCCACCATCGTCACCGACAGCGAGCTGAACACCTTGGCCGAGGGCCCGGTGATCGCCATTCACCACAGTGACGAAGTGCTGGCGCGCATGGACGAGTGGAACACCCGCACCCATGGCGGCTCGGGCCTGACCCAGCGTGTGCGCGAGAGCAAGGTCGGCATGGCCGAAGCCGAGGCGCAGACCATCGCCTTCCTTGAGCAGTGGGTGCCGAAAGGCAAGTCGCCGATCTGCGGCAACAGCATCTGCCAGGACCGCCGCTTCCTCTACCGCCATATGCGCGACCTGGAAAACTACTTCCATTACCGCAACCTGGATGTCTCGACCTTGAAGGAGCTGGCCGCGCGCTGGGCGCCGGACGTTCGCGACAGCTTCAAGAAGGGCAACACCCACCTGGCGCTGGATGATATCCGCGAATCGATCGCCGAGCTGCGCCACTATCGCGAGCACTTCATCAAGGTGTGAGCCGAAAGGGCGCAGATATTGTGCCTGCGCCCCCTTTTGGTGCCTTGGGCAACTGGTTAGACTGCGCGCCTTTCCTGCAGGGACCCGCGCCATGTTGTTGATGCTCTACCTCATCGCCATCACCGCCGAAGCCATGACCGGTGCATTGTCTGCCGGACGCCGCGGCATGGACTGGTTTGGCGTGGTACTGATCGCCTGCGTAACGGCCCTGGGTGGCGGTTCGGTGCGTGACGTGCTGCTCGGGCATTACCCGCTGACCTGGGTGAAGCACCCGGAGTACCTGGTGTTGACCAGCCTTGCTGCGCTGCTGACCATTTTCATCGCACCGATGATGCGCCGCCTGCGCTCATTGTTTCTGGTGCTCGACGCCCTGGGCCTGGTGGCCTTTACCCTGATTGGCTGCATGACCGCGCTGGAGATGGGGCAGGGCATGCTGGTGGCGTCGATCAGCGGGGTGATCACCGGGGTGTTTGGCGGCATCCTGCGGGATATCTTCTGCAACGACATTCCGCTGGTGTTCCGTCGTGAGCTTTATGCCAGCGTGTCGTTCGCGGCGGCCTGGTTCTACCTGGGTTGTGTGTATTTCCAGGTGCCGGCGGAGCAGGCGATGCTGCTGACCTTGTTCGGCGGGTTTCTGGTGCGGTTGCTGGCGATACGTTTTCACTGGGAAATGCCCAAGTTTCATTACAACGATCAGCAGTAAGTGCGCTCGTCTTGAGGGTTGCTGCGCCTGTGGGATCGAGCGCCGCGCGGGCGGCGCTCGATGTCTGCAACACCATCAAAATCAACGATTACGCCTAGCGGCCTCCATCCCCTTCAACGCCGTGCCGGGCCAGCGCCCACTCGACGTGCTCGCGCACCAATTCAGACGCATCCTCGCGCCGCGCCTTCAGCGCTTCTATCACCGGAATGGTCGACGGCGCATTGCCCAAGCCCACCGCCAGGTTGCGCAACCAGCGCTCATACCCCGCCCGGCGCAAAGGCCCGCCCTCGGTCTTGCGCAGGAAGGTCCGTTCATCCCACAAGAACATTTCAGCCAGCTCGGCATTCTCCAGCCCGTGCCGGGGCTGGAAGTCCTGCTCCTGGCTATGCCTTGCAAAGCGGTTCCATGGGCAGACGATCTGGCAGTCGTCGCAACCGAACACCCGGTTGCCCATCATCGAGCGCAACTCGACGGGGATTGGCCCCCGCAGCTCGATGGTCAGGTAGGAAATACAACGCCGCGCATCCAGCACATAAGGCCCGACAAACGCCTGGGTCGGGCAGATGTCCAGGCAGGCCTGGCAGCGCCCGCAGTGCTCGCTGGTGGTGGCTTCGTCCACCGGCAGCGGCAGTTCGACGAACAGTTCGGCGAGGAAAAAGTAGCTACCCGCCTTGCGGTTGAGCAGCAAGGTGTTCTTGCCGATCCAGCCCAGCCCGGCCTGTTCGGCCAAGGCCTTTTCCAGCACCGGTGCGCTGTCGACGAACGCGCGGTAGCCGAACGGGCCGATCGCCTCCTGAATGCGGTCGGCCAGAAACTGCACGCGCTTGCGCACCAGCTTGTGGTAATCGCGGCCCAGGGCGTAGCGCGACACGTAGGCTTTCTCCGGCTGCGCCAGGCGCTGTGCCATCTGCGTGTCGCCGGGCAGGTAGTCCATGCGCAGCGATACCACGCGTACCGTGCCAGGGATCAGCTGGTCGGGGTGCGAGCGCTTGCTGCCGTGGGCGCCCAGGTATTCCATTTCGCCCTGGTAGCCGGCGTCGAGCCAGCGCTGCAGGTGGTGTTCATGTTCGCCAAGGTCGACCCCGGCGATGCCGACGTGGGCAAAACCGAGTTCCTGGCCCCAAATCTTGATGGATTGGGCCAGTTGGGCGAGGTCAGGCGTAGAAGCGGACATGGATGGGCAAGGCAATACGGGCTCAGGTGCGTATAATTCTGCCAGACATTGGAGCCTTTGACCCCATGCCGCAGACCAAACACCCAAGCCTGACCCAACAAATGCTCAGCAGCGTGACCGTCGCGCACCTGCCGGCACGGCATGCGCACGCCCATAAAGGCGACTTTGGCCATGTGCTGGTGGTTGGTGGCGACCTCGGTACCGGTGGCGCTGTACTGCTCAGCGCTGAAGCCGCATTGCGCTGTGGCGCCGGGCTGGTCAGCGTGGCAACCCGGCCGGAGCACGTCGCGGCCAGCCTGACGCGCCTGCCCGAGGTCATGTGTCTGGGCGTCAGTTCGGCCAACCAGTTGATGGGTGTGCTGGAGCGCGCCTCGGTGCTGGTGGTCGGCCCAGGCCTGGGCCAGGCCGCATGGGGCCGTAGCCTGCTGTCGGCAGTGGCCAATGCCGAGCGGCCGCAGGTATGGGATGCCGACGCCCTGAACCTGCTGGCGCGCACCCCGCTGGCCTTGCCCAGCGGCAGCGTCCTCACCCCCCACCCAGGGGAGGCAGCCCGCCTGCTAGGGATTTCCACCGAGGCGGTGCAGGCGGACCGCCCGGGTGCTGCGCGCAAGCTGGCGCGTCGTTACAACAGCGTCTGCGTGCTTAAAGGCGCTGGCACCCTGGTGGCGGATCCCACCGGCAAGCTGGCGCTGTGCGAGCGCGGTCACCCGGCGATGGCGGGCGCGGGGCTAGGCGATGTGCTGACCGGTGTACTGGCGGCGTTGTTGGCCCAGGGGCTTGGCGCCTGGGAGGCGGCCGGCCTGGCGGTATGGCTGCACGCCTGTGCCGGCGAGCGTCTGGGTGTGAATGGTAGAGGCCTGGCGGCCAGCGATCTGGCGCCGGTCATTCGTGAGTTGTTGGAGGAGCATTCTGCGTGTCTGGTTTAACCCTGTTTCTGGCCGATGAAGCGGCCATGGTCGCCTTCGGCGGCAAAATGGCCGAAGTGACCGGCGGTCGCGGCGTGATTTTTCTGGAAGGTGACCTGGGTGCGGGTAAAACCACCCTGTCGCGTGGCCTGATTCGTGGGCTGGGCCATACTGGTGCAGTGAAAAGCCCTACCTTCACCGTGGTCGAACCCTACGAAATCGGCGAGGTCCGAGCCTTTCACTTCGACCTGTATCGCCTGGTCGATCCTGAGGAGCTGGAGTACATGGGTATTCGTGACTATTTCGACGGCGACCCGCTTTGCCTGTTCGAGTGGCCAGAAAAGGGTACGGGCGTTTTGCCAAAGCCTGACCTGACCATTACCATAAGCCCCCAAGCGGGCGGACGCTCGCTGATCCTTTCGCCGCAGGGGGCTCGCGGCGAGGCCTGGTGCGTCGCACTGGCCGAACACTATAAACAGTAAGTGGGGTAGGTATGCGCATACGCGCACTGGTCGCCATCGTTGGGCTGCTGCTGACAACGGTGACCGTTGACGCTCTGGCCGTCACTCAAGTCAAGAGCA
>Ga0302347_1003170_pt1 | contig 15050 bp, 10 predicted proteins | sample PhyWR1_FD_202178 | JGI IMG/M metagenome (GOLD analysis project Ga0302347, IMG submission 202178) | Leaf surface microbial communities from wheat plants in UC Gill Tract Community Farm, Albany, California, United States - DLSL W.R1 (v2)... | ecosystem: Host-associated > Plants > Phyllosphere >...
CAATAAATGTTAAAACTTTCATTATCGAATTTGGAACGCTTCCAACTATTATCAATCAAATTAATAATCAATGCTCAACATCACTTTTTAATCAAAATGTTGTATTTTTGCATCTCTAATTTCAGATTATAATGTCAGACAGAAAATTGATCACCGCCGCTTTGCCTTATGCCAACGGACCGGTTCATATAGGCCATTTGGCTGGTGTTTACATCCCGGCAGATGTTTACGCCAGATTCCAGAGAAGACTTGGAAAAGATGTTGCTTTTATTTGTGGCAGCGATGAGCATGGGATTCCTATCACCATCCGCGCCAAAAAAGAAGGTGTTACGCCGCAGGATATCGTAGATAAATACCACGGGATCATCAAGCAGTCTTTTGCAGATCTGGGTATCTCTTTTGATGAATACTCCAGAACCACTTCTCCGAAACATTATGACGTAAGCCAGGATTTCTTCACAACACTTTATAATAAGGACAAATTTACGGAGGAGATTTCCGAGCAGTATTTTGACGAGCAGGCCAACGAGTTTCTGGCAGACAGATATATCGTGGGAACCTGCCCGAACTGCGGCAACGAAAATGCATACGGCGATCAGTGCGAAAGATGCGGTTCTACCCTATCTCCTTCTGAACTCATCAATCCAAAGTCTATGCTCAGCGGCAATGTTCCAATTCTGAAAGAAACTAAAAACTGGTATCTCCCGCTCAACGATTATGAAGATTTTCTCAACCAATGGATTATCGAAGGCCATAAAGACGACTGGAAAACCAACGTCTACGGACAGGTAAAATCCTGGCTGAATGACGGCCTGAAACCAAGAGCAATGACGCGCGACCTCAACTGGGGTGTGCCTGTTCCTTTGCCCAATGCAGAAGGAAAAGTACTTTACGTTTGGTTTGATGCGCCGATAGGCTATATCTCGTTCACGCAGGAATGGGCAGCAAAGACAGGTAAAAAGTGGAAAGACTATTGGCAGAATGACCATTCAGACCTTATCCATTTCATCGGAAAGGATAATATTGTCTTCCATTGCATCATATTCCCGGCGATGATGAAGGCGCACGGCGATTACATTATGCCGACCAACGTTCCGGCTTTCGAATTTCTTAATCTGGAAAACGAAAAAATATCGACCTCAAGAAACTGGGCCGTCTGGGCGCACGAATATGTAGAAGAATTCCCGGGACAGCAGGACGTTTTACGCTATGCTCTGCTATCTTCTGCTCCCGAAACTAAGGATAATAATTTTACCTGGAAAGACTTTCAAACCAAAAATAATTCTGAACTGGTAGGGATATTCGGCAACTTTATCAACAGAGTGGCAGTACTGATCCATAAATATTATGATGGTGTAGTGCCTGCTGGCAATGCTGATGCTGAGGAACTCCTTGAGATCAAAAAATCTGCACTGGAAATTGGGACCTTTTTAGAGAATTTTGAATTTAGAAACTCTTTGACGGCACTTATGAATCTTGCGAGATTCGGAAACCAATATCTGCAGATTGAAGAACCATGGAAAACCATTAAAGACCATCCTGAAAAAGCAGCGCATTCTTTATTTATCGGTGCTCAGATTGCTGTTGCGTTGGCACAGTTATCAGAACCGTTTATGCCTTTCAGTTCAGAAAAATTGCTGAAAATGTTCAATGTGGAGCAATTAACCTGGCAGGATATCGAAACTAAAAATATTTTGATCGAAACCGGACATCAAATCAATGAAGCTTCTCTTCTTTTCTCAAAAATAGAAGATGAGACGATAGAGTTTCAAATTCAGAAACTGGAAAACACAAAACAATCCAACAAGAAAACAAATCCTAATGCCAATCCTATGAAAGACGAAATACAGTTTGATGACTTTTCCAAAATTGATCTTAGAACTGCAACCATTCTCACTGCAGAAAAAGTGGAGAAAGCAGACAAACTTTTAAAATTCACTGTAGATACCGGTGTTGATGTCAGAACTGTCGTTTCCGGCGTGGCAGAAAGTTTTTCTCCGGAAGAACTGATTGGAAAACAGGTGATGATCCTGCTCAATCTTGCGCCAAGAAAAATCCGTGGAATAGAATCGCAGGGAATGTTTCTGCTGACTACAAAACCGGACGGAAAACTATCTTTTGTAACGCCTGATGAGACTGTTGACAACGGCATCGAAATCGGTTAAAAAAACAAAATCGCTGAAGCGCAAACTTCAGCGATTTTTTTTGATTTGAAAGAATGTTAAATATGACACCACCTTATTTGGCAGACAAACGGGTTGAAAAATCCGAGATTACATTTTTATACTTTCTCAGAATTCTGTCCCATTCGTGGAACTGCTCATCGGCTTTCACACTGGAACCGCTGGAACCGGAAAACTCGCTGTTCAGCTTAACTTTGAAGGTGAGTGGCGAAGATTTTGACAACTTTATAATGAGCCTTGTCCGGATGGTATTCTGGGAGAAGGACTGCACACTCCACGCTGTTCTGAGATAGGAGGTCTCCTTGTCGCTGACTTCTATTGCATCAAAATAATCTGTAACAATCTGCGTTGTCAGTTTCCAGGCTTCTGTAGGCGAAAGGTTTTTATTAACCTCAATTTCAAAGTCGATATTTGCCTGATCTGTTTTTACAGAGGCCTCTTCGGAATCGTCCTTTTTCATATCAAAAAACAAAGTTTTCGGTGGTTCCGGACCTGCTTTTTTACCACAAACGGTTGCTTCATATTTGAGAAAGCTCACTTTCTGGATTTTTACATTGTAGCACTCGTTTTTGTCGGTTTTCAAAACATAGCTTCCGGTCCCCACCAGTTGTCCGTTGACGACTATTCGCGCGTCGTCCTCGGACGCAGAAATGGTTGTTTTCTGACAGTTTGCTGCGACAGAAATAATGAGGGATGAAAGGATAGCAATTTTTTTCATAGTTTAATTATTAAGAATTGTTTAAATTTAATTGAGTTGCATTCTGAAACAGCCATTCTCAGTCACGGTTACCGTACCACTCCAGGAGTAACTTCCACATTTTGCAGTGAAAGTATGATTGCCTGCAGGCAGGGTAAAATTAGCACAGCCGGTAGCACCACATTCAGGCGTTGCACTGTAAAACTGGGAAACCGAGCCTGAACTGCCGGCTACAGAAACGGTAATAGTACCGCAGCCATGATCCTTCTGTGTCCAGAAAGTGGCTTTTCCCTGGCCATTTCCGCCGCCGCCACCACCGCCTGTTCCACCGCCGCCTGCATCACAAAATTTGTCAGATTTGTAATACATCGTTGCATTATTGGTGTTAATGGCCTGATTTGGCACGCCCACGAGCATAGAACCGTCGTTATAAAATTTGAGTGGAAACTTGATAATATTTCCCTGAATATTGTAGGTCATAGAAGGTTCTGATGAGCTGAAGGTACCTTCCGTAATTTTGCCGGTATTGTCACACGAAAATGCTTTTGTATTTTCAAACTTGACGTAGGCCGTAATGCCGTCGCCTCTCTTCCAGCTGCCATAGGGCGAAGCAGCAGTTGTAGTAGTTTCTTCTTCGTCCTCGTAATCGTCTTCGCGGTCTTCCTCGCAGGAATGCAGCCCGATAATGCCTACTAACATCAACATTTTGAGGATTTTAAACAGATTTTTCATAGGTGGTATTTTATTTAAAAACAAAATTAAGCTGATGTGAAACAAAAAAAAATACCCCAAAAGGAGTATTTTTTGAAGTCGAAAAATGAACTAAAAATTAGAAAATACCCTGCTGCATACAGTTTTTGATCAGATGAGCGGTATTCCTGCATTCTGCTTTCTCTAGTATATTACTCCTGTGCTTTTTGACAGTCAGCGGACTGATGAACAATTTTTCACCAATTTCGTCATTGCTGTGGCCATCGCTTATCAGCTTTATAATGTCTATCTCTCTTTTGGAAAGCATGATTTTGTCTTTACCGTCATTATCCAGACTGATGTTCATATAGGAAGGCTCTCCATTGAGACCAATCAGAGAAATTTTGTACGTATTATGGCTGCTGAGGTGGTCTATCCTGGTATGGATATTCAGTGATTTCCCGTAGCCGAAATTATTATCCATCGTCAGCATCAGTGCCTGATGGTTGACCAGGGCATATTCTCCATTTTTGAATTTTGCACGGTGGCTGTAGCTGATTTTATAAGTCAACAATTTTTCCCGGCCTATCTTTTCTGAGAAAAAACGAGTCAGGAAAGCCTCTGCCTGGACAACGAAGTCTATGTCATCCGGATGAATGGCGGCCAAAACATCGTTAAAAGAAAAATTATCAGGATCAAAGTCGTGAAGGTCAAAAATCGAAGGACTAATATTGGACATCGACATATCAAAAAAATCAATGATGTAGAAAGAAAAAGGCCCGGTACTGATGATAGAATTGGTAAGATCATCGAAGGTAATGCGAGGCTGTGAAATGCCTTTCGCACGGTTGCTGTCCCAGACGCTGTGAAGCTGGTGAATCATTTTTTCCATAGTATTTGCTTTTTGTAAATGTAATTAATAATTCAATATAATTATAAAATAACTAAAAATTATTCACAAATAAAGTTAAACATATGATTAATAATTAATATTTAACCAGTATTAATACCGATTAAATAATTATAAATTTTAGAAAAAAATTCTGATATAAATTGGCAGAAAAGTAAAGTCCCGCTTTGAAAACAAAGCGAGACTTTACGGTTAAAAACAAGGTTTCTTTTAAAGTGCAGGGCCAGCCGCACCTTTAATATCTTCTTCTAATTTTATTCTTTCACGGGCTCTTCTTCTGGCGATGACCGATTTTCCGTTGAGGATTCTTATGACTCTTAAATACTCTGTCCGTTTTCCGAAATGATGCGTGATCACGTACAGCATCACGCCAAAACCGGCGATAATAACGTAGCCGAATATCTTTTTGTTGGCGGAGATAATGGCGTTGAGCTGGATGCTTTTCATATTGGCTGCAACAGTTTGTGGCGTGATCGTCATCCCATCCATATACACGGCTAAATCTCCTAAACTGACGATCTGAAACTGATACTGGAACCATGAAAACAGGGCTGAGAAAAATCCTACTGCAAGAAAAGTCCGCCATACCAAAACTAACCCGATAGCGGCCAGCATTTCGTTGAGTTCCAATTTATCTAACGTGTAATACCAAACTGAAATGAAGAGCGAACACATTCCGTAGCCTTTCAGGAACATAGGCAGATACCAGTTGTCATAATTGAATTCCAGCACCATCGAAAAGTACATTATAATCGCATAAGCTGTCATCGCGGCAAAGCCTGAAAAGATGAACATCTTGAGTGGCCGTTCTTTTTTAAACCAAAATACAGCGATCACTCCGGCTAAAAATAATCCGGGCGTCATCATCAAATTGAGCCTAGCATTCGTGAGTTGATCATAACCTAAAACCCCGACTGCATAAATATTTTGAATCGACGTCGTCCCTAAAAACATTCCCAGCCACAGCAGCATAAACAGCCCATGAAGCACGTTGCTTTTCGTAAAAATATGAAAGGAGATATATGGTCTTTTCAAAGTCATCTGACGAATGGACAGTAAGGCAAAACTTACGAATGCCGCGATGCCTGCGTTGATGATCTTATCTGAATTTAGCCAATCCTGCTGTTTTCCAAATGAAAAAACATATGCCGAAAACATAAAAGTTGAAACAAATAGGATGATGCTGAGCCAATCGATGTAATGCAAAGGCACTTTTAAAGCAAAATATTTGTCGTGCATCAAAACCCAACACAAAAGCGCCAGTACGAAACATAGAACAGCTGCCAAAATAAAGAACTGCTGAAAGTTATAAAGCACCGAAACTTCAACCGCATAATAGGCTGCGAGCTGATTTAATATCAAAACAAAAGTATAAAATACGCCGTAAAAAATGCCTCGTCCGCCTAGCATTGCCATCAATGGCAAAAATAATTCGATGGTAATCATCATTTTTAAAAAGCCGATCACCAAAGAGTCTATCACGATAATCATTGGTTCAAAAGTAGTGGCGTTGATGTAACTTAACGCACCCAGAAGCACCAACAAGATCACGACTTTATCACGGACTTTGAACCGCATTTTCATTCTCAAAACCACAGGCATACACGCGCCCATCCCAATGGTGGTAGCATAGTTTGCCCACAGAAAATACTCCTGCATCGCGCCGGTTCCGCCCACCATAAAACTGATGTTCCCCGTGTAAACGCCGCCCAACGGCATTACTACGATCAGCAGTAGAACCATCATCAGGAGCTGTACGGGTTTCGGAACCCAATCGCTGAAAAGACCTTTGTTGTACATATTTTTTAGACTAATAGATAATAGACTGATAGATGAAAGACGAAAGACAATTTTTAGATTTTAGATAGAAAAGATTTTAGTTAAATCTGTGTTCTATCCGTCTATTCTCTATCTTTTTGCATTTAAAGAAACATTCATATTCATTCCTGCGCTCAGTTTTGCGACATCTTCTTTTTTATTGGCATCTGTAAACTCTATTCTTACGGGAATTCTCTGCTGTACTTTGATAAAGTTACCGGTTGAATTATCCGTGGGAACGCTTGAATATCTGGAACCTGTTGCGGCTGACACTGCCGTTACAACGCCTTCGAACTTTTCTCCGCCTAAAGCATCCGCGGTCATCATTAGTTTCTCACCAATTCTGATGTTCGGCATCTGACTTTCTAGGAAGTTAGCGGTTACCCATTTTTGATCGTTTAAAACAATGGTGGCGACCTGTTGTCCCGGCTGAATTAATTGCCCTTCAGAGATTGTTCTTCTGCCCATCACACCGTCGTATGGCGCAGTGATCACCGTATACGACAGATTGATTTCCGCCATATCCAACGCCGCTTTTGTCCGTTTGATTTCGGCATCATTGATTCCCAATTTGCTTCTCACTTCTGTTGTAGAAAGGTTGGCAGATTGTTTTTGATTGATCAGAGTCTGATAAACCGCTTTTTGCGCATCGTACTCCGTTTTCATCTGGTCAAACTGTTGTTTGGTAACCGCTTCTGCAGCTAACAGATTTTTGTATCGGTTTAAATTCTGTTCGGCATTCCACAATCTAGCTTTTGCTCCGGCGATGTTAGACTCCATCACACTGACGTTGTTTGAAACTGTATTAATTGAAGAACCAGTAGCCGAACGCTGAGCCAATGCATTTTGATAAGCCGCTTCCGCCTGTCCGAGCTGTGTAATAATTTCACGGTCATCTAAAATAGCTAACGTGTCGCCTTTTTTCACTTGCTGATGCTCAATGAATTTTATTTCTTTGATGTAAGCCGAAACTCTCGTGTTGATTGGATTGATAAATTCCTCCACCTGAGCCGCTTCCGTGTAAGTTTTGTCGCCGATATGGAAGTACTGACGAATCAGCCAGAACAATCCGAAACCTATCAAAACAAATACGATTACATTTGAAATGATAGCTCTGATTTTATTTTTTTTATTTTGTTTTTTCTTAGCTTCAGCACTTGAAACAGCAGGTTTTACTGTTGGCTGAGCATCTTGGGTATTTTGTTCCTTGTTTTTCATTATTTTGATTTTCAGTTTTTAATAATTAAAGCGTTCCAGTAGATTTCAAAAGATTGTAATACTGATACAACACATTGATTTCCGCATTGGCAAAATCCAGTTCCGACTGAAGTTTCTGGTTTTGTGCATCAATCATTTCTGCCTGCACAGCCAATTGATTGAGGTATTTTGCTTCTGTGATTTTATAGTTTTCCTCAGCCAGTCTTTTCGCATCATTTAAAATATCGGCTTGCTGAATTGCTTCCTGATATTTGACGTAAGAGGCATTCACATTCATATCAATATTTTGTTGCGTTAAAGTCAATGCATCATTTGCCTGCGTTTTCTGCAGTTCGCCCAACTTCACTTTCTCTTTCGTTTTATACAGATTATCGATGTTGTAGCTTAATGATATTCCGCCTTGCCATCCGCTGCTATACATATCCAAAACAGGATTTCTGGTGGTAATCGGTCTTTGCAAACTGTACCCGCCAAAACCTGAAAGCGTCGGCATTCTGTCTGTTTTGATGATTTCGATATTCTTGTCAGCGACACCAATGTTGGTTTGTGCAGATTTCAATTGTGGATTGGTTTCGTGTGCAAGATTTAAATAATAATCCATCCCGATTCCCGATTCTTTATTCTCTAAATTTTCGACCGGAATGATTTCCGTATCCGAAGGTAAACCCAAAGCGATGTTTAAATTATAATTAAGAATTTTTCTGTTGTTGGCTAATGTGAGAATTCCCTGGTCAAGATTTTTTATAGCCAGTTCACCGCGGATGACTTCGTTTCTGGTAACCATTCCCTGTTTGTAAAAATCAGTAATATTCTTCAGTCGTTGCTGAGCCAGCTTTTTATTATTGTCAAAAACCGACTGTTGGTTGATTATTTTATAAACGTCGAGATAATTGGATATGACTAGAAATTTCACATCCTGTTGATTCTTTTCCAAATCCAGTTCAGAAAGCTGCTCACGAAGTCCGGCCAGCTCGATCGACTTATTAACCAGTCCACCTTTGAAAATCAATTGAGTAGCCTGTACGCCGTATGTGCTGCCGTAATGAGGCATCGGAATTGTGGTTGAGTTGGAGAAATCTTTGTCTATCGCCACTGCATTTCCCAAATAAAACTGAGTTGTAGAAGCTGTTATATTAGGAAGCTTCTGTAATCTGGTAATATCGGTCTGCTGTTTGGCAATATTGATATTCTGCGCAGAAACTTTTAATTGATAGTGGTTCTGAAGTGCCAGTTCGGCCACTTCACTTGCTGTCATCTGTTTCACTTGCTGTGAAAAAAACAGCGCAGGCAAGATAGCCATCACGAGTGATAGTGCCGTTTTTATATTCTTTGTCATTGTACCTTGTTTTCAGATGCAAAGTTACAGCAGTCGCAATATCAAACAAATGTTTAATACTGGGAAAAAGATGTTCAAATGTAAGATTCTACATATCGAACTGATGGCGATACTGGGAAGGACTGAGCTCCAGATGCTTCTTAAAAAAATGGGAAAATGAGTATTGATCGCTGAAGCCAAGGATTGTAGAAATCTCCAAAACAGGCTTTTTGGAGGAGTTTAATAAAACCTTTGCCTCATTGAGTACAATCAATGCAATAATCTGACTTGCAGACTTTCCGGTAACTTCTTTCACGACTGATGAAAGATGTCTGGTTGTAATCGACTGCCGTCCTGCATAGAATTCCACCGTTCTGTCATTATGATGATGAGAAGCCAAATCATTGAGAAAAACGAAAACAATTTCTTCCTGTCTAGACATTTTACTCATCGCCGTATTGTCCTCACTGCCAATGATTCCAGCCATTTGATAGCAGAAAACGGAGAACAGATGCTCTACCATTTCCTTTTTGTAAGTCATTTCTGTCTGTGAATCGAGAATATATTTCAGGAAATTGACACTTTTCCAGACTACATCCATATCATCATGATTGAAAGGAACGCCGACATTCATCTGCTGCCGGAAATAACGGTATGTTATCAACCGATTGAATTTGAGGGATAAAGCAGAAATGAATTCTCTTTTATAAGAAACCATTCTCGACTGGAAATCGTCGCTCACCGAGATCAGTTCGTATACGGTCTGCGGATCTGTCACCATAAACATATTGGCAGACAGCTCGAGGTCGCTGAAATGCTGGCGCAGTTTTATAGAACCGCTTTTGATAAATATAAAAGCAGGATTATCGGGGCGGAAAGGTTTGCTGGCGGAGATTCTGTCGAAAATATTATGTTGCGTAAAAATCTCGACGCCGAACTGTTCTAAAGCGGACATAAGGCAAATTTAATGATTTCAAATTTGAATAGAAGTTAGAGGTTAGATTTTAGAATTTAGAATTTAGACTAAGATTTTGTGATAATGAGACAAACAAAAAACCTCAGAGACAATGCTCTGAGGTTGTTGTAGTTTATAGCCCCGATTGCAGCGGCATCCTTTTTTGTTTTTTTCCCTCGACTCCATTCGGATGACAAATTGAGAAAAACAAAAAAGATACAGCGGAAAGCGGGAAACAGCTCCTAAATATTTATTTTGTTACGACGTAAACTTCCTCGTAAGGCTGTATGAGGACCCAGCCGTTTCCGGAAAATTTCATTTGAAATTCTTCGCCGCTTCCTCTGCCGATGAGGCTTTTGAGGGAAACGTTGGTTTTAAGTTCGGGTGTCAGATTTCCGGACCAGGCGACTGTCGCATTTGGATCTGTAAAAACGGGATTTTCCGGTGTTACAAGCAAAGTCAGCGGATGTCCGTGCGTGGTAATTGCGATGTGTCCCGTCCCACTGAGTTTGACCTGAAACAGTCCGCCAGCCATTACTCCTGCGATGCTTTTCAGCATTTTGATATCGCTTTTGATGCTTTGGTCGTGCGCCAGGATGTCGTTTCCGTTGACGGAGATGGATTCGTTTTCCAAATGGAGGATGCGCACTTTTTTACCGTTGTCGGCCACGTAGAGTCTGCCTGTGCCTTCGGCTTTCATCAGTTTGGTTCCTTCGCCGGAGATTGCTTTTTTGAGGAGATTGCCGAGGCCGCCGGAGAGCATTCCCTGGCGTTCGAAGTTGACGTTTCCTACGTATCCCACCATACTTCCGGCTTTTGTCCAGACGAATTGATTATTGAGATTGATTTCCAAAAGTTCCGGCTTTTCCAGCTCGAAATAGTCTTTTTCCTGTGCGTTTTCTTTTGTTTCGTTTACAAAAGCTTCAATCGAAAATTTGCTCATAATTTTTTATTTTTTGGTATTACTAAGCTAGTGATTTTCGTGATACAGACGTATTAAATCTGACTTTGTTAACAATAAATTATAAAAAAACCCGACATAATTGTCGGGTTTTAGATAGTTATAAATTGATGTTTTAGCTTAAAACTGGCCGCCGCCCAGCGCACGGTAAAATTCTGTAACAGCCTGCAGCTGCTGCAATCTGTCATTGACACCTGAAAGCCTGGCTTGCAAAAGTGCCTGCTCTGAAGTCAAAACATTAACATAATTGACATTGGATGAATAAGTTAGTAATTCTTTATTATACTCCACTGCTTTTTCCAGAGACTGGATTTGTAATAATCTTGTGGTTTCTTTTTCTTTAGCTTTCTGGTAAGACAGCAACGAGTTGGAAACTTCTGATCCTGCAGTTAGCAAGGTCTGTTGGAATGTGTAGAAAGCCTGCATTTTTCGGGCTTCTGTCACTCTTACCTGCGCTTTTCTGTTTCCTTGTTGGAAGATGTTCTGCGTCAACGTTCCGCCAACTGTGTAGAAGAGGGAATTGGTGAAGAAGTTTTCCAGCGTTCTTGTAGAAAGCCCCAGCGTGGCTGTAATATTAAGGGTTGGATAAACCTGCGCCAGCGCTACATTTTTATTTTCAAAGGCCTGTCTGAAACTTAATTCTGCCGCCTGTACATCCGGACGGTTTTTCAGCAGCGAGGCGGGAATTCCGGTTTTCAGATCGGTGTAAACCATTTGGGAGTCCAGCGAATTTCTGTCAATTCCCTGCGGATTGTCATTCATCAAAATACTAAGTGCATTTTCGGTCTGCTGGATCTGCAATTCCAGATCTGGAACCGTCAGCTGCGCAGAATACAAATTGGCTTTGCTCTGCTCCACATCTGCACCTGTGAGATATGCTGCATCCATCAATAGCATCACCGTTTCTACATCTTTTTTACGAAGTTCTATAGTCTGATTGGTGATTTCCAATTGTTTGTCCAGCGAAATCAACTGGTAGTATAATGTGGCTGCCTGAGCGACCAATTGCGTCTGAACCGCTCTTTTTGCTGCATCGGACTGTAGAAATCCGGCATAGGCAGCTCTTTTCAGAGATTTGATTCTGCCCCAGATATCGACTTCCCAGCCGGTTGAAATTCCCAGCTGATAATTCATCAGATCCGGCATTACGAAAGTTCCGCCCTGTGCAGCAGCACTGTTTTTGGTATCTCGCACACCGGAAATACCGTCCAGACTTGGAAGATTCTGCAATTGTGACTGTCTGAAAATAGCATCCGCCTCCTGAATTCGTGCGATAGCCACTTTCAGGTCGAGATTATTTTCTACGGTTTTCCGGATGATGTTTTGCAGCTTGGCATCTGTGAAGACTTGATTCCAAGCAACATTGGCCACAGATGTGCTGTCGTTGCTGGTTTTCTGACGGAAAAGATTGTCCTTTCGCGCCTGATCGACTTCGGGATTCTGATACGTGTCTGTTACCTTACACGAATGGAAGAATCCTGCGACGCTGACTAATATGATTAAATTTGATATTTTGAATTTCATTGTTCTCAACTTTTGGTTATTCGCTTAATTCGCCTTCGTACTTGTCAGACACTTTTTTGCTGCTCACTTTCTCTTGCAGATACATAAAAACAGCGAATAAAATCGGGATAAAAAATACACCGAAGACCGTTCCGAATAACATACCACCGATGGCTCCAATCCCAATAGACTGATTTCCGACTGCGCCTGCACCTGTAGAAATGGCCAACGGAATCAATCCGAAAATGAATGCAAAAGACGTCATCAGAATCGGGCGAAGTCTCTGCTTGGCGCCGCTGATAGCTGCGTGCGCAATGCTGTAGCCTTTCTTTCTGGCGTCCAATGCAAATTCTACGATCAAAATTGCATTTTTGGCCAATAGTCCAATCAACATAATTAAGGAAATCTGGGTATAGATATTATTGGATCCGCCAATCCAGCTGCTGAACATCATTACCCCGGCAAGACCAACGGGCAAAGACAACATTACTGCAAATGGAAGGATATAACTCTCGTACTGCGCTGCCAAAAGGAAATAAACGAAGACACAACATAAAATAAAGATGTAAACAGTCTGTCCTCCGGCGGTCACCTCCTCTCTTGTCAAACCGGAGAATTCAAAACCGTAACCTTGCGGTAAGGTCTCTTTCGCGACTCTTTCTACTGTATTGATAGCGTCACCCGAAGAGAATCCTGGATTAGGCGTTCCGTTGAGTGAAATCGCTGTAAAAAGGTTGAATCTTCCAATAGCCTGCGGTCCGTAAACTCTTTTTGCGGTGATAAACCGGCTTAAAGGCGCCATTTCGCCATTGGCATTCCGCACCTGAATCATATTGAAACTTTCCACATTTTCCCGGTCTTCAAAAGGCGCCTGGTAAATCACACGGTACTGTTTCCCGAAGAGATTTACGTTGGATGCATAAACACCGCCATAGTAACCCTGCATAGTCGTCAAAATGTCATTGACAGAGAAGCCTGCCGCTTTTGTAGCAGCAATATCAATATCAATCATATACTGAGGATAGTTTGGATTGAAGGAAGTGAAAGTCCTCTGAATATCGGGCTGCTGATTCATTTTATCAATGAAATTATTGGTCACCTTTGTAAGATCTGCGATGCTGCCGCCCTTCTGATCCTGAATTTGCATTTCGAAACCTGCAGCATTACCAAAACCCTGAAGTGTAGGCCTTCCGAAGAAAGTCAGTTTTGCATCCTTGATCCCGGCGGTTTCCTGATACATCCTGGCCACGAATGACTGCAAATCTGTACCTTTATCTTTTCTGTCTTTCCAGTCTTTCAGTTTTACAATCAGCATTCCGTTGTTGGAGCCGCTTCCACTGATCATTCCACGTCCTGAGACTTTGAAAATATGCAAAACTTCAGGTTGCTTTTTGACAATGTTTTCTACTTTCTGCATCACCTCCTTGGTTCGGTTTTCATTGGAACCAATCGGGAGAGAAATATCCATAAAAACGCCGCCCATATCTTCACTCGGTACGAATGACTTTGGCGTCGTATTCATCAACAGGACAAAAACGCCTGTAAACACTGCCAGACCTGCAAATGCGATCCATTTTTTTCTTAATAAAAATAAAATACCTCTGGTGTATTTCTTTACCATTCTGTCAAAAATAATATTGAAATTGGTAAAGAACCTTTCCAGGAAATTCTTCTGCTTTTCTTCGTGAGAATGCGGCTTTAAGAAAATCGCACATAATGCAGGACTCAACGTCAATGCGTTGACGGCTGACAATATGATTGAAATCGCTAAGGTCAATCCGAACTGTTTATAAAAAACACCTGCAGAACCGGAAATAAAACTTACCGGAATAAAAACCGCTGCCATCACAAGCGTAATACTGATAATGGCACCACTAATCTCGTCCATCGCAGTCACCGATGCCCGAAGCGGAGATTTCTCACCATTCTCAAGCTTACTGTGAACAGCTTCCACAACCACAATGGCATCATCTACCACGATTCCCACCGCAAGAATAAGGGCAAAAAGTGTTAATAAATTAATTGTAAATCCGAAAATACTGAGGAAGAAAAATGTTCCGACGATTGCTACCGGAACTGAAATAGCGGGAATCAATGTGGAACGCCAATCCTGTAAGAACAAGAAAACCACGATGAATACGAGGATAAACGCCTCAAACAAAGTGTGGATTACCTTTTCGATAGATGCATCAAGAAAGTCATTTGCGTTGACCAGAGCTTCATATCTTACTCCTTTCGGGAAAGATTCCTGGGCTTTATCCAAAACTGCTATAGACTGATTGATAACGTCCTGCGCATTGGAACCAGCCGTCTGCGCCACTGCCATACCAATCGAAGGATGGCCGTCTGTAAAACTGCTTCCTGTATAATCCTGAGCGCCCAGTTCTACCCTTGCAACGTCTTTTAATTTCAGCGTCTGTCCGTTTTCTGTGGCCTTAATTATGATATTATCAAACTCAGGAATCTCTGTCAGTCGGCCCTTATATTTTAGGGTGTATCGGAAACTCTGCTCACTTTCATCACCTAAACTTCCGGGAGCTGCTTCTATATTCTGCTCGGCCAGAAGTGTGCTGATATCTGACGGAACCAAGCCATAGGAAGCCATTTTATTCGGATCCAGCCAAATTCTGATGGAGTAATCCTTTGAACCGAAAACCGTCACATCACCCACACCGGTTACCCTTTTGATCTGAGGAACGATGTTGATATTGGTGTAATTCTGCAGAAAGGTCATATCGTAATTGGGATTCTCACTATAAAGCGAGAAAATCAACACGTTGGAACTCTGTCTCTTGAGAAC
>Ga0302347_1003174_pt1 | contig 15021 bp, 12 predicted proteins | sample PhyWR1_FD_202178 | JGI IMG/M metagenome (GOLD analysis project Ga0302347, IMG submission 202178) | Leaf surface microbial communities from wheat plants in UC Gill Tract Community Farm, Albany, California, United States - DLSL W.R1 (v2)... | ecosystem: Host-associated > Plants > Phyllosphere >...
AGGCGGGATGCATCCTGAGCGATAACCAGCTCTTCATTGGTTGTGATAACCAGCACCGGGCGAGTACCTTCTTTATTGATAAAGCCAGATTTGCCGAAACGGGCAGCCAGGTTACGTTCATGGTCAATTTCAAGACCCAGAACACCCAGTTTATTCAAGGTCAGTTCACGTACCATGGCTGCGTTTTCACCGATACCACCAGTGAATACCACCGCATCCAGGCGACCGTCCATCAGAGCAGTGTAGGAACCGATATATTTTGCCAGGCGATGACAGTAAACGTCCATTGCACGTTTAGCATCTTCTTTCTCTGCATAATTGTCTTCAACATAACGGCAGTCACTGGTGACTCCAGTCAGACCCAACAGGCCAGACTCTTTAGTCAGCATTTTGTTGATGTCGTCGATGTTCAGACCCAGAGTGTCATGCAGATGGAAAATAATCGCAGGATCGATATCACCAGAACGCGTACCCATCACCAGACCTTCAAGCGGGGTCAGACCCATTGAGGTATCAACACTTTTACCGTTACGGACAGCTGTTACAGAACCTCCGTTGCCGAGGTGGCAGGTGATGATATTCAGTTCATCAACAGGCTTGTTCAGCGTTTTTGCTGCTTCCTGAGTGACATAGAAGTGGCTGGTGCCGTGTGCGCCATAGCGACGAATGCCATGCTCTTTATACAGATTGTAAGGCAGAGCGTAGAGATAAGACTCTTCTGGCATGGTCTGATGGAAAGCTGTGTCGAAAACAGCGACGTTTTTATCGGCAAGATTAGGGAATGATTTCAGTGCTTCAGCGATACCAATCAAGTGAGCTGGATTGTGTAATGGTGCAAAAGAGGCTGAATCTTTGATACCCTGAATCACAGAGTCATCGATAACAACGGAGCTGGTGTATTTCTCGCCACCGTGGACGATACGGTGACCGATTGCTGTAAGCTGGGCTGACAGTTCTGGTTTTTGTGCCAGAATGTTATTAACAATGAAGTTAAGCGCTTCACTATGGGCGGCGCCTGCACCCAGAGCGGCTTCGTGCTTGGCACCATCAAGTTTCCACTTAAGACGTGCTTCAGGCAGATGGAAACATTCGGCTAAACCAGAAAGATATTCTTCACCGTTTGCCGCATCGATAATAGCGAATTTCAGTGATGAACTACCACAGTTCAGAACCAGTACAAGCTTACTCGACATGGGAATACCTACTTTTAATTCGTGGCTAAAAAAACGTCAGGTAGTCTATCATCGTAGCGCATGACGACCCGGACATTTATGATTAACGTCATGCCAGGAGTATTTTTTTTGGCATGGCGAATAAATAAAGCGAAGTCTCTGCCGTTTACCCATTTTTGGTCACGGCAAGTATAATAAAACTTGGGTTGATAGCCTGCACATTAGACCAGCAGCTATTAAACGCGCACAGGGTAGCAGATAGACCCCTATAAATACAAAATCTTTTGAACGATAGAACTAGCAGTTGTTGAGTTATGATAATTTTTTATTTTTTATGTAAATATTTGAGGTAAAGCCATGTCAACACCCCAGAACAGTCATTTAAGCTGGTTCAGCTTATTCGGACGTGGACAGCATTATGCTAAAACATGGCCTATGGATAAACGCCTCGCTCCCATCTTTGTTGAAAACCGCGTCATTCGTATGACTCGGTTTGCTATACGATTTATGCCACCTATTGCGGTGTTTACGCTGACCTGGCAAATTGCGCTTGGAGGTCAGTTAGGCCCCGCGGTTGCCACTGCACTGTTTGCCTGTAGTTTGCCGTTACAGGCTTTATGGTGGTTAGGAAAACGTTCTGTTACCCCATTACCACCTTCAATACTGCAATGGTTCTATGACGTACGCGATAAGCTCCAGGCTGCCGATCAGGCAGTAGCGCCAATAGAAGGAAAACCTGACTATCAGGCGCTAGCTGATGTTCTTAAGCGTGCATTTACCCAGCTTGATAAAACTTTTTTAGATGATTTGTAACCAGTTACTGGCTGTAAATATAGGTGTTTTGTATAACCAGGCGATGAAACCGCTTCAGGTACAGTAGTCTGGTTTTTTAAAACTCTATTCATTATGGATGGTTTACGGGCATTTGCTTGAGATTTTTTATTAAACTCTTGTGCTATCTCAAAGCAATACCCAGGGTTCGTTCGGTAAGGTGAAGTAAATACTTTTCTTAAAGACAGGAGCCAGTAAATGGAAATGACTCATGCACAGCGTCTTATTTTATCTAATCAGTATAAATTAATGACGATGATGGACCCGGAGAATGCTGCACGTTATCAGCGCCTACAAACCATTATCGAACGTGGCTATGGGCTACAAATGCGTGAACTTGATAGCGAGTTTGGTGCGTTGAAAGAAGAGACCTGTCGTAACATTATCGACATCATGGAAATGTTCCACGCTTTGCAGGTCAGCTGGACCAACCTGAAAGATAATCAGAGTATTGGTGAATTACGGGTGACTTTCCTGGGTTTCGATGCTGCCAAAGAAAGCGAATTCCTGAATTATGTTCGTTTCTTGTTCACCACCGAAAATCGTTACCAACATTTTGCCCCGGGAGCTGACAACTTTAATGCACAAACTCCTATGTGGGATAAATATATACGCATGCAGACCGTCTGGCATGCCAGCCCGCGTCAGTATCATTTAAGTGCCAATGAAATTACGCAGATTATCAACGCCTGAGGAGAAAGAGATTGAAGTGTAAAGGTTTTTTGTTTGACTTGGACGGTACGCTTGTTGACTCCCTGCCAGCGGTTGAACGTGCATGGACTCAACTTGCTGCGCGCATCAATGTTTCGGCTCACGAGGTACTGGATTTTATTCACGGTAAGCAAGCTATCACCTCAATACGTCATTTTATGCAAGGGGCGTCTGAGGAGGCTATTCAACAAGAGTTTTCGTGGCTTGAGAAACGTGAAGCAGAAGACATTGAAGGCGTGAGTGCACTGCCTGGGGCAATCGAACTCCTTACTTATCTCAATGAGGAAAATATTCCTTGGGCAATAGTTACTTCGGGTACTGTGCCGATTGCCTATGCCCGTCATCGGGCTGCCGGACTACCGAAAACTGATATTTTTGTGACGGCAGAGCAAGTGGAGCGTGGTAAACCAGAACCTGATGCTTACTTGCTTGGCGCTCGACTATTAGGTTTTGAACCGGAGCAGTGTGTGGTTGTAGAAGATGCACCAGCTGGGATTTTATCCGGCTTAGCGGCAGGCTGCCACGTTATAGCCGTTAATGCTCCAGCAGATACTCCACGACTGGAGCATGTTGACTATGTTCTCTCGTCACTGAAAGAACTGCTGGTGCAAAAAACAGCCGACGGTAATGTGGAGATACTAAGAAAGCACTAGCCCTGTAATTGAGCCCCTAATTTTGGGGCTTTTTTATAGCATCTTCGCCAATGTGATCAATTTTCATGACAAGGGAATATTGTGAACCTGGAACTCATTTGGGTATTGTCGCTACTGGCTATTGCCATCGTCTTGTTTGCAACAGGCAAGATGCGTATGGATGCCGTGGCATTACTGATGATTATTGCGTTTGTGCTCAGTGGAACGCTGACACTCGGTGAGGCGTTTTCTGGCTTCAGCGATCCTAACGTTATTTTGATTGCTGCATTATTTATTATTGGTGATGGTTTAGTCCGTACGGGTGTTGCTACCAATGTGGGGATCTGGCTCGTTTCAGTGGCGGGCAGCAGCGAAATAAAAATGCTGATTCTACTGATGGTAACCGTTGCCGGTCTTGGGGCTTTTATGAGCTCAACTGGAGTAGTGGCTATCTTTATTCCGGTAGTACTCAGTGTTGCTCTACGGATGAAAATATCCCCCTCGCGTTTAATGATGCCTCTGAGTTTTGCCGGGTTGATTAGCGGCATGATGACGCTGGTTGCCACGCCACCAAACCTGGTGGTTAACAGTGAATTACTGCGTGAAGGCTTAGACGGTTTCCAATTCTTTAGTGTGACACCCATAGGTATTGTGGTTCTGATACTGGGCATTATCTATATGTTGGCTGTCCGTTTTGCCTTAAAGGAAAAGAACGGCGGCGTGCATAAAGATGCAGGCAAACGCAGTACCTTTCGTGATTTGATTAAAACCTATCGTCTGAATGGGCGTGCCCGACGTCTTGCCATTCGGCCAGGTTCACCAATGATTGGTGCCCGGCTTGACGACCTGAGCTTGCGTGAACGTTATCGCGCCAATGTTATCGGTGTCGAACGCTGGAGGCGTTTTCGGCGCGTGATGGTCAATGTTGCCGGTGAGACAGAATTCCGTGAGCGTGATGTCTTGCTGATAGATATTTCCGCCTCTGAAGAAGAGTTACGGCAGTTTTGTAGTGAACAAATGCTGGAGCCAAAAGTATTGCGTGGAGAGTATTTTTCTGACCAGGCGATGGATGTCGGTATGGCAGAAGTCTTATTAGTACCAGAGTCTGAGCTGACGGGAAAAACGGTAAGGGAAATAGCCTTTCGTACACGTTATGGACTGAATGTTGTCGGATTACGCCGCGGTGGAAAGGCAATGGAAGGGGCGGTCGTTAATGAACTGATACAGTCCGGAGACATTATCCTGGTAGTCGGGGACTGGAAATTAATTAAACTGCTTTCACAACAGAGCCGTGAGTTCTTGCTGCTCAATATTCCCATCGAAGAAGTCGATGCCTCGCCGGCTCATAGTCAGGCACCTCATGCACTTTTCTGTCTGGTTCTGATGGTGGTGCTGATGGTGATGGATGAAGTCCCTAACCCTATTGCGGCGATTATTGCCTGTTTACTGATGGGGAAATTTCGCTGTATCGATATGGAAAGTGCTTACAAAGCGATTCACTGGCCAAGCATTATTTTAATTGTCGGGATGATGCCTTTTGCTCTGGCATTACAAAAAACCGGTGGCGTGGATTTGATTGTTGAGGGGCTGATGTCCTTTGGTGGTGATTACGGGCCGCATATTATGCTGGTATGTTTATTTGTTATGTGTGCGGCTATCGGGTTATTTATTTCCAATACGGCAACAGCAGTATTAATGGCTCCAATTGCACTGGCAGCAGCGAAAACGATGGGAGTCTCACCTTATCCTTTTGCGATGATCGTAGCGATGGCGGCATCTGCTGCTTTTATGACTCCGGTTTCTTCACCCGTTAATACCCTGGTTTTAGGACCTGGACATTATACTTTCAGTGATTTTGCAAAAATTGGTGTTCCATTTACTTTTATCGTGATGATTGTTTGCGTGGTGATGGTACCTATCTTGTTTCCTTTTTAAAGATTCAAGTTTCCTCACCGCAGGCGGTGAGGAAAACATCACAGTGGTGAGTCCTGGCTTATTTCATCCAGCGAGAGATGAAAACTAGGAACGAAGGTTTCCATAAAATAAGCCATCTCATCACTATGGCGCTCAGCTAAGGTTTTTTCCAGGCGAGTTTTAGCCAGGGAAAATTCATTATTTCCTGCTGAAAGCTCTTCCAGACATTTAAGATAAGCACAGAGCGTATCGGCTTGTTTGACGATTGATTTTTCATCAATACTGTATTGGGCTTCATCAATTAATGGTTCCCAGATATCACGTAATTCCTCTGGAACCATCTCAATCATCTTCTGTTGAGCTATTTTCTCGATAGCTTTGTATTCATGGGCTATTTGCGAATTAAAGTATTTAACCGGGGTTGGAAGATCGCCGGTCAGTACTTCACTGGCATCGTGATACATGGCCAGTAAAGCAATACGTTCTGCATTAACGTTGCCATTAAATTTACGATTTTTAATCACCGCAAGAGCATGGGCGACCATAGCAACCTGAAGGCTATGTTCTGAGACATTCTCAGTGCGTACATTACGCATCAGTGGCCAACGATGGATAAGTTTCAGGCGCGAAAGGTGAGCGAAGAAGTGACTTTGCGGCATAGCATTCTCACAATTTAGAACAGATAAAGAGTATTTTGCGGGGTAGGGGAGAACATTGCAAACGTCCTCGGTAGATTAAAGGTCAGGCGGGAAGCAATTATCCTCCCAACTGACCTTTATTACTCTGATGATGATAGATGAATATTACTGATGATAGTGGCTAAGGAAGCGACCCAGCTTGGTGATGGCCATTTCCAGTTCATCCACACGTGGCAAAGTCACGATTCTGAAATGATCCGGCGATGGCCAGTTAAAGGCTGTTCCCTGAACCAGCAGAACTTTTTCCTGGAGCAGAAAATCTAACACCATTTTCTGGTCATCATGAATATTGAATCGTTTCGCATCAATTTTGGGAAACATATATAATGCGCCACGAGGTTTAACGCATGACACGCCTGGGATCTCATTAATTAATTCAAATGCACGATTACGTTGTTCATATAGACGTCCACCTGGCACGATAAATTCACTGATGCTCTGATAACCACCCAATGCGGTTTGAATAGCATGTTGGGCTGGCACATTAGCGCAGAGACGCATCGAAGCCAGCATTTCTAGCCCCTCAATATAGCCCTTGGCATGTTTTTTCGGACCGTTAAGTACCATCCAGCCTTGACGGAATCCTGCAACACGATAAGTTTTTGACAACCCATTGAAAGTGATGGTTAACAGATCGGGAGCCAGCGCTGCTATAGAGTGATGCTCTGCATCGTCATAGAGGATCTTGTCATAGATTTCGTCAGCAAAAATTATCAGGTTATGCTGACGTGCAATCTCCACTATCTCTAACAAGAGCTCTTTAGAATAGACAGCACCAGTTGGGTTATTCGGGTTGATAATCACAATCCCACGGGTACGTGGTGTGATTTTGGCACGAATATCATCAAGATCAGGGAACCAGTCGGCACTTTCGTCACAGATATAGTGAACCGCTTTTCCGCTGGACAGTGAAACGGCGGCAGTCCACAGTGGATAATCCGGAGCCGGAACTAGCATTTCATCGCCACTGTTAAGTAAGGCCTGCATCGACTGAACGATAAGTTCTGACACGCCGTTTCCAATATAAATATCTTCTACCGTTACATCACGCATACCACGTGCTTGATAGTGCTGCATGATAGCCTTACGGGCAGAAAATAATCCCTTGGAATCGCAATAACCTTGGGCAGTAGGCAGGTTACGAATCACGTCAACAAGGATCTCATCCGGTGCGTCAAAGCCAAATGGCGCTGGGTTGCCAATGTTGAGCTTGAGCACTTTATTGCCTTCTTCTTCGAGGCGTTTGGCCTCTTTAAGTACTGGGCCACGGATGTCATAACAGACATTATCAAGTTTGCTGGATTTTTCGATAGGAGACATGAAGCTTTGACCTTTGTTGTTAACGTTGCTTCCCGCCGTGGAAGCTGATATTTGACAATGTACTCCTGCTACCGCAAGATTTGAAGGGTCGTTGTGACCAGTAATAGAAATAATTTCTCGAATTAATGAGAGATAAGGGTAAAACTGATTTTGGGATAAAATTTCATTTCCATATAACATTCTGGTTTTTATATCTGTAATTTTGTTTTTTTGTGGTTTTTTTTATTGTTTTTATTTTCCTTCCTAGCAGAAATTATGCCATTTTTCTTTGTAGCCTCTGATCGCTATCGAGAAAAAGCATTTGCATCTATAGTTTAAGTATCTGTTGTTTTTTGAAAGTTATGCAGAGTTGAAGAATAATAAATAAGCAATATGCATATATTAAGCATCACTCGTTTTTTTAAATTTTATGAACGTTTTTTTTAATAACACTCGATAAAAAGTAACAAATCGAATGTTGTTTTTTTACATTGTAGGCAACTATAAAAAATAGGACTTACGAAAAAGAGACTATACCCGTCATACTTCAAGTTACCGGGCATTACTTGCGTAAATCCTGCCAAATCACATAGTTTATCTGTGTGCATCTATAGGATTCACTCAGCCTCTGAAAGTAACACAATGTATTTGGAGTATATAAATATCAATGAAGGGCTCTTTTCTTGGTAAGTGCAACTTTTGCAGTGTATCCGCGATGCGATAGATGGTTTTTTTATTCATAAAAAACATCGTTCTTTAACAGTTATCAAATCAGTGTTCAGTAATAATAGTTTGGTTTAAAGTAGCGGTCAGAGGATAAGCTCGAAAATAGCCATATGATCAATGCTGTAATATATAAATATGCCAATAGTATTGTCGATGTTTTTTTGATTTTAGGATAATAGCCAAATATATACCTCAAATAATTCGCGTTGTTTGTCGGCGGTTTTCGCTGTGACAACATCCAGGCAACTTGCGGGTTACGGGTATAGACAGGCTTTATGAATTGGCAAGCAGAACTCAAATCACATCCAGGCATCTTGAAGTATGGCAGATATAGACATGTGGGATGGCTGCGAGTGTAATTAGACAGGGTAGTAAAGGGAATTGACTTATTTACATGATAAGTCAAAAAATAAACCAAGGAAGACTCGTAAGAGTAATCGACTAGTGAAAAAAATGACTAACGAAAATCGTCTTATACTTAATCTGGATCTCGATTTGCTACGGACATTTGTTGCGGTCGCGGATCTGAATACTTTTGGTGCAGCAGCCATCGCAGTATGCCGTACTCAGTCAGCGGTCAGCCAGCAAATGCAGCGTCTGGAGCTATTAGTAGGAAAAGAACTCTTTGTCCGTCATGGTAGGAATAAATTACTGACTGAGCACGGTGTTCAGTTGCTGGGCTATGCTCGTAAGATTTTACGTTTTAATGATGAAGCCTGTTTGTCATTGCGCGCCAATACACTTGATGGAGTGTTAACGCTTTGGGCTGCGGCTGAAATAACCGAAACGATTTTGCCTTCTCAGTTAGAAAGAATACGTTCGATATATCCAAAGCTGGTTCTGGATGTGAGAATTAAAAGTAATCCATTCCAGGATGAAAAAGTCACTCGGCAAGAAGTGGATTTGATCATTGCAATGTCACATCCTGCGCATTATGACTGCACTGTATTACGTCGTTCATCCACTCTCTGGTATTGTGCCGCTGAGTATACTTTCCGTAGAGGTGAACCCATTCCACTCGTTCTACTGGAAGAGTCCAGTCTGCATCGAGATATGATGCTGGATACGCTAAATGGAGCGGGTATTCCGTGGCGAATATCCTATGAAGCAACCACCCAGGCTTCTGTTTATGCAGCACTGAAAGCAGGGCTTGGAGTAACAGCAGGGCCGATGGAAATCATGATGAGCAATGAGCTTCGCGTGTTGGGACAGCATGAAGGACTACCGATTTTACCGGAAACAAAATATCTACTCTGTAAACACCCTGAAACGCAGAATGCGATGGCGCAGATTATTTTTAATCAGCTATCTGATGAACTGAATGCCACCCGTTACAGTGTTAAAAATGACTCCTCACTGAGTGTCGATGTCATTGAGTAGAGAATATTTAGCGGCCTCAGCACCAGAATGTGGTTGGAGTTTTGAACGGATAACAGGCTGAAAGTGACATACCATACTTGTTCTGACTCAGAGGGATTCAGGGTAGGTGACATGGGGAGGTGACATGTCTTGATAATCCCGATGTTGCAGATTTCCCGATGACAGATAAGATGTTAAAAAATTCACAAAAATATTACATATTTTTGATGTAAATTCGTGAAACTGTGTCCTGGATCAAAAAAATACTCAGATTTGGGGGAGGAATCAGGGAGATTTCCTGCCAGAATAGAGGGGTATATTTTTGCACACGACGGACACGATTCACCAAATTGTTAATATGTTTATAAACTTAGGCTCGTTAGTTTATAAAGCATTAAATGTTAAAGAGAATCTGCCAACGTAAATTTATGTGTGCTTACTTTTGTTAAAGTTGACAAAAGGTTATAGAAAGGAGTAAAAAACCCCATCAATTTTCTGTCTATTGCGAGTTTCTGGCAGTAATTGTACGGTTTTTCGTTCTTCCCATGAATCGATGTGGTGTTCATCTGCCATCAAGAGCAGAGGTTTAAGCATCACTTTTGATGAGTAAGCAATGAGTATGTCAACATCAATCGAAGTTATCGCTCAACATTGGGCGTTTGCTGTCTTTGTTATTGTTGCTATTGGCCTGTGCTGTTTTATGCTCACCGGAGGTTGGTTACTCGGTGGCAGAGCCAGAGGTCGGCACAAAAATACCCCCTTCGAGTCAGGAATTGACTCTGTTGGTACGGCACGTCTACGTCTTTCCGCTAAGTTTTACTTAGTTGCCATGTTTTTCGTCATCTTTGACGTAGAAGCACTGTACCTCTTTGCCTGGGCAATTTCCGTTCGTGAAAGTGGCTGGGTTGGCTTCATAGAGGCCGCAATCTTCATTTTAGTTCTGCTGGCTGGGTTGGTGTATCTGGTGCGTGTTGGTGCGCTGGATTGGACTCCTGTGCGTTCGCGCCGTGAGAAAATGAACCCGGAAACAGACAGTACTACTAACCGTCATACGCAGTAACAACGAGGCAATAAGATGGACTATACGCTCACCCGCATAGACCCTAACGGTGAGAATGACCGTTACCCCCTGCAAAAACAGGAAATCGTAACTGATCCACTGGAGCAAGAAATTAACCGTAGTGTCTACGTGGGCAAGCTCGAACATGCTCTGCACGACATGGTTAACTGGGGTCGTAAAAACTCAATTTGGCCCTATAACTTCGGTCTTTCTTGCTGTTATGTGGAGATGGTAACGTCGTTTACCGCTGTACATGACGTCGCACGTTTTGGTGCTGAAGTATTGCGTGCCTCCCCCCGTCAGGCTGACTTGATGGTGATTGCAGGTACCTGCTTTACCAAAATGGCTCCGGTAATCCAACGTCTCTATGATCAGATGCTGGAACCTAAGTGGGTCATTTCGATGGGGGCTTGTGCTAACTCCGGTGGCATGTATGACATCTATTCTGTCGTGCAGGGCGTTGATAAATTTCTGCCAGTCGATGTGTACATTCCCGGTTGTCCACCACGCCCGGAAGCCTACATGCAAGCATTGATGTTACTGCAGGAATCCATTGGTAAAGAACGTCGCCCATTGTCTTGGGTTGTTGGTGATCAGGGGGTTTACCGCGCCAACATGCCGTCAGAGCGCGAGCGTAAACGCGGCGAACGTATTGCTGTTACCAATCTACGCACACCAGACGAAATTTAATTTGCGCCTGCGGTCAGTGAGAGCCTTGCATTTCTATAATACCAAAGCAAAGGCACTGGCCGTCAGTCACCACAGACTCATTTGCAATGGTGAGAATTATGACCGATTTAACTGCGCAAGACGCCATGCCAGCCTGGCAAACCAGGGATCACCTTGATGATCCTGTGATAGGTGAACTGCGTAATCGCTTTGGGCCGGATGCTTTTACCATTCAGCCAACCCGTACTGGGGTGCCTGTTGTTTGGGTTAAGCGCGAACAGCTGCTGGAAGTTATCGACTTCCTAAAGAAACTACCAAAACCTTATGTCATGTTGTTTGATTTACATGGCATGGATGAACGTCTCCGTACCCACCGCAACGGTTTACCGGCTGCGGATTTTTCCGTTTTCTACCACTTCATTTCAATTGATCGCAACCGCGATATTATGCTGAAAGTGGCTTTAGTTGAAAACGACCTGTACGTGCCGACGTTGACTAACATGTTCCCGAACGCCAACTGGTATGAGCGTGAAACTTGGGAAATGTTTGGTGTCACCTTTAAAGGTCACCCGAATCTGACGCGTATCATGATGCCCTCCACTTGGGAAGGTCATCCCCTGCGTAAAGACTATCCTGCACGCGCCACTGAGTTCGATCCGTTTGTTCTGACCAAACAGAAAGAAGACCTGGAAATGGAAGCGCTGACGTTCAAGCCTGAAGACTGGGGCATGAAGCGTAGCAGCGAAAATGAAGATTTCATGTTCCTGAACCTGGGTCCAAACCACCCCTCTGCGCATGGTGCATTCCGCATTGTGTTACAGCTTGATGGTGAGGAGATAGTCGATTGTGTTCCTGATATCGGTTATCACCATCGTGGCGCAGAAAAAATGGGTGAGCGCCAGTCCTGGCATAGCTACATTCCGTATACCGACCGTATCGAATACCTCGGTGGTTGCGTGAATGAAATGCCATATGTGCTGGCGGTTGAAAAGCTGGCAGGTATTGTCGTTCCAGATCGCGTTGAAGTTATTCGCGTGATGCTGTCTGAACTGTTCCGTATTAATAGTCATCTGCTGTACATCTCAACGTTTATTCAGGACGTAGGGGCAATGACTCCGGTGTTCTTCGCCTTTACCGATCGTCAGAAAATTTACGACTTGGTTGAGGCTATCACTGGTTTCCGTATGCACCCAGCCTGGTTCCGTATTGGTGGTGTGGCACATGATTTGCCAAAAGGCTGGGAACGCTTGCTGAAAGAGTTCCTGGAGTGGATGCCAAAACGTCTCGATTCCTACGAGAAAGCGGCACTGCGTAACTCTATTCTGAAAGGTCGTTCTCAGGGTGTTGCTGCCTATAACGCGAAAGAAGCTTTAGAGTGGGGCACTACTGGCGCTGGTCTGCGTGCCACCGGTATTGATTTCGATATCCGTAAAGCGCGCCCTTACTCTGGCTATCAGAACTTCGACTTTGAAGTTCCTGTTGGTGGTGGTATCAGCGATTGCTATACCCGCGTCATGTTGAAAGTAGAAGAGCTGCGCCAAAGCCTGCGTATCCTTGATCAGTGTCTGAAAAATATGCCAGAAGGGCCGTTCAAAGCGGATCACCCGCTGACAACGCCGCCACCGAAAGAGCGTACTTTGCAGCATATCGAAACCTTGATTACTCACTTCCTGCAAGTTTCGTGGGGTCCGGTGATGCCGGCTAACGAATCCTTCCAGATGATTGAGGCAACCAAAGGAATTAACAGTTACTACCTGACCAGTGACGGCAGCACCATGAGCTACCGTACCCGTGTCCGTACGCCGAGCTTCGCGCATTTGCAGCAAATTCCGGCGACAATTCGTGGCAGCCTGGTCTCTGACCTGATTGTCTATCTGGGTAGTATCGATTTTGTAATGTCTGATGTGGATCGCTAACTATGCATGATAACCAACAAAACCAGGCTGAGACTTTTGAGTTGAGTGCGGCAGAGCGTGAGGCCATTGAGCACGAGATTCATCATTATGAAGATCCTCGTGCGGCTTCAATTGAAGCGCTGAAAATTGTTCAGAAACAGCGCGGCTGGGTACCTGATGGTGCGATTTATGCCATTGCTGATGTGCTGGGCATCCCGGCAAGTGATGTCGAAGGTGTGGCAACATTTTACAGCCAAATCTTCCGTCAGCCAGTAGGACGTCACGTGATTCGCTATTGCGATAGCGTAGTCTGCCATATCACCGGTTATCAGGGCATTCAGTCTGCCCTCGAAGGCAAGCTTGCTATTAAACCGGGCCAGACTACAGCGGATGGCCGTTTTACTTTACTGCCGACCTGCTGCCTGGGTAACTGTGATAAAGGGCCAAATATGATGATTGATGAAGATACACACAGTCATCTGACCCCAGACGCAATTCCTGATTTGCTGGAGCGGTATAAATGAAAACCATTATTCGTACTGCCGAAACACATCCACTGACTTGGCGTCTGCGTGACGACAAACAGCCAGTATGGCTTGAAGAGTACCAGAGCAAAAACGGCTATGCTGGTGCCCGTAAAGCCCTGGGTGGTATGGCGCCAGACGAAATTGTTACTGCTGTTAAAGATGCTGGCCTGAAAGGGCGCGGTGGTGCAGGCTTTTCCACGGGTCTGAAGTGGAGCCTGATGCCGAAAGACGAGTCCATGAACATTCGTTACCTGCTGTGTAACGCAGATGAAATGGAACCCGGCACCTATAAAGACCGCTTATTGATGGAGCAGTTGCCTCACCTTTTGGTGGAAGGCATGCTGATCTCCGCTTTCGCGCTTAAAGCCTACCGTGGCTATATCTTCTTACGTGGCGAGTATATCGAAGCGGCTGTGCATCTGCGTCGTGCCATTGAAGAAGCGAAACAGGCTGGTTTACTGGGTAAAAACATTCTCGGGTCAGGTTTCGATTTTGAGTTGATCGTGCACACTGGTGCGGGACGTTATATTTGCGGGGAAGAAACTGCCCTGATTAACTCCCTGGAAGGTCGTCGTGCTAACCCTCGTTCGAAACCTCCTTTCCCGGCATCAAATGGTGTCTGGGGCAAACCGACTTGTGTTAACAACGTAGAAACCCTGTGTAACGTACCCGCTATTCTGGCAGACGGTGTTGAGTGGTATCAGGCTATTGGCGGTTTGAGCAAAGACGCCGGCACTAAGCTGATGGGCTTCTCAGGACGTGTTAAAAACCCTGGTGTCTGGGAACTGCCTTTTGGTACCACGGCTCGTGAAATCCTTGAAGATTATGCGGGTGGCATGCGTGATGGCTTGAAATTTAAAGCCTGGCAGCCGGGTGGGGCAGGGACAGATTTTCTGACCGATGCACACCTCGATTTGCCGATGGAATTCGAAAGTATCGGTAAAGCAGGCAGCCGTCTTGGAACTGCACTGGCAATGGCAGTGGACCATGAAATTGGTATGGTCTCTCTGGTTCGTAATCTGGAAGAGTTTTTCGCCCGTGAGTCTTGCGGCTGGTGTACACCTTGTCGTGATGGCCTGCCATGGAGCGTAAAAATTCTGCGCGCCATCGAGCGTGGGGAAGGACAGCCTGGTGATATTGAAACGCTGGAGCAGCTTTGTCGCTCCCTTGGGCCAGGTAAAACCTTCTGTGCTCATGCGCCTGGTGCTGTTGAGCCACTACAAAGTGCGATTAAATATTTCCGCGACGAATTCGAAGCAGGCATTGCCAAACAGGATTTCGGTAATCTCCGTCATATAAGCGGTATTCAACCAAACCTGTTAAAAACGCGCTGGTAATATTCCTTCATCACGATTTTCCGTGAGGAATGGCACAAGAATTTTTGATTAACGCCTGAGTTTATTCGGGCCAACTGGAAGCATGCTGACTATGGCTACGATTCATGTAGACGGCAAAGAATATGAGGTAAACGGAGCAGACAACCTTCTTGAAGCTTGTCTGTCTCACGGCCTTGATATTCCTTATTTTT
>Ga0302347_1003176_pt1 | contig 15020 bp, 11 predicted proteins | sample PhyWR1_FD_202178 | JGI IMG/M metagenome (GOLD analysis project Ga0302347, IMG submission 202178) | Leaf surface microbial communities from wheat plants in UC Gill Tract Community Farm, Albany, California, United States - DLSL W.R1 (v2)... | ecosystem: Host-associated > Plants > Phyllosphere >...
GGAGCATGTGCGGGCGGCCGAACTCCGGCAGCGCCAGCACGCGCAGCGCATGGGCGCAGTGCAGGCGCAGCTGGCGCCGCCGGTGGGCACGCTGCTGGCGTTTTTGCGCGGGCGCGACACGGCGCTCTGGAGCGACGCGGCCAAGCTGATGGACCCGGCGCTCTTGGCGCGCACCCAGCTCAAGCCCGAGCTGATCGAGCGCCTGGACGATGACGCGATGCCGGCGACCGGGCGGCTGTGCATCGGCGCGCTGGCGCTGGACACGCGGCCGGTGGAGGTGCCGTCCTGGGTCGAGATGAAGGACGTGCGCGAGCAGGTCGCCCGGCTCAAGGTCGAGGCCGCCGGCCTGATGGCCGCTGTGAAGGAGGCGCAGGCGCGCGCGCTGGCCTTGCGCCACGAGATGAACCACGCGCAGGTCCGGCTGAGCAAGGCGATCGCCTCGGAGTCGCTCGCCGAGGCGGCGCTGGAAAACGCCCAGCAGACCCTGACCCGGCTGGACAGGGCCGTGGAGCAGGAGCGCGAGGAAGCCCGCCAGGGCGCCGTGGCCGAGAGCGCCGAGCGGCAGGCGCGACTGCAGGCGCTGCAGGCCGAGGAGCAAAGCCTGCAGCGCGGGCTGGGCAGCGACAGGGCGCGCATCCAGGACGGCTTTCGGCAGCAGCGCCAGGCGCTGGCGGCCGAGCTGCAGGCCGCCGAAGCCCATCTAGCCTGGGAAAAAAGCGCCGTCCAGACGCGCCTGGCCGATGAACTGCGCCAGGTCGAGGACGATGCGGCGCGCGAGCTGGCCGGCCAGGGCGTGGACCCGGCGCGCCTGGCGCGCCTGGCCAGGGACATCGCGGCACTGGCGCTGCGGCTGGACGGCATTGCGCGCCAGCGCCATGAAGTGGCCGACTGGCAGCGTTTTCGCGCGGGCACCCTGCCGCTGCTGGACGCGCGGCGCCAGGAGCGCGACCGGCGCGAGGCGCGCTGCGGCGAGATGGCCGCCCGCCTGGCCGGCCTGCGGGCCGAGCAGGAGGCGCTGGCGCAGCGCGCCCGCCACGAGGCCGGCGTGCTGGAAGGCCAGCGCCTGCTGCGCCAGCGCGAAAAAAGCGAGCTGCAGGAGCTGCTGCGGCGCGGCCTGAAGGATTTTGACGACCATGCGCCCGAGCAGCTGGACACCGACTGGAACGTGGCCGCGCTCAAGGGCCGGGTCGAGCGCGCCCGCACCGCGCTGGCGCAGCAGTCCGACGAGCTGGAAAAGGACAGCCGCTTTCTGCGCGGCATCCTGGTGCAGCGCAGCGGCCCGGTCGAGCACTGGCTGCAGCTGCGCGAAGCCGGCCTGCCGCTGGCCGGCACGCTGCCCGAGCACCAGCTGCGCTGCGCGCAGGCGCAGGCGGTGTGCGACTGGTTCGACCCGCTCGAACACGGCCCTTACGTCGATCAGCTGCACAAGGAAATGGCCGGCTTCCTGGCCGTGGCGAGCAACTTCGTGCGCGACCTGGAGCTGTTCGAGCGCCGCGTCGAGGGCTTCAACCGCGACCTGCAAAAGGCGCTGTCGGCCACCGAGCGCTTCGAGCGCTTTCGCGACCTGTCGGTGATGGTGCGCTCGGGCGTGGGCCAGTTCGGCCCGATGAAGCTCTTGCGCCAGATGCAGGCGCGCCACCAGGCGCAGGTGGGCGGGCTGGGCGCGCTGTCGGGCCAGGCGCACAGCCTGCCCGGCGACGACGAGGCCGCGCTGGTGCGCGACTTTCGCGACATGCTGCCGGCCGACGGCGTGCTGCGCGTGAACCTGAACGAGCAGGTGCGGCTGGAATGCTCGCTGGTCGAGAACGGCCGGCGCCGCAACATCAGCAACGAGGCCGACTTCCGCTCGGTCTCGTCCAACGGCAACACGGCGCTGATCACCGCCATGTTTTTGATGGGCTTCGTGCAGATGATCCGCGGCGCCGACTCGCCGGTGCGCCTGACCTGGGTGACCGACGAGATTGGCCGGTTCGACCCGAACAACCTGGGCGCTTTCTTGCACACGCTGGACATGCACCGCATCGACGTGATCAGCGCCTCGCCCAGCGTCGATCCGGCGCTGGCGCGCTTTTTCCCGAGGCTGTGCATTTTTGAGGAAACCGGGGCGATTGCCACCTGCGAAACCCCCGTGGAAGGAGAGTTGCATGTCAACGCTTGAATCGGCGCTCAAGCGCCTGGCCGAGGGCCGCTTTGTCTGCGAGATGCGCTACCCCGAGGAATACGCCGCGCTGCAGGAGGCCGAAGGCCGGCGCCGCGCCGAGGACTGGCTGGCCGCCATCGGCTACCGGCTGGCGCGGCTGAGCGACGAGGGCGCCTTCTTCATGGCGCACGCCAGCGTCACGCCCGCCCTGCGGCTGCGGCTGCGCGAGGAGCTGCGCGCGGTGCGCGGCAAGCTGGAGCCCATCGTCGGCTTCATGGAGACGCTGCGCCAGTCGCAGGGCCGCAGCCCGCACATCCACGCCGGCGACATGCTCTGGGAGTCCGAGGTCAGCGAGGCGGTGCGCGCCTCGCCGCTGCTGGAGCGGCGCCTCTTGGACATGCGCGAGATCGGCGGCGCGCGCGTCAGCGACTCGGCCATCGACCGGGTGCGGCGCATGCTGGCGCACCTGCAGGCCGAAGGCTACATCGTCGAGACCAATCCGACCAGCAAGGGCTACCAGGTCAGCGGCAAGATCGACTACCTCTACCAGCTCATCGGCTTCATCGCCGACAACAGCGCGCAGCTGTCGGACGAGGAGGTGGTGGACCGCATCGACCCGCAGGGGCGGCTGGACGGCGAGTCGGCGGCGGCGCCGCTGCGGCAGGCGCGCGACATGCTGGACGAGCAGGAAGCGCAGGACGAACCCGGCGAACCCAGTGAACCAGTCGCGCCGGCCAGCCCGTCCGGCGCCTTGAGGGACGGCGCGCCATGACCTCGCCGATCCGCGATGTGCTGCAAACCCTCAGCCGGCATGCGCAGACGGTTGAAAGCAGCCTGCTGGGCGTGGTGTCGCTGGAGGGCGGCGCGCCCGCCGCGTCGATTGCCGCGCTGCGCCAGGCCAGCGCGCTGCGCCCGGCCGGCGAGGACGGCTGGCGGCTGCACCCGAAGCTGCGCGAGTATCTGCAGGACCACCTCAGCCTGTTCTCGGCCTTCCAGAGCCTGAGCGAGATCGGCCCGCGCATCACGCAGATCAACCTGCTGTGGACCGAGATCGAGCTGGTGCGCCTGGAGGCCGATGCCGACACGCTGGCCAGCCTGAGCACCAGCGTGCAGATGGCGGTGTTCGACATCGCCGACAGCATGGAGGCCAATTTGCTGCTGCTGCACCTGTTGATGAGCACGCGCTTTGGCGACGTGCGCACGCTGCAGGCCAAGAAGAGCCAGAACCGCTACTACCAGCAGCAGACCGCGCTGCTGGCCGGCGACCTGGCCCGGCTGGCGCAGGCGGCCGAGCGCATCGAGCGCGAGGCCAGCGAGCGGGCGCTGGCCGAGCTGGCGCGCTTTCTGCGGCGCAACCTGCTGGCGCGCCTGACCGGCTGGCAGCAGGGCATCGCGGAAATGCAGACGCAGATCCGCAAGGAAATCTTCAGCATCCGCGCGGTGGAGCAGCAGCACAAGCGCCTGGCGCGCATGGACATGCTGCTGCGCCAGCAGCCGGCCTGGCGCGGCATCGAGGCCGACCTGAGCGGCGAGATTCCGGACTTTTTGCTCGCCGCCGCGCTGGCGCCGCTGCAGGCGCATGTCGAGCCGCTGGACAGCGACCGGGCGGTGCGGGACGAGCTGCAGGCGCTGGCGCGCGCGCTGCCGCCCCGGGCGCCCCAGCCGTCCCAGGCCCGGCCGCCCACGCGCTACATGCGCATCATCGACCCGCCACGCGCGCCCAGCGTCACGCCGGCCGCGCGGGCGCTGGAGCGGCTGGCCCGGCAGGTGCAGGACAGCCCCGGCGGCGTGGCGCTGGCCGCCTGGCGCCTGACGGATGACGATGCGCTGTCGATGGCCCCTGGCGTGTGGCTGGTGTTTGCCGCCATGGCGCTGCGCGGGCGCCGCCTGCATGTCGAGCTGGTGCGCAACGCGCCGGCCGATGGCGGCCATTTCGCGCACACCTTCAGCGACGCGGTGGCGCATGCGCGAGCGTCGGTAGCTGCACCGGCTCCCGCGCCGGCGTCTCAGGCGGCATGAGTTCGCATGGGCGGCATGGCCGCAGCCATTGCCCCCGGCCTTGGCGCAGGTCCAGGACGCCATGAATCCGAACGAGGTCGCCTGGCTGCGCCGGCTGGTGTCGGCCCGGCCAGCCCATCTGCCTGACCGGGGCGTGGCCTGCCGCATGGCCGAGCAAGAGGGGCTGGGCCTGCGGCGCGGCGCGCGGGTTGCCTACACCGAGGCCGATTTCACCCACGCGGCCGACATGCTGCGCAACCGGGGCTATGCGCCAGAGGCGCCGCAGGCCGCCTTCACCCGCAGCCAGGCGCCCTCTGGTGGCTCGGAAAAGACCGGTGCGCTGCCCGTCTCGCAGGGCTGGGTGGCGGTCGCGGCCATCGGCCTGGCGCCGACGTTGGCCACGCCGGCGGGCAGCTTTGCGGCGATGGACTGGCAAGCCGCGCTGGCGCTGCCTTATGGCGTGCTGCTGGTCTGCGAAAACCTGGAGCCGATGGTGCAGCTGCACAACTACCGCTGGCTGGCGGATTTTTACCGGGGGCGCCCGGCGCTGGTGCTGTTTCGTGGCACAGCAGGCCTTTTCGGCACCAATTCTGCTGCAAAGTTGATAGCGGCAGACTCACGCCCCACCTTGGCATTCTTTGATTTTGACCCCAAGGGACTGGCCATGGCCGCTTCGCTGCCGCGCCGCGAGGCGCTGTGCCTGCCGCCGTGGCCGGCGCTCGAAGCGGCCACGCGCCAAGCCCGGCGCGACCACCTGTTCACCAACTCGGCGCAGACCAGCCGCGCGCAGCTCGACCGGGTGGCGGATGCCGACATCGCGCTGGCCTGGCAGCGCCTCAAGCTGCTGGCGGTCGGGCTGAACCAGGAAGGCTTTCCGCGCTGAGCAGCCCGCCCTGGTGCTGGCGGAATTCGCCGGGCGATTGGCCGGTCCAGCCGCGAAAGGCGCGCATGAAGCTTTTCTCGTTCTGAAAGCCCGCCGCCTCGGCCACCTGCTTGATCGGCCGGCGCGTGCGCAGCAGCAGCTCCAGCGCCTTGGCGCGCCGCACCTCGTCCTTGAGTGCCTGCAGCGAGGCGCCTTCCTCCTTTAATTGCCGGTGCAGCGTGCGCGGCGAGACATGCAGCAGCGCGGCCAGCGCCTGCGCGCCGTGCGTCTGCGCCGGCTGCGCGGCCAGCGCTTGGCGCACGCGCTGGACCAAGAGCCGGTCGCGCCGGTAGGGCAGCACCGTCAGCGCCAGCGCGCGCTGCAGCATTTGCTGCAGCGCGCGCTCGTCGCGGCGCAATGGCAGGGCGAGGTAGCGCGCGTCAAAGTCGATCCCGGCCGGCGCGCTGCCAAACGTCGTGGGCCCGGAAAACAGCACCGCGTAGGCGCCCTGGTGCGCCGGCGCATCGAACGGAAAGCGCGCGCCCAGCAGCGGAATGCGCGAGTCGATCAGCCAGCAGGCCACGCCCAGGATGTTGCGCAGCACCGAGACCAGGCAGAACTCGCGCAGCTCGCCCAGGCACTGCCGTTCAGTGATGGACAGCGTGGCCGTCTCGCCCGCCACCGACAGCGCGAGCTCAATGTCGCCTGCGATCAGCCCGTGGTGGCGGCACCAGCGCTTGAGCGCCACGCCCAGGCTGGGCGCGCTCAGCGAGGCGCGCGCCAGCATGCCATAGCTGCCCCAGGGCAGGCGCCGGCCGAACCAGCCCAGCGCCTCGTCGTCCAGCTCGTGCATGGCCAGCCCGGAGATGCGTTCCATCTGCCAGGCGGTGATGCGCGCGGCGTCGTCCAGCAGCAGGGACGGCGCGATTTGTGCCTGCGCCAGCGCGCCGGCCGGGTTCAGGCCGCGCCGCGCGTAGGCGCGCGCGATGGCCCGGACAAAGGCGATGGGCGTCGCGGCAGGCGCGGCGACCGGACGCGGGTGGCCGGCAGCGCCGGCCATCTCGGACGCATCGGAAACGGGCGGGGGCGGGCGCTGGAGCATGCTTGCCAGTGTGCCCACGCGTGGCACGATTTGCAACCATGCTGACCTTTTTATCCGCTGCCATTTGGCCCTGGATGCGCCATACTGCGGCAAGACGCCCTTGCTGGCGCAGCCAAGGAGACACACCATGAGCCAGGAACCTTGCGGCCTTGCGCCGTCCATGCCGCCCTTCAGTCGCAGCTACGCGCGCGGCGTCACCGACCTGCCGCTGATCGAGCAGCCCATCGGCGCCTTTTTCGACGCCATGGCCGCGCGCCAGCCCGAGCGCGAGGCCCTCGTCAGCCGCCACCAAGGCCTGCGCTACAGCTACGGCCAGCTGCGCCGCGAGACCGACCGGCTGGCGAGCGCGCTGCTGGGTCTGGGCCTTCAGCCCGGCGAGCGCGTCGGCATCTGGTCGCACAACAACGCCGAGTGGGTGCTGCTGCAGCTGGCCACGGCGAAAGTCGGCCTGGTCCTGGTCAACATCAACCCGGCCTACCGCACGGCCGAGGTCGAGTACGCGCTGAACAAGGTCGGCTGCCGGGCGCTGGTGACCATGGCCCGCTTCAAGACCAGCGACTATCTCGCCATGCTGCGCGAGCTGGCGCCCGAGTGGGCGCACGGTGAGCCCGGCCGGCTCGAATCGGCCCGGCTGCCGCACCTGAACACCGTGGTCTGGATCGACGAAGCGGGGCAGGGCGATGAGCAGCCCGGCCTGCTGCGCTTTTCCAGCCTGCTGGCCAGCGGCAACGCCGACGACGCGCGCCTGGCCGCCGTGGCCGCGACGCTCCAGGCCACCGACCCGATCAACATCCAGTTCACCAGCGGCACCACCGGCTTTCCCAAGGGCGCGACCCTCACCCACCGCAACATCCTGAACAACGGCCTGTTCATCGGCGAGTGCATGCGCCTCACGCCCGACGACCGGCTGTGCATTCCGGTGCCGCTCTACCACTGCTTTGGCATGGTGCTGGGCAACCTGGCCTGCCTGACGCACGGCGCGACCATCGTCTACCCGAACGACGGCTTCGAGCCGCTCTCGGTATTGCAGACGGTGCAGGACGAGCGCTGCACCGGCCTGCACGGCGTGCCGACCATGTTCATCGCCGAGCTGGACCACCCGCGCTTTGCCGAGTTCGATTTGTCCCTGCTCCGCACCGGCATCATGGCCGGCTCGCCGTGCCCGACCGAGGTGATGAAGCGCGTCGTCGGCAGCATGCACCTGAGCCAGATCACGATTGCCTACGGCATGACCGAGACCAGCCCGGTGAGCTGCCAGAGTTCGGTCGATACGCCGCTCGACAAGCGCGTGTCGACCGTCGGCCTGGTGCAGCCACACCTGGAAATCAAGATCATCAGCCCCGAGAGCGGCGAGATCGTGCCGACCGGTGTGTCGGGCGAACTCTGCACGCGCGGCTACTCGGTGATGCACGGCTACTGGGACGACGCGCCGCGCACCGCCGAGGCGATCGACCCCGAGGGCTGGATGCACACCGGCGACCTGGCGACGATGGATGCCGAGGGCTACGTCAACATCGTCGGCCGCATCAAGGACATGGTGATCCGCGGCGGCGAGAACATCTACCCGCGCGAGATCGAGGAATTCCTCTACCGCCACCCGAAGGTGCAGGACGTGCAGGTCGTCGGCCTGCCCGACAAGCGCTACGGCGAGGAGCTGTGTGCCTGGATCGTTGCCCGGCCCGGTGAAACCTTGAGCGAGGACGAAATCCGCGACTTCTGCAAAGGGCAGATCGCCCACTACAAGGTGCCGCGCTACATCCGCTTCGTGCCGGGCTTTCCGATGACGGTGACCGGCAAGATCCAGAAGTTCAAGATCCGCGACGAGATGAAAGAGCAGCTCGGGCTCGAAGAAGACAAGACCGCCTGAGTCGCCTGAAACAACCCCTGTCCGCACGGCCACACGGCTTTGCCGCCCTACCCCAAAAGTACACATGACCATCCTGGACACCCAACTCAACGCCCGTTCCGCCGACTTCCAGGCCAACGCCGCCGCCATGCGCGCCCTCGTCGATGACCTGCATGTGCAGCTCGCAAAAAGTGCCGCCGGCGGCGGCGAGGCGGCGCGCGCCAAGCACACCGCGCGCGGCAAGCTGCTGCCGCGCGAGCGGGTGCAGCGGCTGCTCGACCCCGGCACGCCGTTCCTCGAAGTCGCGCCGCTGGCCGCGCTGGGCATGTACAAGGGCGACGCGCCCGGCGCCGGCCTGATCGCCGGCATCGGCCGCGTGAGCGGCGTGGACTGCATGATCGTCTGCAACGACGCGACCGTCAAAGGCGGCACCTACTACCCGCTCACGGTCAAAAAGCACCTGCGCGCCCAGGAGATCGCCCAGCAAAACAACCTGCCGTGCATCTACCTGGTCGATTCGGGCGGCGCCAACCTGCCCAACCAGGACGAGGTATTCCCCGACCGCGACCACTTCGGCCGCATCTTCTTCAACCAGGCGACCATGAGTTCGCTGGGCATCGCGCAGATCGCCGTCGTCATGGGCTCGTGCACCGCCGGCGGCGCCTACGTGCCGGCCATGAGCGACGAGTCCATCATCGTGAAGAACCAGGGCACCATCTTCCTGGGCGGCCCGCCCTTGGTGAAGGCCGCCACCGGCGAGGTCGTCACCGCCGAAGACCTGGGCGGCGGCGACGTGCACACGCGCCTGTCGGGCGTGGCCGACCACCTGGCGCAAAACGACCTGCATGCGCTGGCGCTGGCGCGGGCGTCGGTGAAGAATTTGAACCGAAACAAGGCGCTAGCGCAGGCGGGCCCTGCGCCTGTAGCTCCTAAATTCGGAGCAGATGAGCTCTACGGCGTGATTCCGGTGGACACCCGCAAGCCCTTCGATGTGCGCGAGATCATCGCCCGCATCGTCGATGGCAGCGCGTTCGACGAGTTCAAGGCGCGCTACGGCACGACGCTGGTCTGCGGCTTCGCGCACATCGAGGGCATGCCGGTCGGCATCATCGCCAACAACGGCATTTTGTTCAGCGAGTCGGCGCTCAAGGCCACGCACTTCATCGAGCTGTGCTGCCAGCGCAAGATTCCGTTGGTGTTTTTGCAGAACATCACCGGCTTCATGGTCGGGCGCAAGTACGAAAACGAAGGCATTGCCCGCAACGGCGCCAAGATGGTCACGGCGGTGGCGACGGCCGCGGTGCCCAAGTTCACCGTCATCATCGGCGGCAGCTTCGGCGCCGGCAACTACGGCATGTGCGGCCGGGCATTTTCGCCGCGCTTTTTGTGGATGTGGCCGAACGCGCGCATCAGCGTCATGGGCGGCGAGCAGGCCGCTGGCGTGCTGGCCACCGTCAAGCGCGACGGCATCGAGGCCAAGGGCGGCGCCTGGAGCGCCGAGGAAGAAGACGCTTTCAAGGCGCCGATCCGCAGCCAGTACGAGCACCAGGGCCACCCGTATTTCGCCACCGCCCGCCTCTGGGACGACGGCGTGATCGACCCGGCCGACACCCGCCGCGTGCTGGCGCTGGGCCTGAGCGCGGCGCAGAACGCGCCGATTCCCGAGACGAAGTTCGGCTTGTTCCGGATGTGAGGCGGCGATGAATCCCCACGCCCACTTCACCACCCTGGCGCGCTACAACGCCTGGGCCACGCAGCGGCTGCTGCAGGCGGTGGCCGCGCTGCCCGAGGACGGCTACCGGCGCGACGTGGGCCTGTACTTTCACAGCGTCCACGGCACGCTGGCCCACCTGCTGGTCGCCGAGCACCGGCTGTGGTTTCGCCGCTTTGCCGAAGGCCTCTCGCCCACGGTGGCGCTGGACGCCGACCTGGTGCCCGAGCGCCAGGCGCTGGCCCTGGCGCTCGACGAAGGCGCGGGCCGCTGGGAGCCGCTGGTGGCCGGCCTGGCGCCCGAGCGCTTTGACGGCCTGCTCAACTACACCACCATGCGCGGCCAGCCGGCCTCGCTGCCGTTTGCCGCCACGCTGGCGCATGTGTTCAACCACGCCACCCACCACCGGGGCCAGATCACGGCGGCGCTGACCGTGCTGGGCCAGCCCGGCCCGGCGCTGGACATGGTGTATTTTTTACAGGCCCAGGCGGCCAGGGAGTCATGAAGCATGAACAGCTTTGAAATTTCTCACGACGGCGCGGTCGCCACCATCACCCTCAGCCGTCCCGACGTGCGCAACGCCTTCAATGACGAGGTGATTGCCGAGATCACCGCCGCCTTTCAGGACATGGCCGCGCAGGCCGAGGTGCGCGCCGTGGTGCTGGCCGCCGCCGGGCCGGCCTTTTGCGCCGGCGCCGACCTGAACTGGATGCGCCGCATGGCCGACTACAGCCGCGCGGAGAACCTGCTTGATGCGGCGCAGCTGGCTGAGATGCTGCGCGTGATCTACGAATGCCCCAAGCCGACGGTGGCCCGCATCCAGGGCGACGTGTACGCCGGCGGCATGGGGCTGGTGGCGGCCTGCGACATGGCCGTGAGCGTGGACACGGCCAACTTCTGCCTGAGCGAGGTCAAGCTCGGGCTGATTCCGGCGACCATCGGCCCGTATGTGGTCCGCGCCATGGGCGCGCGCGTGGCGCACCGCTACTTCCTGACCGCCGAGCGCTTTGGCGCGGCCGAGGCGCACCGCATCGGCTTCGTGCATGAGGTGGTCGGCGCCGACCAGCTCGACGCCAAGGTGGGCGAGCTGACAAATGCCCTGGTCAGCGCCAGCCCGAACGCCGTGCGCAGCGCCAAGGCGCTGGTGCAGGACGTGGCCGGCCAGCCCATCGAGGCGCCGCTCATCGGCCGCACGGTCGAGGGCATTGCCGACATCCGCAGCAGCCGCGAAGGCCGCGAAGGCGTGCAGTCCTTCCTGCAAAAGCGCAAGCCGTTCTGGCTGGACTGATTCACACCGCCAAGGAGCCGCCATGCAAACGATGGACACCGCGCAACTCGTCGCCCTGGCCGGCGCCGTCGGCTGGGCCAGCGGCATCCGTCTCTACCTGGTGCTGCTGCTGACCGGCTTGGCCGGCTACCTGGGCTGGATGGAACTGCCGCAGGGCCTGCACCTGCTGGCCAATCCAGTGGTCCTTAGCGCCAGCGGCTTCATGGTGTTCGTCGAGTTTTTCGCCGACAAGATCCCGGGGCTCGATTCGCTCTGGGACGTGGTGCACACCGTCATCCGCATCCCGGCCGGCGCGGCGCTGGCGGCGGGCGTGTTCAGCGCCGACAGCGCTGCTATGAGTTTGGTAGCGGCACTCGTAGGCGGGACGCTGGCTGGGACCAGTTTTGCCGCAAAAGCGACGAGCCGGGCGGCCATCAACACCTCGCCCGAGCCGTTCAGCAACATCGGCACCTCGCTGGCCGAGGACAGCCTGGTGCCCGCCGGCCTGTGGCTGGCGGTGGCCCATCCGCTGGTTTTCATTCCCGTGCTGCTCTTGGTGCTGGCGCTCAGCGTCTGGCTGATCCGCGTGTGCTGGCGTTTCCTCAGGCAGCTGTTCACCCGCGTGGCGCGCATTTTCAGCGGCAGGCCCGATCCGGGCCAGGCGTCCGCCCTTTCCCTCAAGTCCCTTTTTTCAAAGAACGACAACCATGTTTAAAAAAATTCTCATCGCCAACCGGGGCGAGATCGCCTGCCGCGTCGCCGCCACCGCCCGGCGCATGGCCGTCAAAACCGTCGCCGTGTACTCGGACGCCGACGCCGGCGCCAAGCATGTGGCGGCCTGCGACGAGGCGGTGCACATCGGCGCCAGCGCGCCCAAGGACAGCTATTTGCGCTGGGAACGCATCATCGAGGCGGCCCGGGCCACCGGCGCCGAGGCGATTCACCCCGGCTACGGTTTTCTGAGCGAGAACGAGGAATTCGCCCGGGCCTGCGCGCAAGCCGGCCTGGTGTTCATCGGCCCGCCCGCGTCGGCCATTCAGGCGATGGGCCTGAAGGCCGAGTCCAAGCAGCTGATGGAAAAGGCCGGCGTGCCGCTGGTGCCCGGCTACCACGGCAGCGACCAGGATCCGGCGCTCCTGCAGCGCGAGGCCGACCGCATCGGCTATCCCGTCCTCATCAAGGCCAGCGCCGGCGGCGGCGGCAAGGGCATGCGCGCCGTCGAGAAGTCCGAAGACTTTGCCGCCGCGCTCGCCTCCTGCCAGCGCGAAGCCATCAACAGCTTTGGCAACGACACGGTGCTGGTCGAAAAGTACGCCCAGCGCCCGCGCCACATCGAAATCCAGGTGTTCGGCGACACGCACGGCAACTGTGTCTACCTGTTTGAGCGCGACTGCTCGGTGCAGCGCCGGCACCAGAAGGTGCTCGAAGAAGCGCCCGCGCCGGGCCTCTCGGAGGCCATGCGCCGGCAGATGGGCGAGGCGGCCGTGGCGGCGGCGCGCGCGGTGAACTATGTCGGCGCGGGCACGGTCGAATTCATCGTCGAGCAGCGCGAGGGCGGCGCGATGAATTTCTACTTCATGGAAATGAACACCCGGCTGCAGGTCGAGCATCCGGTGACGGAAGCCATCACCGGGCTGGACCTGGTCGAGTGGCAGCTGCGCGTGGCCTCGGGCGAGCCGCTGCCGCTGGCGCAGGAGCAGTTGAAAATCAACGGCCACGCCATCGAGGCGCGCATCTGCGCCGAGAACCCGGACAACAACTTTTTGCCCACCACCGGCACCCTGCACGTCTACGACAAGCCGGCCTGCACGAGTTTTGCGCGCGGCGCGGTGCGCATCGACGACGGCGTGCGCCAGGGCGACACCATCTCGCCGTTCTACGACTCGATGGTCGCCAAGCTGATCGTGCATGGCGCCACGCGCGAGGAAGCGCTGGCGCGGCTGGACGAGGCGCTGGCGCAGACGCGCATCGTCGGCCTGGGCACCAACGTGCAGTTCCTGCGCCAGGTGGCGCGCAGCCCGTCGTTTGCCCAGGCCAACCTGGACACGGCCCTGATTCCGCGCGAGGCGGCGGTGCTCTTTCAGCAGGAGCCGATCGGCTTGCCGCTGGCGGCGGCCAGCGCGATCGCCCAGACGCTGCTGGCCGAGCAGGCCGCCGAAGGGCGCGACCCGTTCAGCCGCCGCGACGGCTGGCAAAGCCACGGCGTGACCGCACGGCCGTTTGCCTTCGAGTTTTGCGGCGAGCCGGCCCAGGCCCTGCTCACCTACGGCCACGGCGGCGCGCTGCACCTGGCCGTCGGCGACGTGGCCGGCCCGCTGGCGTTTTCCCGCAATGGCCAAGGCATCGACCTGCAGTTTGCCGGCCAGCGCCTGAACGCCACGGTGTACGCGCAAGGCGAGGTGGACCATGTGTTCACCGCCCGGGGCGCGACGCAGATCACCGCCATCGACCTGCTGGCCCATGCCGGCGAAACCCATGCCGAGGGCGGCCGGCTGAGCGCGCCCATGCCGGGCAAGATACTGTCGTTCGCGGTCAAGGCCGGCGACAAGGTGGAAAAAGGCCAGCCGCTGGCGGTGATGGAGGCGATGAAAATGGAGCACACGATTGCCGCGCCCGCCGACGGCGTGGTCGAGGAAGTGCTGTACGCCCCGGGCGACCAGGTGGCCGAAGGCGCCGAACTGCTCAAGATCGCAGCCTGACCCGTTGAACCGCAACGCCGAAGGAGGGCGCCCGATGCGCATCAGTTTTTGCTGCACCGACACCAAGGCCGAGCCCTGGCTGGACGGCCTGCGCGCCGCCTTGCCCGGCGCCGAGGTCGAGGTCTGGGCGCCCGGCACGCCGCCGGCCGACTACGCCGTGGTCTGGGCGCCGCCGCAGCGGTTCATCGACGAGCAGCCCGGTCTCAAGGCGCTGTTCAACATCGGTGCGGGGGTCGATGCGCTGCTCGGGCTGCGCCTGCCGCCGGGCCTGGCGGTCGTGCGGCTGGACGACGCGGGCATGTCGGTGCAGATGGCCGAGTACGTCTGCCACGCGGTGATCCGGCATTTCCGGGAATTCGACGGCTACGAGGCCGACATGGCCGCCGGCCGCTGGTCGTACCGCAAGCCGCGCCTGCGCGGCGACTTTCCGGTCGGCGTGATGGGCCTGGGCGTGCTGGGCGAGCGCGTGGCGCGGGCGCTGGCGTCGTTCGAGTTTCCGGTCCAGGGCTGGAGCCGCTCGCCCAAGGCGATCGACGGCGTGCAGTGCTTTTCGGGCGATGCCGGCTTCAACGATTTCCTGGCGGCCAGCCGCGTGCTGGTGTGCCTGCTGCCGCTCACGTCCGAGACCGAAAACATCTTGCGCCGGGACACCCTGTCGCGCCTGCAGCCCGGCGGCTACGTCGTCAACGTGGCGCGCGGGCGGCACCTGGTCGATGACGACTTGATCGCATTGATTGACAGCGGCCACCTGGCCGGCGCGACGCTGGACGTGTTTCGCACCGAACCGCTGCCGCCGGCGCACCCTTTCTGGAAACAGCCGAAAATCACCCTCACGCCGCACACCTCGGCGCGCACGCTGCGCGACGAGAGCATCGCGCAGATCGCTGGCAAGATACAGGCGCTGGAGGCCGGCACGCCGCCCGAGCGCCTGGCCGGCGTGGTGGACACCAACCAAGGATATTGAAAGCCATGCAGCTCCCTTCCCGTGTCAAGCTCGTCGATGTCGGCCCCAGAGACGGGCTGCAGAACGAAAAATCGCCCGTGCCCGCCAGCGTCAAGATCGAGCTGGTGCAGCGCCTGCAGGACGCCGGCCTCATGGAGGTCGAGGTCACCAGCTTCGTCTCGCCCAAGTGGGTGCCGCAGATGGCCGACAACGCCGAGGTGATGGCGGGCATCGCGCGCAAGCCCGGCGTGCGCTACTCGGTGCTCACGCCCAACCTGAAGGGGCTGGAGGCGGCGATGGCGCCGGCGCGCAAACTCTGGCCCGACGAGATCGTGGTGTTCGGCGCGGCCAGCGAGGCCTTCAGCCAGCGCAACATCAACTGCTCGATTGCCGAGAGCATCGAGCGCTTCCGGCCCGTGGTCGAGATGGCGCGGGCCCACGGCATCGCCGTG
>Ga0302347_1003177_pt1 | contig 15018 bp, 10 predicted proteins | sample PhyWR1_FD_202178 | JGI IMG/M metagenome (GOLD analysis project Ga0302347, IMG submission 202178) | Leaf surface microbial communities from wheat plants in UC Gill Tract Community Farm, Albany, California, United States - DLSL W.R1 (v2)... | ecosystem: Host-associated > Plants > Phyllosphere >...
GTTGGCGTTCGATAACCAAGCACGTGTCTGACACGGCCCGACGGTGGCAGGTCTTGCCCCGACGTTTGGCCGTGGAGCGATGACGAACCATTGGGTCGACATCAAGAACGCGGATGTGATTTTGATCATGGGCGGCAATGCCGCTGAAGCCCACCCCTGCGGCTTCAAATGGGTGACCGAAGCGAAGGAGCACAACAATGCGCACTTCATGGTGGTCGACCCGCGCTTCAACCGATCCGCATCGGTTGCCGATTTCTATGCCCCCATCCGGTCGGGCAGCGATATCGTGTTCCTTGGCGCAGTCATCAACTATCTGCTGACAAACAACAAGATCCATCACGAATACGTGAGGAACTACACCGACTTCACCTATATCGTGAAGGAGGACTTCGCGTTCGACGAAGGCATTTTCGCGGGCTACGACCCCGAGAAGCGCAGCTACGACAAGTCGTCCTGGGACTATGAGCTCGATGCGGACGGCTATGTGACGGTGGATCCCACGCTGGAGCACCCGCGCTGCGTCTATCAGTGGCTCAAGCGCCACTACGCGGGCTATACGCCCGAAAAGGTCGAGAGCATCTGCGGCACGCCCAAGGCCAAGTTCCTGCATGTGTGCGAACAGCTGGCTTCCACGGCGGAATCGGGCCGCGTCGCGACCATCCTCTACGCGCTGGGCTGGACCCAGCACACGACGGGCGCACAGATACTGCGTACCGGCGCGATGATCCAGCTGCTGCTGGGCAACATCGGCGTCGCGGGCGGCGGCATGAACGCCTTGCGCGGTCACTCCAACATCCAGGGCCTGACCGACCTGGGCATTCTGTCGGCAAGCCTGCCAGGCTATCTGTCGCTGCCCAACGAAGGCGAGCAGGAGTACGAGAAGTACATAGCCGCGCGCACGCCCAAGCCCATGCGCCCGGGCCAGATGAACTACTGGTCGAACACACCGAAGTTCCATGTGAGCCTGATGAAGGCCTGGTATGGACCGGCGGCGACGGCCGAGAACAACTGGGCATTCAACTATCTGCCCAAGCTCGACCGCCAGTACGACATGCTGCAGATCTTCGACATGATGAACCAGGGCAAGGTCAACGGCTACATAGCCCAGGGCTTCAACCCGCTTGCCGCGCTGGCCAACAGCAACAACGTGCGCAAGGGCCTGTCCAAGCTCAAGTTCCTGGTCATCATGGACCCGCTGGTCACCGAGACCTCCGAGTTCTGGAAGAACCACGGCGAGTTCAACGATGTCGACAGCGCCGCCATCCAGACCGAAGTCTTCCGCCTGCCGACCACCTGCTTTGCCGAAGAAGACGGCGCGGTGGTGAGTTCGTCGCGCGTGCTGCAGTGGCACTGGAAGGCGGCCGAGCCGCCGGGTGAAGCCAAGACCGATGTGGCCATCATGTCGGCCCTGCACCTGCGCCTGAAGGCGGCCTACGCCAAGGACGGCGGCAAGTTCCCCGACCCCATCGCCAACCTGTACTGGCCTTACGCCCAGGCGGCCCACCCGTCGTCGGAAGAAATTGCCAAGGAGTACAACGGCCGCGCGCTGGTCGACCTGTTCGATCCCAAGGATCCGACCAAGCTGCTGCGCAAGGCTGGCGAGCAGTTGAGCAGTTTCGGCGAGCTGCGCGACGACGGCAGCACGCTCAGTGGCTGCTGGATCTGGACGGGCAGCTGGACGACCTCGGGCAACCAGATGGCACGCCGCGACAACTCCGACCCCACGGGCATAGGCAATACGCTGAACTGGGCCTGGGCCTGGCCGGCCAACCGTCGCGTGCTCTACAACCGTGCGTCCTGCGACCTGCAAGGCAAGGCGTTCAACCCGAACCGCAAGCTCATCGAGTGGAACGGCAAGGCCTGGGGCGGCGCAGACGTGCCCGACATCGCGGTGACCATGGATCCCGCAACCGTCGGACCGTTCATCATGAACCCCGAAGGCGTGGCGCGTTTCTTCGCGCGCAAGGGCATGAACGAAGGGCCGTTCCCCACGCACTACGAAGCGTTCGACAACCCATTGGGCTACAACCCGATGTACCCCAAGAACAAGCTCGCGGTCATCAACCCCGCGGCGCGTATCCTGGAGTCGACCAAGGGCACGGACGGCACGGCCGCCGAGTACCCGCATGTGGGCACGACCTACCGCCTGACCGAGCATTTCCACTACTGGACCAAGCACGTTCAGCTGAACAACATCATTCAGCCCGAACAGTTCGTCGAGATCGGCGAAGCCTTGGCACAGGAGCTGGGCATTGCGACCGGCCAGCAGGTCAAGGTGAGTTCCAAGCGCGGCTTCGTCAAGGCCGCGGCCGTGGTGACCAAGCGCCTCAAGGCCATGCAGATCGAAGGCAAGACCGTGCACCATGTCGGCATCCCCATCCACTGGGGATTTGCATCGACCGGGCGCAAGGGTCATATGGCCAACAATCTCACGGCATCGATTGGTGACGGCAACAGCAACACACCAGAATCCAAGACCTTCCTCGTGAAGGTGGAAAAGGCCTAAGGAGTAGCTGATGTCTTCTACACATTCTCTCGATATCAAGCGCCGCTCGGCGACCACCACTCCCTCGCCCAGCGTGCGCGAAACGCACTCGGGCGAAGTGGCCAAGCTGATCGACGTCTCCAAGTGCATTGGCTGCAAGGCCTGCCAGACCGCCTGCATGGAGTGGAACGATCTGCGCGACGAGGTCGGCACGCTGGCCGCCGGCGTGTATGACAACCCGACCGACCTCACGGCCGACTCGTGGACCGTCATGCGTTTCACCGAGTACGAAAACGAGGCCACGGGCAACCTGGAATGGCTGATCCGCAAGGATGGCTGCATGCACTGCGAAGACCCGGGCTGCCTCAAGGCCTGCCCGTCGCCCGGTGCCATCCTGCAGTACAGCAACGGCATCGTCGACTTCCAGCAGGAAAACTGCGTGGGCTGCGGCTATTGCGTGACCGGCTGCCCGTTCAACATCCCGCGCATCTCGAAGAAGGACAACAAGGCGTACAAGTGCACCTTGTGTTCCGACCGCGTCGCCGTGGGCCGCGAACCGGCATGCGTCAAGACCTGCCCCACGGGCGCCATCCAGTTCGGCACCAAGGAGGCAATGAAGGACCATGCCGAGCACCGCATCGCGGACCTGAACCGCCGCGGCTTCGACAAGGCCGGCCTTTATGACCCGCCGGGCGTGGGCGGCACGCACGTGATGTACGTGCTGCACCATGCCGACAAGCCATCGCTCTACAAGGGCCTGCCGGATGATCCCAAGATCAGCCCCATGGTCTCGCTGTGGAAGGGCGTGGCCAAGCCACTGGCACTGGCCGCGCTGGGCGCGGCGGCCGTGGGCAGCTTCTTCCACTACGTGACCAAGGGCCCGCACGAAGTGCCTGCGGAACTCGAGCGCGAGGAAGACCGCATGGAAGAACGGCTGGAGCAGCAGATGCTCGACAAGGAGGACGCAAAATGAAGCGCAGCCCCCGTGACCTCAAGCGTTACACCGCCGGTGAGCGCGCCAACCACTGGCTGGTGGCGATCACCTTTGTGCTGCTGGCGCTGTCCGGCCTGGCGTTCTTTCACCCGGCCTTCTTCCCGCTGACACAGCTGTTCGGCGGCGGTCCCTGGACGCGCATTCTCCACCCCTATATCGGGGTGGTGATGGCGCTGGGCTTCGTGCTGATGGTGATCCGCTTCTGGCGGCTCAACATCATGCGCGCGCGGGACCGCCAGTGGATCAAGGAAGCACCCAAGCTGGTGACCGAAGTGCATCACGTGATGCCCGAGCAGGACAAGTACAACGGCGGCCAGAAAGCCTTGTTCTGGCTGCTGGTCGCGTCCATGCTGGGCCTGACGATCTCGGGCGTGCTGATGTGGCGCGCCTGGTGGAACCTGCCCGTGGAGCTGGTGCGCGCCAGCGTCGTGCTGCACGCGGTCTCGGCGTTCGCGCTGTTCGGCCTGATCATCCTGCACATCTATGCGGCGATCTGGACGCGCGGCACGCTGCGCGCCATGGTCTACGGCACCGTGAACCGCGCCTGGGCCAAGTACCATCATCCGATCTGGTACCGACGGATGACCGGCGAAAAAGACTGAGCCTTCGGCTTGCGCCCATGAACGCCGCCGGACGCCCCCAGGGCGTGCCGGCGGCACTTATTTGGAAAGACACAATGCAACGCATTCTTCAACGCGGCGAGATCGAAGCCATCGATCAGATCAATTTCCCGCGCATCCGCCTGCCCGAAACCGGCAGCCTGTTTGCCGAGCGCGCGGCGCGCCTGCGCCAGCTCGCCGTCGGCAACCCGATTGCCGACTACATCCTGTTTGTCGCGCAGATCGTCGACGCCCAGCACCAGGCGCTGACCCAGCTGCCCACGCCCGAGCTTCCCGCCGCGGCGATCGCGCTGGCCCAGCAGCATTCGATGCCGCTGCTGCCGGCCGCCGACCACCTCGATCCGGCCTGGAATCAGGTGCTCGACGCCATGCTCACCCGCCTCGAAGGCGGCGACGGCCTGCCCGCGCCGCTGCAGCCCCTGATTGGCGCACTGCGCGAAATGCCCCTGGCCGAGCGCGAGGCCGTGGCTCGGCGCCTGCTGCAAAAGGAAGTGGCGGCACGCGATGTCGGCATGGCGCCGTTCGTCATGGCCGCGCTGCAAGTCGTTTTCACGCAGCGCGCCGCCCATCTGTCGGTGGGCGACGTGCCCTATACCGAGCCGGCGTCGATCTGCCCGGTCTGCGCCAGCGAACCCGTGGCCAGCGTGCTGCGCATTGGCGGCAAGGCCAACGGCCACCGCTACCTGCACTGCGGCACCTGCTGCACCGAATGGCATATGGTGCGCGTCAAGTGCTCGCACTGCGAGTCCACCAAGGGCATACAGTACCAGGGCGTAGAAGGCCTGGGCGAAGTCGTCACCGCCGAGACCTGTACGGAATGCGGCAGCTACCGCAAGGTCATCAACCAGGAAAAGGACCCGCTGGCCGAGCCGCTGGCCGACGACCTGGCCTCGTTGATGCTCGATCTGCTGATGAGCGAAACGCCTTTCAAGCGCGCCAGCACCAACCCGCTGCTCTATGTGGCGTTTGCCGAAGAGCAGGCCGAAGGCGACCAGTCGCTGGTCGATCCCGCGGCGGAATGAGCCGACAATAGGCCGATGAAAACCGCTCCTCTGGAACAGGCCGTTCTTGCGGCCGCACAGGACACGGCCGCGCGCCCCTGGCCGCAACTGCCGTCCGTCGACAAGCTGCTGCAAAGCGCGGCGCTCGCACCGCTGCGCGCGCGCTACGGTCACCAGGCCTGCACCCAGGCCTTGCGCGAAACGCTGGACGCGCTGCGCGACCAGCTGCGCGCGGGCATGGTGCTGGCGCCGGATGCGACCCATTTCGAGCGCATCGCGGACAGCGCCGCGCAGCGCCTGGACAGGCGCTTTGCACCACGCCTGCAGGCGGTTTTCAATCTCACGGGCACGGTGCTGCACACCAATCTAGGGCGGGCGCTGCTGCCCCAGGAAGCCGTCGATGCGGTGGTGCAGGCGCTGTTGAGCCCAGCCAATCTCGAATACGACCTCGCAACCGGCGGGCGCGGCGACCGCGACGACCTGATCGAGGCGCTCATCTGCGAGCTCACTGGCGCCGAAGCCGCAACCGTGGTCAACAACAACGCCGCCGCCGTGCTGCTCACGCTGGGCACGCTGGCCGAAGGGCGCGAAGTGATCGTCTCGCGCGGCGAGCTGGTCGAGATCGGCGGCGCATTTCGCATTCCCGACATCATGGCGCGCGCCGGCGCGCGGCTGGTCGAAGTCGGCACCACCAACCGCACCCATGCGCGCGACTACACCGAGGCCATGTCCGATGCGACCAGTCTGCTGATGAAGGTGCATTGCAGCAACTACGAAGTCACGGGCTTCACCAAGAGCGTCAGCGACCAGGAGGTCGCCGACATCGCCCATGGTCGCGGCCTGAGCATGGTCGTCGACCTGGGCAGCGGCACGCTGGTCGACATGCGCCAATGGGGCCTGCCCTACGAAGTCACGGTGCGCGAGACGATTGCCGCGGGCGCCGATATCGTGACCTTCAGCGGCGACAAGCTGCTGGGCGGACCGCAGGCCGGCCTGATCGTCGGGCGCAAGGACCTGATTGCCCGCATCAAGAAGAACCCGCTCAAGCGCGCGATGCGCGTGGGCAAGCTCACGCTGGCCGCGCTCGAGCCCGTGCTGCGCCTGTACCTGCACCCCGAACAACTGGCCCAGCGCCTGACCACGCTGCGGCTGTTCACGCGCCCGGCCGCCGACATGCAAGCCCAGGCCCAGGCGCTGGCGCCCGCTCTGCAGGCTGCGCTGGGCCCGGCCTATGTGGTCAAGACCGCAGCCATGGCCAGCCAGATCGGCAGCGGCGCGCTGCCTGTGGAATCGCTGCCCAGCCACGGCCTGCGCATCCACCCGGCCTCGGGTCGCCAGGCCGGCCGCCAGCTGCTACAGCTCGAAGCCGCGCTGCGCGCCCTGCCCCGGCCCGTGATCGCCCGCATCCATGCCGATGCCATGTGGCTGGATCTGCGCTGCCTCGAAGCCGATCAGCAGTCCCTTTTCACCGAACAACTGCCCTTGCTGGCCTCACATATCCCTTCATGATCATCGGTACCGCAGGCCATATCGACCATGGCAAGACCACGCTGGTGCGCGCGCTCACGGGCGTGGACACCGACCGCCTCAAGGAAGAAAAAGCGCGCGGCATCTCGATCGCGCTGGGCTATGCCTATGCGCCGCTGCCCAACGGCGATGTGCTGGGCATCATCGATGTGCCCGGCCACGAGAAATTCGTGCACACCATGGCCGCGGGCGCGGTGGGCATAGACCATGCGCTGCTGGTCGTGGCCGCCGATGACGGCGTGATGCCGCAGACCCGCGAACACCTCGACATCCTGCTGCTGCTGGGCGTGACCCAGGCCAGCATTGCGCTGACCAAGGTCGATCGTGCCAGCGCGGCGCAGATTGCCGACGCCCGCGCCCAACTGGCCACGCTGCTTGCGCCCACGCCGCTGGCGGGCGCCGTCGTCTTCGAGACCGCTGCCGCGCTGCCCGATGACCCCGGTGTCGCCGCGCTGCGCGGCCACCTGCAAACCCTGGCCCAGCAGATGCCGGCACGGCCGCGCAACGGCCTGTTCCGCCTGGCCGTAGACCGCAGCTTCAGCCTGCCCGGCCAGGGAACCGTTGTCACGGGCACGGTGTTTGGCGGCGCCGTGACCACGGGCGACAGTCTGGTGCATTCGCGCAGCGGCCAGACGCTGCGCGTGCGCAGCATTCATGCGCAGAACCAGGCCAGCGACAGCGGCGTGGCCGGCCAGCGCGTGGCGCTCAACCTCGCCGGCCTGGGCAAGGACGAGATCCAGCGCGGCGACTGGATTGCCGACGGCGCGCTGCTGCAGGCCAGCGAGCGCATCGATGTGCAATTGCAGCTGCTGGCCTCGGCGCCCGAGATCCGCCAATGGACGCCCGTGCACCTGCATCTGGGCACCGCGCATTGCACGGCCCATGTGGCGCTGCTCGAAGGCGAGCGCATAGAACCCGGCAGCAGCGTGCGCGCGCAGCTGGTGCTCGACACTCCGGTGTTCTGCCTGCCCGGCGACCGCCTGATCCTGCGCAACGCCCAGGCCAGCCGCACGATTGCGGGCGGCACAGTCACCGATCCCCATGCTCCCGCGCGCAAGCGCCGCAGCGCCGAACGCCAGGCCTATCTGCAAGCGCTCGATGCGCTGATTGCCACGGGCAGCGCCGCGCAGCTGCTGGCGCGCTCCCCCCACGGTCTGGCGCTGTCGCAGCTGGTGCGGCTGTCGGGCCAGCGCTGGAGCGCGCAGGATCTGCCCGCCGATGCGCTGCAATTGCCGCTGGGCGCGGATACTGTGCTGCTGTCTGCCACGCGCTGGCAGCAGCTGCGCGCCCAGGTGCTGGCCACGCTGGCGCAATTCCATGAAAAGCACGCCGACGAACCGGGGCTCAACGCCGCGCGCCTGCGCCGCATGGCCTGGCCCGGATTGGTGCAAGGCGCGCACGACGCGCTGTGGCGCGGCCTGATCGACGGCCTGCTGGGCGACGCGCAACTGGTCGCCAGCGGCGCCTGGCTGCATCTGCCAGGCCATAGCGTGGAACTCAGCTGCCCCGAACAGACGCTGGCCGAACGCCTGCTGCCGCTGCTCGATGAAGGCCGCTACGATCCGCCCTGGGTGCGCGATCTTGCGGGCACGACAGGTGCCGGTGAAGACAGCGTGCGCCAGCTGCTGCGCAAGCTCACGCGCCGCGGCCAGGTATTCCAGGTGGTCAAGGACCTGTTCTACAGCGCGCCGCGCATGCAGCAGCTCGCCCAGCTGGTCGCGTCCCTGGCGGCGAGCCACCCCAAGGCCGAAGTCGAAGCGCGCGCGTTTCGCGACGCCACCGGCCTGGGCCGCAAGCGTGCGATCCAGATTCTGGAGTTCTTCGACCGGGTCGGCTACACGCGCCGCCTGCGCGACGCCCACCTGCTGCGCCCGGATGCAAGCTGGCAGGGGCCGAACGGCAGCTTACAATAGCCGGCATTGGAAGGCATGCACACCCGGTGGTGTGGCCGGGCTTCAAACCCGGTGAGGGGCGTCAGTCGCTCCTGGGTAGGTTCGACTCCTGCTGCTTTCCGCCATTCCTACCAGCTGAAGCAGGCGCCCACGCGCGCGCAGGCCGATGACCGTCCCGACGTCGTCGCCGCCACGCCCAGCGAGACCACGGTGCGGCGCGTTTCGGTGTTGGCGACCAGGCGATTGAAGCTGAAACCCATGGCCGTCTGGCCGTTATAGGTCGCCACGCCGCCGGTCACGGCGCTGTTGGCCTTGGGAGCGAACGACACCGGCTGGCTCAGCGCCATCGCCATGGCCACGCCGCCCGAAAGCTTCTTTTCGACCGCATTGATTTTCTGATCGAGCTGCTGCACGCGGCTATCCAAGCCGTCGAAGCGCGCGCCCAGCGGTGTCACGGCCGCATCGACCACGGAGTGGACCTGCTCGACATTGACCGCATCGGTGGGCGCAACGCCAGCGGCAACGCCGCCCAGCACGACCGCTGCGCCCGTCTGCGCATCGACAAATTTTGCGCCATCATCGTCAAGCCGCAGATTTGTCGAATGCAGACCGCCCGACAGAACGAGCTTGTCCTGACCGACCCACACGCCATGGGTGTTTCCCAGATGGTTGGTCACCACCAGCGATTCCTGCGGATCGGGAGCCTGGCCTGGCGCTATCACCAGGGAGTCAAGCGCGGACAGCGCGACATGCTGGTTCGCCGGCAGCATGGGCGCTGCGCCCGCCCATCCCGAGGCCGATGACGCCGAAACGGCAGGTCCGACAACGGACTCCGCCACAGGCGTCAACACCTTGTCGGATGGATTGGTGACGGCTGACGGGGGCTTGAGCTTGGCGAATAGGTCGCCAAAATTCGATATGCGTTGGCCGAGGCCCGACGGCGCAGGGGGTTGCGGCGCGCTAACGTTTGGCAGTTTTTTCTCGGGGCCGTTGGGCGCCGCCTTTTGCAGCGCCTCGTTCACACCTTCCAGCAGAGTCTTGTTGAGCGTTCCGACCTTGGGTGGGTCACCCCGCGTATTTTTCTCTGCGCCATCGTTCTGCGAATTCTGGGAAAAGAAATCACGGCTGAATTTTTTAGCTGATGGAATCGATTCTTGCTCGCCATTACTGATCGAGGGCGTGGAGGGTGCAGCGGATTCTATTTTCTGGCCACGTTCAGAAGCGGCACCATTATTGGGGCGACGATGAGCGGCTTCGTTTCCAAGCGATTTTCGATTTCCAACATTCGCCAGGCCATTTTTCTTGTCGATTTCTCTGCGTTTTTTCTTCAAATCATCCAACTCCAACTCCACCTTGTCTTTCTTGGCGCTCCATTCCTCCAATTTCTTGCCCATTGCCAACGCGTCCTCGGCGCGCTTTTCTCTGTCGGCATGAAACTTCATGTTCGTTGCGTAATTGATTTCCTTATTGCACTTCTCCAGATAGGTCTTCAAATCGTTCATCTTCAGATTATTGTCCTGGCTTTCCTTTGAGTATCCGTAGAACAGACCACCCAGCTTATCCAGTTCACCCGAACTCAAACCATGGGAATGCGCGGCGCCTGCCAGCAAAGCCGAACAGGTTCCAAGCAAGACGAAAAATGCATTTTTTCGGAAATGTGAGATTGGTGTATTTTTCATGTTTGAATCTCTTGATATTGAAGATTTTTGCTTTCATGCCTTCGACGGCCATCGCCGCGCACTCCTCTGTCGCCCTGCCGGGTGCACAGCCAGGCGAGAGCGCACCAAGCCTTGACGATTGATTGCTTTTTTATACGTAACATGAATCACCAATAGATTCCAACTATTTTTTGATTTTTTCCGCCGCGCACGCAGGCGAACGCCGCCGGGCGTGCGCCCCACACGCGGTCGACACTGTCTGGCCATAATGGCGATGGCCGAGTCCTCCGTCGCGACCCGGCACAGAACAGCGAGCACTTACATGAACGACACCACTCCCACTCTTCCCACCGCCCCCCGCCTGACCTCTCTTTCGCACGGTGGCGGCTGCGGCTGCAAGATCGCACCGGGCGTGCTGGCGCAGTTGATAGGGCAAAGCGCGCTGCCCAAGCAGTTCTTTCCCGACCTGCTGGTGGGCAACGAGACCGCCGACGATGCCGCCGTGTACCGCATCAACGACGAACAGGCCATCGTCGCCACCACCGATTTCTTCATGCCCATCGTCGACGACCCGTATGACTTCGGCCGTATCGCCGCAGCCAATGCGCTGTCGGACATCTACGCGATGGGCGCGACGCCGTTGATGGCGCTGGCCATCGTCGGCATGCCCATCAACGTGCTGCCGCATGCGACCATCGCCAAGGTGCTCGAAGGCGGCGAATCGATCTGCCGCGAAGCCGGCATTCCACTGGCCGGCGGGCATTCGATCGACTCGGTCGAGCCCATCTATGGGCTGGTCGGCATAGGCATCGTCAATCCCAAGCACATGAAGCGCAATGCCGATGCCCGGGACGGCGATGTCCTGGTGCTGGGCAAGCCGCTGGGCGTGGGCATTCTGTCGGCGGCGCTGAAGAAGAACCTGCTCGACGCCAACGGCTACCGCGCCATGGTCGAGACCACGACGCAGCTCAACCGTCCGGGCGCGGCGCTATCGCAGATCGAAGGCGTGCACGCGCTGACCGACGTGACCGGCTTCGGCCTGCTGGGCCATGCGCTGGAGCTGGCGCGCGGTGCGGGTCTCACGGCGCGCATAGACAGCCGCGCGCTGCCGCTGCTGCCCACGGTACAGGCGTTTGCGGAGCAAGGCGTGGTCACTGGCGCTTCGGGCCGCAACTGGGCGGCCTATGGCGCGCAGGTGGTCATGGGGTCGCAGGTCTCGGCACCGCTGCAAGCGCTGCTGACCGACCCGCAGACTTCGGGCGGGCTGCTGGTGTCCTGCACTGCCGAGACAGTCGATCAGGTGCTGGCGCTGTTCGCGGCCCAGGGTTTTGCGAGCGCCGCGGTCATAGGCCGCATGGAAGCCGGCGCGGCGCAGGTCGTCGTCGACTGACGCACAGGCGTCAGCCCGCGGCTTGCAGCCGCGAATACAGCCCGCCCTGGGCCAGCAACTGCGCATGCGGTCCCTGCTCGACAATGTGGCCGCGCTCCATGACCACCACGCGGTCCGCGTGCTCGATGGTCGACAGCCGGTGCGCAATCACCAGCGTCGTGCGGCCCTGCATCAGGCGCTGCAGCGCATCCTGCACCAGGCGCTCGGATTCGGTGTCGAGCGCCGAAGTGGCCTCGTCGAGAATCAGTATGGGCGCATTCTTGTAGACCGCGCGCGCGATCGCCAGCCGCTGGCGCTGGCCGCCCGACAGCTGGGCCGCGTTGTGGCCGACCACGGTCTGCAGTCCCTGGGGCATGCGGCGCACGTGGTCGCCAAGATTTGCGGCTTCGAGGCTGGCCCAGACCTTGGCCTCGTCGACCTGCGCGCCCAGCGTGACATTCGCGGCCACGCTGTCGTTGAACATCACCACGTCCTGGCTGACCATGGCGAACTGCTGGCGCAGGCTGGACAGATCCCACTCGGCCAGCGGCCGGCCGTCGAGCAGCACTTCGCCGCTGGTCGGTGCGAGAAAGCGCGGCAGCAGATTGACCAGCGTGGTCTTGCCCGCGCCCGAAGGCCCGACCAGGGCCACGACTTCGCCGGGACGCACGCGCAGATTCACCTGCGCCAGGGCCGGCGCCTGGTCCTCGCCGAACGCCACACCCACGTCGCGCAGCTCGATTTCGCCGCGCGCACGTTCCGTGCGGTGCGTTCCGCCCTGCTCGGCCTGCGTGCTGTCGAGCAGCGCCAGGCCGCGCTCGAGCGCGGCCACGCCACGCGTGATCGGATTGGCCACGTCGGCCAGCCGGCGTATGGGTGCGACCAGCATCAGCATGGCGGTGATGAACGACACGAAACCGCCCACGGTGACGTCGTCGGCGCGCAGCGTCTGGCGGCTTTGCCACAGCGCAATGCAGATGACCGTCGACAGCGCGGCCGCGGCCAGCAGCTGCGTCAGCGGTGTCATCGCGGCCGACGCAATCGTCGACTTCACCGCCAGATGGCGCAGGCGCTGGCTCAGACCGCCAAAGCGCTTTTGCTGCACGTCCTGCGCGCCATGCAGGCGCACCATGCGGTGGGCCAGCACGTTTTCCTCGACCACATAAGCCAGCGAATCGGTCGCCTCCTGGCTGTCCTTGGTGATGCGGTACAGCCGGCGCGACAGCGTCTTCATGATCCAGGCGACGCCGGGCACGACCAGGCCCACGACCAGCGTCAGCTGCCAATTCAGATAGAGCAGATAGCCGAGCAAGGCGATCAGCGTGAAGCTGTCGCGCGACAGGCCCATCATCGCCTGCACCAGCAGCGTCGAGCCGGTCTGCACTTCATAGACCACGGTGTTCGACAGGCTGCTCGCCGAGTGGCGCGAGAACAGCGCCATGTCGGCCGCCAGCAAGCGGTCGAACAGCGCGTGGCGCAGGCTCAGCATGCCTTCGTTGGCGATGCGCGCCAGCGCGTACTGGCCGACGAACTGGGCGATGCCGCGCAGCAGGAACACGCCCATGATGGAAACCGGCACCAGCCACAGTTGCAGGCTGCCGTCGGTAAATCCGTTGTCCAGCAGGGGTTTGAGCAGTGCCGGAATCATGGGCTCGGTCGCGGCGCCGACCAGCATCGCGGCCACGGCCAGCACCCAGGTCCAGCGACGCCCGCCGAAGTAAGGAGCAAGACGCTGCAGGCGCTGGCGCATGCTCAGGGGACGCGAAGGCACGAGGGCGGAGGCTTCTGGGGCGGAGTGGGATGCTTGCATGTGACGCGAATTTTACGGCCCTACGGCATGACTGTTCATCCACTTACAGTTGGGCCGCGCCAGAGTGTGTAACATGCGATCCGTAAGCACCGGGATTTACCCGGAGCAACAGTCGCTGACACGGCCTGACACGGCCCGAGAAATCGCGGGATTTGCGGTGGACACCAGGCGCAGTGCAAGTTGCACGCGTCCAGGCAACGCAACGATGTGCCAAGGGTTGTGTTGGCCACACTAAGATGGTTGCCAATGACTATTGACCGAACTCCATCCACATCCTTTTCCGCGGCGCTGCCGCAAACCATGCGCCGCGGCTTTCTTGCGGCCCTCGCCTCTGCTCCCGCGCTGCCCGCGCTGGCCCAGTTCCGGGTAGAAGTCACGGGCGTGGGCTTGACGCAGTTGCCGATTGCGATCGCCCCGTTCCGCGGCGAGCCGCAGTCGCCGCAGAAACTCGCGGCCATCGTGCAGGCCGACCTCGAGCGCAGCGGCCAGTTCCGCGGCGTAGATGCCTCGGGAACCCAGCTTGATGAGACCTCGCGGCCCGACGTGGCGCTGTGGAAGCAGAAGATGGCCGACTCGCTGGTCACGGGCAGCGTGACGCGCCTGGCCGACGGCCGCTTCGACGTGCGCTTTCGCCTCTGGGACGTGGTGCGCGGCCAGGATCTGGGCGGCCACAGCTTCGCCGTACCTTCGGGCGATCTGCGCCTCGTGGCCCACCGCATCGCCGACTACGTCTACGAAAAGCTCACCGGCGAACGCGGCATCTTCTCGACCCGCATCACCTACGTGACCAAGGCCGGCAAACGCTACAGCCTGTGGATTGCCGATGCCGATGGCGAGGGCGCGCAGTCGGCGCTGTCGAGCCCCGAGCCCATCATTTCCCCGGCCTGGTCGCCCAGCGGCCGCCAGGTGGCCTATGTGTCGTTCGAGTCGCGCAAGCCCGTGGTCTATGTGCATGACGTGGCGAGCGGCCGGCGTCGCCTGCTGGCCAACTTCCGCGGCTCCAACAGCGCGCCGGCCTGGGCACCGAACGGCGAGTCGCTGGCGGTGACCTTGACGCGCGACGGCGGCTCGCAGCTGTACATGATCAGCGCCGAAGGCGGCGAACCGCGCCGCCTGATGCAAAGCAGCGGCATCGACACCGAGCCCGTGTTCTCCAGCGACGGCCAGACGATCTTCTTCGTCAGCGATCGCGGCGGCGCACCGCAGATCTACAAGGTTTCGGCCAGCGGCGGCAGCGCTGAACGCGTGACCTTCACCGGCAACTACAACATTTCTCCAAGTGTCAGTCCGGACGGTCGCTGGCTCGCGTATATTTCGCGCGTGGGCGGAGGCTTCAAGCTGCACGTGATGGACCTGAGCGCGGGCACCGTGACCGCGATCACCGACACCACGGCCGATGAAAATCCGAGCTTTGCTCCAAATAGCCGCCTGATTGTGTACGCGACCCTGCAGCAAGGACGCGAATCCCTGATGACCACGACACTGGACGGCAAGATCAAGGCAAGGCTCGCCGGCCAGGGTGGCGACATCCGCGAGCCCGACTGGGGCCCATTCCCCAAAAACTGAGTTTCTGTAGTTCTTTTCTTTTCAACCGTATCGCTGATGGCGTTCTGTAGAACGCTGCGGAGTTTTTCCATGATCACCTTCAAACGCCTTTCCATC
>Ga0302347_1003178_pt1 | contig 15010 bp, 19 predicted proteins | sample PhyWR1_FD_202178 | JGI IMG/M metagenome (GOLD analysis project Ga0302347, IMG submission 202178) | Leaf surface microbial communities from wheat plants in UC Gill Tract Community Farm, Albany, California, United States - DLSL W.R1 (v2)... | ecosystem: Host-associated > Plants > Phyllosphere >...
CGCAATCAATGTGCCACTGGTCACGTCCTGCTTGACATACTTTCTGTTGCTGCCATCTTTGATGTTCATGCAGCTTGTCCAACCACGATCAGTTGACATACCAGCAATATCATACGGATGCATGGAAATGCAGATCAGTTGGTTGTTGCGCGTTGCGTTGGTCAGAGACTTTCTGTTTGGGTCTGAGTCAAACGCACGCTTTACATCAGGGTCTTTCAGAGCGCGACCGATACGCACAATACGACCTTGACTGTCTTTGCCTGTACCAGCAATGTAGTCAACGATCTCGATGTTCTTGGCACGCAAGGCTTCTTCGACAACGGACGGTGCTTTCACATCCTGCGCGATGTTTTTCATTACGCGGTCGGTCTTGGCATCGATATAGATACGCATTGCCTTGCGGCCTTTCTTACCACTCAGTTGTTCAAACAACTTGAGCAGCACGGGATTTGCTTTCCACCCTTTCACGTACTTGCGATACAGCGATGGTGGAAGTGCGCTGAGGCTGACTGCGATTTCCATAGTATTCTCTATCTTGGTTAGCGATGCACAAAATTAGTTTTAAATCTCAACCAATCGCGCCATAAATGAACTACCGATTTGTTCTGTCGGACTGCATAGTCCACACAGTTTTGAGTACCAGAGGGTGCGCCGCAAGCCAACGCCCGTAATTCACTGACATGATCGACAATGAAGTTGTTGCGTTGGTTCAGCGCTAAAGAGGCGTTTTCCTGCGCCCACTCTTTTTCCGACACGACGACTATCACTTCATGACTCTTGTTTAATATCGTGTCGAGTTCCAGAACGCTGGTGACTGGCCAACGTTTATTAAAGCCGAGAAAAGGTACACAGCTAATCACTCGGTGGCCCTGTTGTATTGCTGCCGTTGCAATTGCCATATCCCATCCCAAAGCACAGCCGTGATAGACCGTGTTGTCCTCGTCAATGCGCAACATATGCCTTGACGCGAACTTATACAAGCACTGATGTGCCTGTTGATCGTAGCCACCGAGGCGATTCGGTCTGTGGCCCGTAAATCCGATGTTCATCCTTATAGATTTACAGTGTTACCTTTTGTTGGCTTTTCAGGAACGTTATGGTCTGTCTGGTGCCGGGATCAACACTAGCGGTAACATTGTAGTCCGTACCACGAGCTAATCTAACGTACAGTCCTTTACTCGAAGCATAGCCCAGAGCAAACTGGAGCGTTACTTTCTCAGCGGTCCTAGCTGCGGCCAATGTGGCAGAATATTTGCCGGGCACAGAAACGGAGCTGTCAGCAACAAAGTTTGATGGACCAACTGTTGGCGAGTAAGGAGCTGCAACATAGTCTACTTTCTTTGTATTGGTTATCGTCAACACAGGGTTAACCGTCACAGTGGTAAGCAAGGCACTAATGCCCGGCCACGACTTTGAGTAGGTCTGCTTTGTGCTGAACGTTCCATCATTGTATGCCTGCCAACCAACATAGGTCATTGAGATAGCAGGAAGCAACCCGAGGATAGGAGTTGTGTTCTTGATACCGAATGACGGTGCTGATAAGCCCTGACTGGCAATTGTGTCTAGGGCGCTAGGCCAAAGCACAGCAGTCGGGCCGGCAGTCATATCGTACGGGTAGTTTGACGACAAGCTGGCGAACGGACTCTTGCCCCATGCAACACTGTTGTGGAATATATCCGTAAGTTTGGAATATGTCTCACTGCCTTGTGCGTATCGTAACTGAGTCAGATGGTAAGTCGTTCGTGTTGAGTCAACACCTCGTACGGGGTTGGTGGCTCCTCCAAAGCCTAGTGCTGCTCGACTTTCACGGAGGATGGTGCCCAGGTTATTGATCAAAACGTCTGACTTTTTGTTGATCGTTGGGTCCAGCGTGGGATCAAAGAACAGGACCTCACGACATTGATCAGCTAAGTCTGACGCAGAGAAGTTGGTGACAAATTGCATGATTGTCTCCTATCTGTTTCGTGTGGAATCTCCTATTGGTCTGGTGTTGTGAAAAGATAATAGCGACTTGTTGTGATATCTTCCATGACTAAACTGCAAGGCTGAGACTTAGCCTAGACAGGTCTACTTTAGGCCGCGAGCCAGGAACAACGTCACGCGGACCATCGAGTTCGAAATAAGCAAGTTTCGTATCAAGCCATACAACAGCACGGTCAATGTTTACAGTCTCATCAGGCAAGGTAGCCATGTCGGCATGTTGCGTATAGACCAATCCATCAGTTGCAACATCCCGCAGATTAACGGTGCCAGATATGCCGAACCCTCGGCCCTGATATTCATTGTGTGCTATCAGATACTGAACGAGGTTTAGGTTCACAGCACTCTTGAATTCACCGGTAGTCACAACTTGGTTGAAAGTATTCAACGCGATTGGACTTTTTGATGAGGCACTCACGGACTGTGTGAGCTGATACGTGTACGGTGTGTCATAGTAAATGCTACAGGAAACGCTGGTGGGCGTGGTCGAGTAGTTGTACACGCCCTGCTCAGGAAAATACACGTCTATGCTTGCACCTGAATAGAACTTCCTCAACAGGGTAAGAGAGAAAGGAAACGTCTGTCGTCCTGTCCAGCTATAGCTTACAGAAACATTGCCAGTATTATCCTTTCTGGAGGTAAAGCCAGAGACGGTCGTCAAGGCACTCGCAGCAAACTGTTGATAAAAATAACCACCAGCAGCTGGAGAGGTCTTGGCATAACGCATCACGGCAAGATAGAACTTTGTGCCTGCCGTCTTGCCTGCAACGGGATTGAGGAAATCGTCATTGCCCAAAAAAGCGCGGGTCTTGTTTAGCATCGTCGTTAGACTAGCAGGGTTGGAACTCAAGTTCCCAAGAGAAAAACCATCACGGCTATCAAAGAAAGCCATTTCACGACGATCTAGATCCAGGTTGGGTTTCATTATAAGTTGCATAGCATGTTCCCTAGTGTTGGTTCAGTGTTGAACCCACTCGACCGCTTTAAGCAATTACTTCAATACGATGATCGCGGCTGGACCATACACGCTCACGAATAGCACGAGGCATGATGATACATCCTGATGATGCAGTGCCTGGGTTACGCAGTGAGTCACCGTGCATCTGAAATGCACTACGACCAAACATGGTGTTCGCAGCATCAGGCACAAGGTCCATGGCGTAAGGACCGGTTTTCAAACTCTGATGAGGAGGGTTGATTGTGTAGCAGCCTACAGGGATAGGACCCATGCCTACAACACCCTGAGCCTCATGTTTGTTTTTGTACTCACCCTTACCACTATAACCTTTAGCGACTACGTTGCCTTGACCGTCACGGAGTTCGCCGGTTGTTTGCTTGTATTGCCACATGTATGCAGTCCTCTAAGAAAAACGTGGAGAAACGACAAAGCCCCAATCAAGGGGCTTGTATAGATTACCAGGAGTGTGTTGCTACCATGCGGTCAACTTTGGCGTGTTTCTGCAACTTCTTGACCGCAGTCTCAAAGTGCTTACGTGCAGCGGCTGCTCCATAGTGAGGACGGCTGCCAGTACCATTACCACCAAAGTTAGCGTAAGCATCCCACTTACCGGTATTGCGGTTTAGATGCATACGATAGTTGGCAGTTCCGAGTTTGTACTCAATGCTGTTGCCTTGAATCTGGAACTTACCTTTGTTAACGCCACCTTTACCCACCAGAGACTTGACAATGTTCTTAACTTCTTTTGAAGCAGGCTTGTGGTCATTGACAGCTACAGTGACTTTGGTGTTTGGAATACGCTTGTTGGTAAAGCTGTCCAAGGCAACACTGCCAAGCTTGGGCACTTTCTTAGAAGAATCACCAACAAGGGCATCATCGATTGATGTGGCCTTGACTGATTTGTTTTCTTCTTTTTCTGCCGATTTGATATTAGCCTTGAGCTTGGTCAGCTGGGCCTTGGTAGGACCCTTTTTGACAAAGCGAGTTGCTTTAGCTGGAGCTGGTGCTTTCTCAGCAGCTTTGGTAATAGTCTTGCTGCCCAGAGCTTCAAACTTATCAGCTTTGAGATAGCGAGGCTTGAACGTACCACGTTTGCCTTGAACTTGGAACTCGCCAATCTTAGCAGTACGCAATGCCTTCATCACATTTGCACCACGCTCAGACATACCAGTCAGGTCGCTTGCACTGATAGGAGACTTCAACCCAGACAGGCCATGTTTGCGCGAGTAGCTTGCCGCTTCACGGAAATGCAGCTTGGCTTCTTTGAGGGATGCGCTGGCGCGTTGTTTAAAGTCCGCAGCTTTCTCTTTGGATTTTTTCTTGGCATCGGCAGTGGTGGCTCGTGTGGTAGCGGCACGCTGCTTGTCCCACTGCATAAAGTTCTTGGCAGCGGTGATGCCTGCTGCTTTTGCTTTCTTCAAATGCCCGATAACGGTGTTGAGTTCTGCTTTCTTGTCGGCATTGATCACCAGAGTTGCAACACCGTTAACGCGAGCAATCTTGTGGCTTGGCTTGGAGGCAGATTCAGACTCAACAACTGGACTACCTAAATTGATTGTAATGATTGTCATAGTTGCTATCCTGAGAAATTGTGTTGTCACGCAAAAAGCCCCAATTAAGGGGCTTAAGGTGTTACGCAGATTTTACACCAATCTCACGAGCAACAGCAGCCGCCTCGCGCGAGGTAATACCATCTGATTTCAGATCTTCGGAACTCAGAGTAAAACTCTTGCGAGTGCTTTCGTTGATGAACGTAATCTTGTTCGCAGACATGCGATAGTGCCACTGCTTGGTCAGGCTGCCTTTGATCTTGTCATGCACAAGACGATTGAACGCGCTGCGCATGTTACCATCGACTTTGATTGAAGGCTTTGGACGAGCATAAGGAGCAGAAGTTGAACGGACGCGTAAAGCTGGGTCATTCGCTTTGTCATAACGATCTGGGCGAACAATCACAACTCCTGTCGGACCGGTCTTGACTTGTAACAGACCAGGAATCTCAAAGCCGTTGTTAGTGTCTTTAACGTCAAACTTTTTAGCCAGAGCATCACGCATTTTAGCGATGTTCTCATTGGACTTCATGATCTTACCGCCTTTTACATTGCGAATTAAACCCGCGCTGCGTGAGGCGTTAAACTTGAATCCAACCTTGGCTAAGATACCCGGCAGGGCTTTGTCGATGGCTGCGGCAGTTGCCGCTTTAGGCTTTTTTGCAGTCACCTTTTTAGGCTTGAGTGTGCCTGATGCCTTTTTCTCACCAGCACGCTGCTTGGTAGGCTTAACGCCAAAAAACTGCTTTTCAGTTGCAGCATCTACTTCATCCATCGAAAGAACTCGACCTTTCTTGGCCGGAGTTTTCTTGGCAGCTTTCTTGACAGTAGCTTTGGCCGCAGTCTTTGTACCCTTCATAGGGTGAAGACTCTTGCCAGTAAGTTCAGCGAACTTGTGGTCTGGCGTGAATCGTGGCTTGAACTGACCACGTTTGCCAGTAGCACCAAACACGTCAGTCTTAGCACTAGCCAGTTTCTTGGCGCTAGCCAGAATATCGGTGCTGATAGGCAGAGTCAGACCACCAAGTCCATGTGCGCGTGCAGATTTGTTGGCAGCAGTCAGAGCAGCTTTAGCACTTTTGTTCAAAGCACTTACCTGACCTTTGATGGTTTTAGCCTTTGCTTTGAGTGCTTTCTTGCGCTCTGGAGTAGAGGCTGCTTCTGCCTGTTTCAGCGCAGCAGCATGACTGGCGGTCAGACGCAGCGCTTTGGTGCGATCTGATTTAGCAGTTTTCAGATGGGTTTTGATTTCAGTCAGGCCTGCACGAGCGCTGCTTGGCAGGACCATAGTAGCAGCACCACCTACGCGTGCAAATGTGTAGTGAGCTGGCTTGGCTGCGGATTCAGAAGCAACGTCGTCGCTGCCCAAATTGATGGAGATGATTGACATATTATGAGTCCTGCTATTAATTGATCGGCGAGTATATCGTCCGGTGGGCTGTTTATCTTCTGGGATGATGTGCTTGCGTTCAAACAACTCATCCAATTCACGGCCAATTGCCTCTTTGAGTTGCAATTGGCGTTCCTCGTCGTTGTGTGCCGACGGGTCTTGGAAGGCAACTTCGATTTCATTACGCTGCGGATTATACACGGCGTATCGAAGTGGTGCGATGGTCTGAGTTGACATCCATTCTGCAAGCACGTCATCAAGTAAAGGGCTTGGTGCAAGACCAAACGCATTGAGACTGAACATCGCGCTGGACAGTGGAGGCGGTCCACTCAAGCTGCGGAACTTACCGGTGCGCTGTGCGTCAACAATCTGGAGCGCATGATACAAGGTCTGGTACGTGCCATCGACTGCCATGATCTTGCTGGCGGTACGGTATTGGTTTGATGCCAGACCAGTACGCGTCAGCTTGATTTTGTTAACAAGATAATCGCCGTCCTCATTAGCTGTGACGTAAGCATAAATTGGATTGCGATCATCACCAGCAACTTGTTCACACGCAAGCACGCGCACCGGATAGCCGGGAGTTGCGATGATGCGTTGGAGCTGCAATGCATCCATTACAGATGCAGCAACAGAGACGACGACTTGGGCCATGCTACACTCCGACGTTTTTGGTGATGTTGATTACGCGAGTAACCCAGCCCCAGAAGTTTTCCTCCTGCGACTTATCGGCGTAGGCAATGTTATACAGCTTGCCAATACGCAGGCCGTTATACACATAGCTGAAAATCTTCATGCCCTCAGCGCCACGTGCAGACTGCAAGGCAGCTAAGGCATTTAAGGTACCAGGACCGATAGCGCCATCTTCGGCAATATCTTTCCACAGCTTCTGCTGGTTGTTCGATGTGTTGAGCAAACCCTGCAGGGCTTTAGCAGCGGCTCCAGTACCAGAGTTCACGCCGTAGTCAAACACCCACACAGCAAGTGACTGGCTGTATTTTTCCAGCTCGCTACAACGACAACGATCCCAAAACGCTTTTGAGTAAATGTCGTAAGCCTGCTGATAAGTCATATCGCGCATATTACCTGTATAGCCACACTCGCGTGCCTTAGCTTGAGTGACGCCGTACTTAGTTGGACCGCCGCGGTCGTTGGCACGATCTGTGTATTTGTCGCCACCCTCACGGTCAATCACTTCTTTGATTGACTTGTCTTTGAATGCTGTCATTTTCTTACCCTCCTAGCAGGTTGGTAAAAATTACTATCAAAGACAAAAATGGGCGGCACAAGGCCACCCAAGTCTATCTGCGACGATTACGCCACATAGTTACTGCAAGAGCTACTGAGGCAACAGCAAGTACAACACCGCTGCCAAGCAATTCCGTTTGATAAGCTGTTAACGGATTATAAACCACATTAGTGCCCCGCTGATTAGTCCCACGTCCACAACGTATGCGATTCTGAGTGTACGGCTTGGACGTATGGGATGCACATAAATCTGATACAAGTATGACGCACCAACAACACAGGCTATCAGCACCGAGTACGCTGGAATGCTGAGGCCGGTAGGCACTTCCATAACGATGTTAAAGAACAGTCCGATACCGAACGCAACAGCAACAAGCAGCCAGAAGTGATCCCGTGCGCGAGTGATAGACGGGTACATCAGAAGGCACGCCACGATGCTAACGATCAGGCAGATATCAAAATCGGGTGAGGGTCTCATCGACGTGATTTCCTGTTATCGATTTTCCTTGACGATAGCGCAGCATGATTTCAGCGCGGCGCCCTCTTGCAATCATTTCACGAAGTTCGCTTTCGGTATACAAACCCATTTCGTCAATGACGTCCGCTACGTGACGCACATCATCTGGATTGAGTTCTTGACGTTCGTCAACATGCATACGAATTGTAGGCATAGGATGCCAAACGTCAGGACCGTTGTAGCCTTGCTCCTGAACAAGAATACGGTCTGTTTTATTAATGACGCCATCTTTCATTTCTCAACTCCCTGATTACCAACACGGGCATCAACAATGTTGTCCACCTTCTCAACGTTACCACGGATGTAGCCCAGCTCAAACACCTGCACATCGTGGCGCAACACCGCTTCACCAACAGTGTCACACTTGCCGCTTTTGATATCCATGAACGCAGCACATAGGCGACGAGTCACAGGCTGTGCCATGATTTTCACCAGTCTGTGTTTGTTGATTGGACTCAACTTAACAGGCAGGCTCTCAATCATTTTGTTCACGTCAGTTTTACCACCAGCATAAATCCACTGACAGATAGAACTGGTCACAGGCTTTTGATGCGTCTTTGAGGGCAAGGTGTAGATGAACGTCATCAGGCTGTGCAGCAAACTGTTGGCGATAGCACGACGCGTTATCTCTTCCAAATAGCTACCGATTGGTGTCATGCGTGCTCGAACGGGAACTGCCTCGTCCAGGTCAACATCAACATCCAGACCGTAGTTCTTTAAGACTCGGCGATTGCCAAACACAAACACGATGTGATCACTGAGATCGCGAATAGCAGCAGCGTTGCGGTCATACTCTCTGGTACCTACGATAAAGATGTGTTTGCGATAACGGCCGTTGGGATCAAGATAGCCGGACTGTGGTAGAAAGGTAATACGGTCTACCTTGTGGGTGCGCAACAGCCATGCCCTGACCTGCTCAGGGCTTTTGTCAGTTACTGCAATGACAGGCATTTATATATCCTTTAGCGGGTTTTCTTCTGGGCTGATTCTCAGGAGACGCAAGCGCAGTGCTGCGGCAACCTCAGGATGAGCATACAAACACGTTGGGGTAATGCGTACATCCTGTCGAGGCACAATGGCCGTCGCAGGAGCCCGTTCACCCAAGAGGTAATACTTCAAGCGCTGCCACACTGTGGGCGTGATCGCAACTTCACGAATCATGCGAACATCGTCAACAACTCGGTGGTGCTTGTACGGCAACATGTCCTGAGTTATTTCCTCAAACGTTTTGTACACTATCATTTACAGCCTCCCTTCCTCGATTGTTCTAATTGTTTTCGGTAGTGTGGATGAATGTGCAAGGTGTCGTCCTCAACCCACACTTGACGCGCAGGTCTTACACAGGTCTTGTACTCTGTCTTGGAAGAACCAAACAGTCTTCGCAACCAAGATACGTCAATCTCCAAACGAGTGGAGGTAACTACCTGTGGGTCATAAACAACGTGATACTTGCGGAAGACTTGAGGGTTATGCAAAACAAGTTCTAAGGAATACACCGAGCGCGTTTTCATACACTAACCTTATCCAGAGTAGATATGCCTTTCTCTTTTGTCACTGTCCAGCGATTCTCAGAGAAGCCATCATCAAGTGGTGTAATCCAAAAGATGTTCGGCACAATCTGTTTAAGTATCGGCAGGAAGTTCTCGCGCATGTGATCGATAACACTCTCACTGCAATGAGACTCAGGTTCATCCAACACAATAAAGTTTGTGCGACGTGCCTGAGGAATGAATGGCATAATGGCGATTGCATACAACAGGCGGAAGCAGTTGCTTTCAGCACCACTCATGATGCTTATGTCCGTTGTCTGCCCAGCAGTAACGCGAGTCACAAGTGCCAACACACCTTGCTTGCTGGTGGTCAAAGTAAAGTGCATGGGTTCAGGGAACACCAATGGACTGTACTCGTTGAGCTTGTTCTCTATCTGCTTCAATCTGCCTTCAACTGCTTTGAGTTTCAGACTGGTATTGCTGTAACCTTTATACAAGATCTCAAACAGCTTGCGCTTCTCAATCAGAGGAAGGAGTTTCTCCAGCTTAGCGTTGAGGCTGTCTAAGGTTTCTTGATGGTGGTCGAACTCCTGCAACTTGCTTTTTAAGTTCTGCACCTTTGTCTCACGTTCAGCGATTGCTGAGGTGAGTTCCTTCATTGCTGCGTCCGCTGCCGCATACTGCTTGTCAATGGACTTGAAGCTGGTCTCAGGACGTTTGAATGCCTTGAGTGTCTGCTCAAGTTCACGCAGGCTTTCGAGATCTTTGATGCGCTGCTTGACTTGTTTCCTGCTGCCCTCAGGCTTCTTAACCTTTTTAGGACGGCGCAATGATTCAAGTTTGGTTGTCAACTTATCAAACTTCTTAGCCTGTTCAAAGTCGGTTTCGATTTGTTCAATCTTGGCACGCACCTTGTCCAGACTTTTCTTCAACTGCTTTTTACTGTGCTGAGGACGCTCAACTGGATCAGCTTGGAGTTCTTCCAGTTCAGCGCTAAACACATGGTAGATGATATCGTGGTCGCAGTCTGCAACAGTCTTCTCAGCACGCACCTTAGCTTTGCCCAAACTCTTTATGTCAACGTCCTGACTACAGGTAGGACAGGTTGTGCCATCATCAAGATGTTCATGCAGCCTGTGGTAGGCTTTGATTACTGCTCTGGCTTCTGCTCTTTCTTCCTCAGCTTCTTCACGAGTTCGCTTAGGCTTTTTGCGCTTAGCCAGTTCGTCAGCCAACTCCTGGAGTCGTCCCTTGTAGGAGTCGTAGGCTTGTCCTTGCTCATCAAGGTCTTCCAAGTCTTGCTCAATCTGTTCCTCTTCCTTGATCAAGGCACCGTGGCGTTTCGCCAGCTTTTTGGTGTCTACGCTTTCTGACAGACCAAGCTCTGTGATACGCGACTCAAGCTCCGTGCGAGTCTCTTTATATTCTTCCAGTTCTTCCGCATAGTCGGCATAGTCTGCAAACTGTTGGAGTTGAACACGCAACAGCTTTAACTCGGTGCGGCTGTCGTCTGACTCAACACCTAGTTGTTCAATCTTGGCCAAGGTTGCTTCATACTGCTTGGCATTGTTGCGTACCGTACTCAGTTCAACAAAGCTCTGGTACATTTCGTTGCGCTGCTCTTTGAGAGTGTCGCAACGGGCGATCATCTTCTTGAGGCGCTTGCGGTCTTTCGGACTGATCTTGATTGCGTTCTGCTTGCGTTGAGTAACATCAAGCATATCAGCCAGACCTTTGGATTCAGTCTCTGCATCACGGGCAGCGTCCAGCTTTTCTTTCAGCTTGGCACGGATGCGGTCATACACATCAAGATTGAACACGTTGGTCAGATACTGGAGACGCTCACTCGGTGTTGCACGCTGGAACGGATGAGGTACCTGCGTTGTGATATAGGCATAGCTGTAGAACTCTTCCCTGTTGAGAGGAAAGTGTTTCTCAATCCAGCCACGCGCAACGTCCTGACGATCTACTTTCTGGTCTTCGCCGTCGTGAGTAACCTGATACTTCTTGGCTGTCTGCAAAACGGTAATGTCTTTGCCATCAGGTGCGCCCCAAGTAAGTTCGATTTCACTTTCCTTGTTGCCCAGCATGTTGGTCTTTGCTTTCTTGGTCATTGCCAAGGGGTCTGCTTCATACAACAGGTTTGGAATACTACCAAACATCAAACTCTTGCCAACACCGTTACGGTTGTCTTTGAGATTCTGACTGTCCTTGTTCAGGCCACTGATTGTTACAAACCCTTCATTATCGAGGTCTTGAAGATTCAATTCCTCGTAGACGCCTACTTTTTTAAGACGTATAGACTTTAGGCGAATGCCGTGCTGCATCAATCGGCCTCTGTGATTTCATCAACGTGCAGACCTTCCAGCCCATTCTGTCGGGCGAGTTGATCTAGTTCTCTGTCCGTAAACTCACGGGTTCCCTGAGCGACAACAACGATCTCATCATTGCCATCAATGTCATGAGTTGACTTGCGATAGTACGCACGGTGAATGATAACGCGATGTTTAGCCATAGTCAGGACCACACTGAGGTAGGTTGAACCCAAACGTCTGCGCCATACTGAGCACGGAACTGATCGAGAGTTTGTTCGGACACAGGACAAAACGTCTGCTCCAGGACTTCTACTTCAACGATTGGCTCGTTGGTGTACGGGTCAATGTCTGGAACGTGACGGCAGATTGCGAATGCTGAGTGAGGCTTAAAATGTGACATATCAGAAACCTGTTAAGATACAAGACTATGCCCAATATTTACAGAATTTTCTCATGGAACGACAAAAGGACCACCAGCAGGCAGTCCTTTGTTTTATAGCTTCCTCAGCTTCTTGCGCTTGTCTGGGTTGGCACGTTCAGGACGTTTAATCTGATTGGCAGACTTGCGTGCCTGAGCAATGCGGCGTTTGAGATCTTCGCGCTGACGCTTGTTGCTGTCGTTGTCCTGATCGGTACCTTCAAGTTTCTTCAAACGGTCAAGCTGTTCAACCATTCGATCAATTTGTGCAGCACGTCCCAGCTTTTGCTGGTGGACACGCACAGCATCTTGTTGAATCATGCGGCTACGTTGTGCTTGTCTCATCTTCTTTCTGGCAGGAGCAGGGTCACGCCCTTTTGCCTGTGCATCGCTTACATCTTTTCTGGCTTCTGTTTCATTGCGCTTAGCATTTTGGAGATCGTTTTTGCTGTTCTCCAATGCCTTCTTTTGATTCTCAGTCATCTTTGAATCACTGAGACTGATAAGAATTTCCATACGTGCTCCAAAAGAAAAGGGGATGAGCCACGCTTGGTGAGTCATCCCCTATTGGTCAAGGTGCGCTATACACCCGGCCTTCTGGCCTACCATATTTGATAACCCTGCTGTGGTCACAGGGAGATAGGGATCACCTCCAAACGCACTACTCATGCAGATGCTGTGTGCCATGCCAAATGCCTTCGAACAAATCGTTTAACATCTGGCTCGACGCCAATCTCACGGTAATAGTTTACAAGCTCTTGCTCACTACGGAACCACAGCAAGTCTTTGCCCAGAAAGGGAATGACAATATACTGGTGGCGGCCCAGCACGTTAACGCTGAGGTAGGTATCCCCGTTGTACTGATTATTAGCGATGGGTAATACTGACATTATCTCACGAAAGTCTGGAGCCGACACTAGGCTTTTTGTGCCTATGCTCCACACTGCACCATTTTGTCCGTCATGTTTTATAATCACAGGTCCCATGCAAGATACAAACCGCGCGACTTCTTGGCCGTTAACGCGTTGTGCACCAAACATAAAGCGTGCTAGATTCTTGAGATCAGAAGAAGTGAACGGATGCTTAACTGTGCAGCGGTCTTTACTTAAACTAAGTAGACCGGACATATACAACCCCTTGTTGGCTTGCAGCCTCATCACTATACGACTAAATTAGCAACAGGACTGAGTTTCGTGAATGGAAACAGAAAAGGGAAGGCTTGCGCCCTCCCCTTCAAATTAGTCCCGAGACTTGGTCTTCTTTTTCTTCTTCTTCTTTTCAGATTTATCTGCTTTGGCGTCATCGGGCATGGACAAGGTGCTCATCTTGCCTTCATTGAGATCTGCCATCAGGGTCATGACCTTTGACTCAATCATGATCTCTGCTGGAATGCTGGTGGTGTTAAACCCAATCTCAGATTCAGCCAGTGCAGTTTGCAGATAGATCAAACGCACAGGGTTAACGTTGATCTTGTTCTGCTTGGCCATGTTGAGGAACATCTTGAGGCCAGCCGTCTGCCACTTGTTCGTCTCAGCCATGTGACCGATGATGCCGTGAATAACCCAACGCGCTTTCATCACAATGCCACGCGGGTTGTTTGCCTCACGAATAAACTGGACGACACTGATAAGGTCCATATCGAGATACGCACCAATCATCTGAACCGCTTTAGCTTCCATTTCGATTTCTGGATCAGCTGAGGCAAGTTCATTGACCAATGCCTTATCAAACTTCTCACCGCCAACTACAGATGAGTAGATGGTCTGCAACATGCCAATTGCGCCACGCATCTGCCCGCCAGCATACTCTGCCACTGACTTGATCGCTTCTTCTGCACGTTCACGCGACTTGTCTTTCTTGGGCATGATGCCTTCTGTTTCAGCAATCTCGGTCAGACGCTTGGCGATAACATCGAGTTTGATTGGCTGAATAGGAAGGTTGGTAGCACGACTGACGATAGTCGGCTTCATCTTCTCAGGGTTGGTTGTGACAAAGATCCACACAGTGTGCTCTGGCGGTTCTTCTGTTGTCACAAGGAACTTCGACTCTGCCTGAGGACTCATCAAGTGTGCTTCGTCGAGAATGTACACACGACGTTTGAACATCGGACTGAGTTCAGCACTATCAATGATCTTCTGGCTGCCGTCTACTTTACCCCAATCGCCACCCATATCGTAGCTCAGGATATCTGGATGCGCGTCTTTGCCCATGTCAGCCATCTTACAGCTACGGCATTTACCACAGGCGGAGAACGTGTCGCAGTTGATGTACTTGGCCACCAGCCGTGCAAACGTTGTCTTACCAGAACCATAATGACCCGTAACAAGAATGGTCGCAGGCACGATACCGCTCTTGGTCCAGCCGCGGAAGATCTTAACGATGTGGTCTTGACCCACGTAATCTTCAATTACGCGTGGACGGTACTTGGCAGCAAAGTTCACGGTCTTGAGTTCAACTACCTCACCGCCTTTGCTGCTCTTTTTCTTGCTTGACTTCGGCTCGTCATCACTCGCGCCAAAGCTCCGCTGTTTCTTGTCTTTTGCCATTTTTGAAAATACCCTTCGTGAGTTTACTCATATTTACAGATTTTCCATGTCCATAGACAAAAAAAGGGACAGACCAAATCCATGGCTGTCCCGTATATAAAAGCAAAAGCAAAAAAGACACGATGTTCTGGAGGATGAATCCAGAGGGTATTTGCAGTGTGGCATCTACAAATTCACGCAACGAAAGCAAGTCCAGGTTCGAAACGTGGAGTCACTTCTGTGTAATCTTGGTAGGCAGCATCGTTCTGCTGGCGGGCACGGTTCACACGTTCAATCTCACGTTGGACGTCAGAGTAACTGCGGATATTGCTGCGTACAGTGCGGGTTTCAAATGTGCCATCGTGGCGAACCAAATCCACGACAACACGATAACAACTTCTGTTCATGTTAGTCTCCATTAATAGGGCCTTTCAGCCCTAGAATTATCTGCTGCTTTATATTTACAGAAAGCAGCCACATGTGGAGGCTAAGACAACTCTTATTTTTTAGCCAGTGGATCAGTGACAATCTGAGGCTGAGGAATCTGGTCTGTTTTAGCACCGAGACGCTCAAGCCCTGATTTAATGTCCTGCACCAGGTCATGCATTTGCTGAGCAAC
>Ga0302347_1003181_pt1 | contig 15004 bp, 7 predicted proteins | sample PhyWR1_FD_202178 | JGI IMG/M metagenome (GOLD analysis project Ga0302347, IMG submission 202178) | Leaf surface microbial communities from wheat plants in UC Gill Tract Community Farm, Albany, California, United States - DLSL W.R1 (v2)... | ecosystem: Host-associated > Plants > Phyllosphere >...
GGTCGAAAGGGTCTCTTCGCCACCTCGGCTGACGTTGCGTCATGGGTGGAGAGTCTTGGCGCCAGTCATCCCGCAGCAGAGGAGACAGCGACCGAGGAGACCAAGCAATGACATAGCCACTGAAAAATCACTGGCTAAAAAAGGAAATGCCCCGGCAGCAACCGAGGCATTTCTGGGAACAGCACTTCTCGCGAAGCTGGTCCAACTTTAGCCCCCAACGCATCAGGCCGCAAGTCTCGTCTCCCACGGGCCTGGATTACCGTGCCTGATCCCAAAAACCCTTACAGCTAGCTGTTGTGGGCCGGGGTGCTATGAAGTTCACTGAAGAAGACCGGAAGGCTTATGCAGCTACTCATCAGCTGACATTAGCCGCAGCCGACTATGTCGAGAGGGCGAGCATCGGAGTGAGCCGAGACATCGGCACCGCCCCGAATCGGCCATCTATGCTCGTGGAATTCCCGTCGTTCAAGATGGGCTGCACGATAAATCTGGAGAGTCGGCATGAACACTGTTACGCCGTAGAGCTAGAGCGCGACCGAGACGTCCTAGCCTATTACGAGCAGCCTCCAACGGTGGAGTGCGTGCGTGATACCCCGAAGGGGAAACGCCCATATCCCTACACGCCTGACTTCATTGTGCTGGGGAAGACAGGGCTATTCGTCGCACAGGTCAAGGACAGCTCCGAGCTCGCAGATTTGGTGGAGACCCGTCTTTCCTGGACGAAATGTGACAACAACTATATTGACCTGGCCGCTCGAGACCTCTTCGCGTCGATCGGCATCCGCCATGTAGTCATCCCGTCCAGCAGCCTTTGCAAGCAAGTTACCCAGAACCTTCTCACGCTCCGTCGGGTCGAGTTGGCCGCTGCAGATCCGGCGGAAGAGCGGGCTGCCCTGTCGCATGTTCTTCAGAGAAGAGTCGTGACGATGTCCGAGGTGATGCAGAAGATTCACACTCAAGATTGCACATCACTGTTACATCTTGTTGCGTCTGGAAGAATCTTTGCCGATCTTTCCAATCATTCGCTAAGCAGTCCCTCCACTTGTCTGCTCGCAGCGTCACCAGAGCTTCTGACTACTGAGCTAGTCGAGGAGATCGAGCGCTCAAGGCACATAGTTCCTTCCAGCGAAGGCACGGCGAGCAGAGACCTCGTACCGAGCAGCTCGCACCTGTTGAGGGGACTCGCAAACCTGAACTTCCTTCAAGGCGAGATCCGCACAAGAAGTGAGAAGGAGCACGCAAGACGGCTCCGACTCCGCCGTGCAGATGGTGAATCACAGGGAAAATCTGCAATCGCGGCGTTGACACCTCGTTACGCATCAAGCGGAAACAGGACGCTCAAGCGGCCAGCGTCGGTCCTGCAGTTTGCTCGCGAGGAACTCAAGCGTTGCCTTGAAAGTGATAGCAACCCTGGTCCACTTTCGGTGTACCGCCGCTACCAGGTTCACGCGGAACTTTACCATCCGGGTTACCGTCCTGTCGGAAAGACGACGGCTCGGAAAATCATTGCCGAGCTTGAACAGGAAACGGCTGAATCCAGAGGCGGCAAACGCCTAGTGAATTCAAAGTCATCGCCGTCCTCGGTAGAAGTTAGAGCACTGAAAGCCATGCGTCCCTTCGAGCTCGCTCAATGTGACCACTATCTAGCAGACATCGAAGTAGTGGTCGGGAGGGCCAACGGCAAGAACTACACCGCGCGTCCCTGGATCACGGTCCTCATCGACTGCTACACCCAATGTGTCCTCGCATTCGTGATGTCACTACGCGCTCCCAATAAAGGCACCAGCTCACAAGTGCTGCGTGACTGTGCACGCAGGCACGAGCGGCTTCCCGAAACGATCATCAGCGACAACGGATCAGACTTCACATCTGTTCATTACTCGACAATGGCCGCGCAACTGAACATGTCCATCATGTTTCGCCCACCGGGAAACGGAAGGTTCGGATGTGAGGTTGAGCGACTGTTCGGCAAAGCAAAAACGTTCTGGCTCGACTGCCTTCCAGGAAGCATCAAGACGATTCCTTTCTCTCGCTCCATATCCTCAGGCCGGCAACCATCGGCAAGGGCAGAGCTTAGTTTGGTAGACCTTTGGTACGAGATGGAAGCATTCAGTGAGTGGATCGGGAGGCGTCCGTCAGGCGGAAGCAGCGAATGCCCTGATGCAAAGATGCTAAGTGGGCTACTAAAGTTCCCGTTTAGTGGGATACCAGCTCAGGGCGATCTCAGTTTCTTGGTCACAACTGCAATGACTCAGAAGCCCTTGAAGGTCTCGGGGAACACGGGAATCCATGCTGGCGACTTTCACATGTGGCACGACGCCCTCGCAGCTTTCGCGGGGAGACGCGTCCCGACGCGGATCGACGGCCAGGATCCGCGAATCCTCTATGCACTGCTCGATGATCAGTGGGTTGTTTGCAAAGCATACGCTGCGCTTCAAGCAGGGCAGGAGTCATACGCCGAAGCGATGGCGTATGCGGTGTGGGCGAGAGATGGCTCATCATTGAGAGATTTGATGAAGGCTGACTCCGATAGGCAGCTCATTGCCGAGATTGAAAGACTCGAGAGGTCTCGTAAGTCACCCCATGCGCCAGGGCCCAACGGAGCTCAACTGATAACGGAACATCCGACCAGCTGTCCCCTCCCCCTTGGAAGCTTCAAGGCGATTAGCACTGAACCAATGACCGTCGAGGATTGGTAGTGGCTGAGCAAGAGAAATCTCTGGCCGAGCAGATTGACCTCGTCGTCGCCAAGCGACTTGGCCACAGAATCTATGACGAGACACGACGCTATCTGGAAGCGGCTCGGACCGCAGTCTTGACGGAGGAGGTAGTGATTCTGGTCGGACCGCCCAGGGTTGGCAAGTCTAGTGTTAGCCGACAAGTCTTTGGAGCCCACTCCAAGCAGGCCCCTGATGAGCAGGATCATATGCACTCCGTTTACGTCCCGGCTGGAAACGACTCAACAGCTGGGGCCTTCTCAACGAAGGCTTTCCTAAGCGCGTGCTTGAACTCGATCCGCCATCCGCTGTTGAGCACCGACGTCGCCGCACGTGAGGGGCGACTCGGCGACTCTTTTCTTAGCCGAACCACAGAGGGCGCGATGCGTTCGGCGTTCGAGAGATGCCTCGTGGCAAGGCGTACGCAGTTCTTGGTCATAGACGAAGCTCACCATGTGTTGAACGCGAAAGGTGGGGAGAGGTCCGCCGGTGCAATCTTGGATTCATTCAAGGTGCTGGCTGCCAGGACAGGAGTTCGCCTTGTTCTAGTCGGCTCTTACGATCTTCTGACCGCGGTCAACCTGGCTCCTCATCTGATCGGCCGATCTCAAACCATCGAATTCCCCCGCTACAGGGAGTCAGAGAGGGACATGGTTGAATGGACAAGGATAGTGCGCCACTACTCGAGCTTCATCCATGAAGACGAGTATGCAATGGACGAGTACATCGAGGCACTTCATGACGGCTCATGGGGCTGCATAGGTGCGCTTTCACGCTGGATCCGGAATGCCTTAGCTTCCTGCCGATCTGAAGGCCGCTCGATACCCGGACAGGGTGATTGGGCTCGGACTAGGCAGCTTAGCTCAGCGCTTGCCTCGGTTAGCGCTGAGATCCGGCGTGGAGAACTCCACTTTTCAGAAAAAGAGGACGTCGCCATGCCCGAAGCAGGGCCGACGTTGGCATTGCGAGCGAGCAAGAAACCAGCTCCATTCAAGAGGAAAACACGCCGCAATGAAATCTGATGACGAGACCACTCCACGCCTACTCCCCTTGGAAATCATCGGGAAAAACACTGGCGATGTCGAGGCGCTGCACTCATACGTGCTCCGGCTTGCACGTCTACACTGTGTGACTCCTGCCTACCTCTTCGAGGTGATTGCAAGAAGGGCAGGCCGGCACTCGGAGCTTCGTCCTGGAGACAGGATAACGGCAGTGGTAGGCCCCCAGCTGGACAGACCGCGCCCGGTCGAACACTCGGTTGTTCCGCTTCTCACAACAATGGCATCGGAGTGCGAAGTTGCTCTGAAGAACTCAACCTTCATGTTCCTATCCAAAGCGCTAAGTCGTACCGTGACTTGCTATTCCCGGTTCAGCAAATGGTGTCCTGGCTGCGTCGCGGATCAGTCTTTAGAGAGCGTCCCGGTTCACCATAAGCTTGTGTGGTCCTTCTCGGCCGTCAAGGCCTGCCACGTACACCGGATGGGACTCACTAATCGTTGCTTAGAGTGCGGCGCAAGGCCGCTTGGGGGCCCAGCGTATGCTGATTCATGTCGCGTCTGCGGCACGCGCTTTGATCAGGTTCACCCTTCTACGCGCGTAGCAGTTGCCCATGAGGAGTATGCGCTAGATCTAGTCGAACTAGTCGATAGCTCCATGTTCCGGACTGGTGATTACCAAGTGGGAGCGATCAAGAGCTTCATCCATCGACTCGTCTGCTACGTCTGGCTTGAGAAAAGAGAGCGCTACCGGTTCGAAGGGCTGCCACGTCATGAGTTCATGACATACCTACGTCGAGAGCACCCGCCGACCCTCTCCATGGTCAGACGAACGTCAGCTCGCCTCGGACTTCCGATCGACAGCCTCCTGCATCCATGGGGGCCTTACACGAGAGACTTCTTTCTCCCCGAGCATGCTCTTCCTTCCCTCTGATTTAACCGCATGCTCATCTTCGGTGAGTGACGCAGAGTTTTGTAGGCCGTCATCTTTGCGTGCTCGCAGCAGTTTCCCGGAACTCACGCGTCAGATAACGCCCTGGCAATGCAGCCATGCAGCCCGCAAGTTGTAGCCACACCAGCCGCATCGTTGTGTCTTTGAGACTTCCAAAGGTAGACTTCCAACTAAGGAAGTACGTGATCTTCGCGCTCGTAACATCCTTTAGAGCAGCGTCAATGGCTGCCTGATTCCGATATCGCGCCATATTTCCAATTACCCATTCAGGCGACCAGAAGATGAACAACCTGACGCTCTTTCAGCAGATGAGCATCGTTGCCGGGGTTATCGTGCTCTTAATTGTCTCGCTTACGGCGGCAGCGGTTTGGCTCGCTCATCGCCAGAACAATAGGGACTGATGCCTCTCACCAGACATCATAGGTGTAGCAACCGTCGCGTAGCAGCCGCTCCCCTCCCACTCAGCCACTCGCTGACTGGTTCGCGCCAAGGACTGCTTTCGGCCAGGAGCGGACACTGACTACCGCATCCATGATGCCAATTGACGATGTCCAGTCCATCCCGGCCGCTATACTTGTAACACTGATTTAGATGACATCTTCACTTATTGAAGCGTCCGGGGGAGATTATGTGGTCGGTAGCACTTTCTGTACAGGCAGTTGTCGAAGCGGTAAAAGCATCTCCTTACTCGGCCGCACTCGTTGTGCTAGGCACGCTGCTGGGCGCGCTCTTGACTATTCCGCGCCTTGTGAACGCAGTGCTTGATCTGGAGAGCAAGTGGCGATCCAGGAAGGTTGCAGAACAAATCTTTAGAAGCTCTGGAGTTGCGTCATTCACAAGTGATGACGTTCTGTACGCCGGACGCAACTATGTAGCTCCAAACTGCATGCAGACTGATCCGTCGAATGAAGACGACCTGCGGTCCGTCGTTGCACTTGGCCCGCTGTTTCAGACTATAGACGATCATTTCGATGCCGGTGGTCAGAAGAGGCACGTCATCCTCTTAGCCGACTCCGGCATGGGCAAGACCAGCTTCTGCATTAATTACTACTCCAGAGAAATGAAGAAGCGAGCTTCCAAGCGGAGATCCGTCGTCATAGTCTCCCTTGGCCGAGGCAATGCCATAGAAGAAATACGCAGAGTCGCCAACAAGCGAGATGCCGTGTGTTTTCTTGATGCTTTCGATGAAGACCCTGACGCAGCAGGCAATCCCACTGAGCGCCTCTCAGAATTGATGAGCGAAGCGGCCGACTTCAGAAATGTTGTTGTGACCTGTCGCTCTCAGTTCTTCGCAAGCGATGACGCGATCCCTTCTAGCAGCGGAATCATGTATGTCGCAGCCCGAAAGGCTGGACAAGGGAGGGAGCTGCCGCTGCACCGACTCTTCTTGGCACCTCTCTCAGCGAATCAGGTAAAGACCTATCTTTCGAAGCAGTTCCCGCTCGTCTCTATTAAAAACTGGGGAATGCGGAGGCAGGCGCTTTCTCTCGTTGCAACAGTTTCAGAGCTAAGTACGCGACCTATGCTCTTGGAACTTCTCCCGGATCTGGTGAGGGAGAGGAGGTCAATAAGCGAACTCTTTGGACTCTACGAATTCCTAGTTGAGAAGTGGCTTCAGCGAGAAAGTGGTTGGATTCGGCCAGTCGACTTGCGGGAGATCTCAATTGAGCTCGCCGTTCGCAGCTACCTTCAGCAGCGTGCTGGCCACGGCGACCGAATTGCCCCGTCAGTGATCGAGGAACTTGCAAGCGCGCATCAGACACCGCTGGAGACGTGGAAGCTGAAGTCAAGATCTCTGTTGAATCGGGATGTTGCAGGCCAGTTCAAGTTTGCTCACCGATCCGTAATGGAGTATCTGTTCCTTTTGGCCGCGTTGGGGGGCGATCAACGTTGCTTCTGCGTTGAATGGACGGATCTGATGAAGGACCTGTTTGTCAGTTGGGGAGCCTCCGATCCCCTCGCCACAAACGAATGCGCGATGGAGATCCTTCGTATGGATCATGCCAGGACTGGACTCTTCCCCTTGGCTAGTCCCCTGAAGCATCCGGACCTTAGGTCGGTCGCTGACTGCCGGAGGCTACTGAAGGCAGACGGAATCTCATTTCGACAGATGCGAAGAATTCCAGTTGCTTGGCGAAATAGGTCGTTGCGTCTAGCTAGCTTGCCGACTCAAGGAGGAGTGACGTCGCACAAGATTTGCGACTCTTCGCATGGTATTTCGTGGTGGGTCAATGACGTCTCGCAGCTTTCGCGAGAAGACGAGCGCGCGCTCTATCGGGACCAGCGTTCCTCTCCGAGTTCAATTGGAGGGGGCGGTGACCTTGAGGCAAGGCGCCGCCTACCATCCATCGAAGAGATGCTGAGCCTGTGGGAGAGCGAACCATACCTCACCCAAGAACGAGGGGTTGGCGCCGTTTTTGACAAGCAGGAGATCTACTGGCTCGGAGATAGCGGCGATAACGGCCCACTGTGCTGTTCCTTTGGCGAACCTCTCGACTACGCACAGCTTAGACTTCTATCTTCCAAAGTCGCCGATGAACGGGCTTTCCATGTATACGAATTCCAGAACAGGTTCGGCTACACGAATCGCGAGCCATTCAGAGCTATGGCCGTCTACGTAGCGGACGATGCATAGGGGATTGCTCGGGCGAGTGGAAGGACAGCAGGGAAATGCCATTGCCTTGTCGCGCAACAATGAATAGCGGTGGAGGGAGCCAGTGTCTGCTTCCGGCCAAAACCGGCCATTCGCCCAGCGCGAAGCCGTCGGGCAGAATGCAAAGGGCGGCGGGTCCGGCCTAAGACTCCGCGAGAGCCGCGGCCGGCGTCAGAGCCCCGCCGAGGATGCTCGGATCAGCAGCTATTCGAAACTCTGCTCGCCTTCCCGATCGCGCTTGCTCTCATGTTCGATCCAGCGTTCCAGTTCGGGCAGCATGTCGACGACCCATTGCCGAACCTCGCCTCCGAGATTGTCACCCAGTGTGGTGATAGCTGCGCGACGCCGAACCAGGATATCGGCGAGCGAGCCGCTCCAGCCGCGCGGTTGCAGCCGCGACCAGATATCACCGAGAAACGCCCGTTTGTCTCGCGCGTGGCCCAATATTTCCAGGAAAAGCGTGGAGACACCATTCTCCTCGTCGCCCTGCCGCCGCTTGAACATGGAGATGCTTTTGCCAAGCAGCGGATAGCGCCGATCCGGATCAATATTCGCCCACTGAACAAGGGTCTCGGCGCCGACGTCCTCCACCGGCGTGCCAGACCCGAAGTCCCCCTCAAACAGTCCCCGATTCCTCGGCCGGAGCTCAGGAAGCAGAAATTCGTCGAGAGCGATGAGGGGATGCGTTTCGAAGAGCGCCTTCAAGACATAACCAAGATCGTAGGACGAGAGATAGACGGTCTCCAGCCCGACCCGCACCCGCGCGCAGATCTCGCGCAGCGTCGCCGCACCATCAGGTCCGGCGCAGCAGACCCGAATGACGGTATGCAGCCCGAAATCGCGAAGCGACTGCTTCTTCCCGAAGTCGGCGCGCAGCAGCAGCTCACGGCCGACGGCAATCAAGGATGGAGCGCGTTGTCGGCCCTCCTCCCGATCGCGGTAGAAGTGCATGTGAAGGATATCGAGCGCGATCTCCACGCCGTCGGCGAGACTGGCGATGTCGGTGAGCAGCGGGCCAAGCGCGTCGGGTGGAGACTCGCCGACGCTGCCATTGGCGATGCTGTGAAAAGTCCGCGCCGACAGGACGCCACGTTCAATCGCACGCCGAAGCCGCGCAATGCCCTGGGTATCGATAGCAACACGCGCCTGAAGATAGGGCAAGCTCGCGGCGAGATCGGGATTCTCGATCACATCCTCCAGTGCGGCGTCGGCGAAGGCCGAATCCCTAGCGTGTGCGCCATGGATGAACCCGCCCAGCACCGTCGCATTCCGGCTGTCCACATCGGCGGCAGAAAAGAGGACCAGCAGTTCCCGCCACATCGCATCAAGATCGGCGGCGCCATCCGACAGGCCGATGCCGCACTCGTAGGCGCGCTGCGGATGTTGTTCGACGAGCAGTTCGGCGATGAAGGCAGCGCGCGTCTCCGGGTCGTGCGCGAGCGCGGTTCCGATCTCCTTCGCGAGCTGGGAGGCGCGCTCATACGGCTTCATGACATCGCCGTCGTCGACATCACCGTCAGCGACATCCCAACCGAAACTGCTGCGCCCCAGTACCACCGCACGGGCCTGATGGAGAAGATCGGTGGGTTTCAGGCGGTCGATGAGCGCGGTGAGACGCGCGCGCACCTCATCAGGCATAGCGTCGCCCTCGAAACGCAGCGCTGTGCGGAAGCCGATCCACCCCTCGATCCAGGGCCGCTCGGAAGAGAAGTGGGTCGCTGCCCGTTCGAGCGCATCATGACAGGCGCCGAAATGCCACAGCTCCCTTACGCTATGGGCAAGGTGGTCCCGGGCGTTTTCGATGATTGGCGAAAGCTCGACCGCCAAGTCGACCGCGCCGTTGTACCAGGCCCAGATGTCGCCATAGGTCGGCGGGTGCCAGCCATAGTCGCGTGACCGGGCGCCGAAGTCGAAGTCGCTGGATGAACTGAAATGGTGCGCCTTCAGCAGCGCATCGAGGGCGACGCCGGCGCAGCGCATCAAAGCCGGATCACCAGATTGCGCAAACCGGCGCACAAGCGATCGCCGCTGGTCCGGCAAAGCCTTGGTGCCGGACAGGTGCAGGTGAAACAGCTCGGCGAACATGTCCGATGCCGAGTTGTTGTTGTGATTGGGCGGTTCAGCGGAAAGGAACCGGGCAAGCAATGCCGCCGCGCGGTCGAATAGCGGTGGATCGTAAGCGAGGAGCTTGATCAACCGTATCCACTGCCATCGGTCGCTCGACTGCGGATCGAGTATCTCGGCGCCGCGCGGCCCGGCTACGTCTCGCTCGATCCTTGCGAGCACAGCATCGGGCGCGACCGGAGCGATATTCGTGATGATCTGGAGGCCGTCTTCGCCCAACGCCGTGAGATCGCCAAGAAGACCGTCGGCACCGAGCCAGCGCTCGACCGCGGCCCGTGCCTCGGCGCTGTCGTGCAGATAGCCGAGGCGGCGCGAAAGGGACTTCTGCATCCGCGCCGTGAGCGACGCGCAGAAGCGATCGAAATCGGCCGGGGGCATGCGTGCGAGGGCGAACCCGGCGAGCGGGTTGGCGATCGCGTGCGGCAGGATCGCGCGCCACCGTCCGCGCAGCTGCGCGATCCCGCGCTGACGAAGCGTGTTCAGCGCCGCATATATCGTCGCCACGGAAGCGCCGCGGATAGCAGCAACCCGCGCAAGTTCCCCGCTTTCCGACGTGTCTTCGCCATCGGTCGAATAGAGCAGCGCAAGGTCTTCGGCGGCGGAAAGGAGATCCCGGTCGGGCTCGTTGCGCTGGTGAAAAATCCGCTCGAAGAGGTCACGGCTCTTGAGCTTTCCCAGGGTCTCGCCTTTCCCGAGGGTTTCGGCGAGGGCGCGCGCCACGCGGAAATTGCCGTCGCTGAATTCCGATATCGTGCGCCGGTCCACCTGTGTCACATTGGGGAAGGTCTTTTCCAGCCACAGTTCCACCATTTCGGGCGATGCTGATTGCAGGCGAAAGACCTCGGTGCGCTCGGGCTCATCGTCGCGAACATCATATTCGACCGTGAGGAGGCTGACCTGGCTCCCCGCTTCCGAACAGATGCGGGCAAGTTCGCTGTGCGTCGCCGGATTGCAGTTATCGACGATCAGGATCGCACGTTGCCGTGCGATAACTAGCTGGCGCGCCATGTCCCGGGCGGTCGGGTCAGTCTCGACCGAATAGTCGGTATAAACGGCAAGCCCCGGGTCCAGCGGCGCCTCGCCGACACCATCCTCGAACAGTGCCTGCACGAGACGAGTCTTTCCGAGACCGGACAAGCCGATCAACCGGATACATTGGCGAGCTTGGGTCAGAGAGACGCGAAGCCGGGCGAGACCCTCGCCGATGGTGAGTTGCTCGCGGTCGCTCGTTCGCTCATCAGTTAGGCAAGCCTTGTCATTGAAGAGATAGGGCGTCTCCTCGCTCACGCCGACGCCGCACCAATCGCCGATGCTGCTCCAGCCCGACATACCGATGCCGAGCCGCATGCGGACCCAGGCGGCAATCCCGGGATAGTGATTGACCCATGTAGCCAGCCGGTCGCGATCGTAGAAGTCGCTATGCAACTGCCCGGCCTCAGGCAGATCGTCGAGCTGCGCCCGGATCGCATCGCGACGATCGCTCAGCGGCTTGTCTGCGACCGACCCTTGCGCGCTGACGATGATGTAGGCGCCCGAGCGAGCGGCGAGTTCGGCGATGACCGGCCGTAGTACGCCGCCAGGACGCATCTCATTGCGGATTGCGCTCGCCGGCATGTCGGGCTTCTTTACCTGAAACCCTGTGTGCTGGCTCGGCACGAAATCCGGCATCAGCAGTGCGGACGGGCACTCGACCCGGACATCAAGCCCGCCATCGGCCGCATCCTGATTGCCGCCAGCGGTCACCGACGAACTGGGGCAACCCTGCGCCCGCAATTCTGCCAAAGCGAGACGTGCGACGAGTGTCCGCAGATCGGCGTCATTGAGGTCGGCGACTTGTGCGCCAGTAATTTCGAACATCGTTCTTCCCCCCTTTCATCAAGTATAGGAGAGCATGCGGGAGAATAAAGAGCGGTCAATCGATAGTTGGTCCGCCACGGCCGCGACGAACTGCCAGTTGTTCCATCGCCACGCATGATGCCTGCGACTGGCTTGCTGAGCTGGCGCTCCAGCGCCGGTGGCCACGGCACGAGCGCGAACTCGAGAGATCCGGCGGAGAGGCTGTTGGGTCGCCATCTGCACGATTTCTTCTAGGTGCGGAGCACCTGAATCGTCTCGAGATGCTTTAGCGCCGCGTTATCCAGTCCGTTCGTGAAGAAAAAGCGTTTGTCTTTCACGTCGCCGAAGAACTTCTTGAACCGATTGACGGTGACGTCGGCATCGGCGCCGCCGGTGGTGCTGCCTATGCTATTTCCTCGAGAATGATCGGCGGCGTCGAAAGGGCCAGCCTAAACGAATGTCCATTCAGCACGATTTGCGGCTCATAAGCAGCCAGTATGGTTCCAGCCAAGTTTTTGCCTTTTTCCCGTAGATCGCCTTGGTGATAGCCGAATGTCAGCTTTTGGCCGGTAGCCGACACTACCACCCTTCCCGGCGGTCGGTCTGGACTAGCTGTCCGCTTCCGGCCAAGTACAGACATCTGTTGGGTTAATAAACTTCCACAAAACCTTGGGCGATCCAAGGCGCCGCACTTGTGGCCCAACGGAGTGCGGCTTGCGCCCCAGAGGTCGACTTACGAGCTTCCAATGGGGAGGAAGGCGGTGTTCAACGCCGGGGCGCAGGTCATCGGCGCCCACGAGTTGGGTGTGCTGCAGACGTACGTCTTACGTTCAGTTGGTATTTGCGGTCGGTCCGTACAGGACCGACCGCCCCTGGTTTAGAAGCGTCGGCACCCCCGAGGGAACATCTACACTCAGGATTCGCCAGACATCAACCGCCCTATAACTTCTAAATAGCTAGTAGCTATCGACGTCGCAGCCAGCCCTAGAATCCACTTCCACGCCTTTGAACCAAACACACCCAACTTAGATGGCCACCAACCGTCTAGGTGTCTATTTGTATTCAAGTATCTATCCACCAGCATCCATGACATCGCAAAAGGAATCAGGAACGCGGGAACCACCACAAACACATACATCTTCCAGCCAGAGATGCGGCCAGGGAAAACGTAAACGGCGGCAAGATATGATCCGATGGCAAGCACAGCAGCGAAAAGCGTCGGCACCAATACGAAGTAGATTAAGTACTTGGCTTTCGCAAGCTTCAGCTCCGCGATTCCACGCAACTTAGCCTCCCCGTTGAGAGCATCGCCTAGCGCCTGATTCTTCTCAACTTCACTTTGATACTTGGATTCACTACTTGACCACTGGCCTTTGGCATCGTCGTACGAGGCTTGCGCATCTTGGAGCTTTACAGATACGGAGACAAGCTCACCTTTCGCCTTGTCCAGATTTTCCGCCTGCTCATTATGAATCGCAATCAGCTCGTCTCGTACAAGCTCCAATGCTTCATCGTCGTTGGAGGCTTCGACCTGCGTGATTCTGGTCCTGAGAATCTTGTTAGCCAAGATCTGCCTCAGGACAGGCTCCGGCAGATCATCAATTTTTTCGTAGCGAGACAACTGTTCGAGAACTTTAAGGGTCGCCCTCTCATCCTCCTCATCGAACGACTGGAAGAAAAGAGGAAGCTTTAGAGTGTCGATTAGCGTCTCTTCAAGCAAACTCGTTCTGGGAACCCAGAACTGCAGAAGTTGCACCAAGTTTTCCGGATGAAGGATGACCGGGACTTTCGCTCCTGTTTCGGCGCGTTTCTTCTTGTCAAAACTGATCAAACGCCAGTCAATTGAGACGCCCCAGTACTGGACGTCGAATGGACTGTCGGGCGGCACAACCCTTCGATCGGCCACAACATGCCAAAGAACTGCATCGTGCAGCAACGCTTCATAACTCTTGCGCTTGTTCTCGGGTCGCCTAGCCTCAGCTTCCATCTCCACAACAACATCATCAAGTACGTCTTGACGTTGATGGAAGTACTCCCGCTGTGATTCAAGGACAAGTATTCCGTGGGATTCAAGAATTGCCTTTAGATCATCGATGTAGGGCTGAAAGAACTCAGAAGCTCTTAGGCCGCTCACGCTCTTTGCATGCTCAAAGAACTTCTTCGCGATGCTTGAAAGCGGCTGCCCGGCGGCCGCGGCGGCAATGGCTCGGGACGGCCGGATTGCCTCGATAGCTCCTACCTGGTGAGAAAGAACCTTCCTCGCCTCGTCGATTGTACTAGGGAGAACATAAAGCTTGACGTCCAACTTCCCTTTACTACTGGCCGCCAGATCAAGCAATGATTTAGCTGCATCATCCGCAGGATTCTCATGAAGTCCGAGAACGGAAAAAATAAAATTGGTGTCAAGAACAACTTTAATTGAGCGCGGCTTCGTTCCCTTCTCGATTGCAGTGATCGTCTCAGGGGTGAATTGCGTTGCCTCAGCAAAAAAATGAGCAGTAAGAAATCTGAGCACCTGAGATCGACAGACCTGATTTTCTGGAGCAAAGAATCGCTCAGCAACGGCCATCAACCCCGTCTCATGCGCTGGCCCATGCCTCTTCCTGAGCTCAGCCATCCAGTCGATGTTTTTGCGCAGATTTCCGTCACGGATGAGGTGATACAGATTGGCACCGGAGATCCTAATCGAACGGATCAGTGCCTGAGAAAATTCAATCCAAGCTTGCTCGGGATCCAAGCCGGGACATAGCTCTACGCAGCTTGCGATGAAGCTTTCCTTGCACTCTCCCTGCTCAACCTTCGCTGCCTTGTTGGATATTGTCAGATCACGCCGCGACACCTCAGTGAGCCTGTATTTCCCAGCCTCAACGAAAACACTCCCTTGGGTGTGCAGCAAATTTAGCTGAGACTCAAGAACGTCTTCAGTCACTCTGATCTGGAGCATTCCAAACATCTGTTCCTTGACATCAACCACAGACATAGCCGCCTGGTTGGTCCAGAGAACTCCTTTGATGATTTGACCTACGGCCTTTTTCCACCATCCACTTTCGTTAAGTTGAACATGGTGAACGAGGGACACGATGTCAGGTGGCAATACGCGAACTATCAAAGCGACACCCCGTCAATCAAACTACACGTAATTTGCGTTTCCATACTCTTAGACGGCCCCCTGTATCTACCTAAATAGTAGCACTCCACCCTAGCGACAGGACGAGGCGGAGGGGACTTGTTCTTCGCTCGACCCTAGTCGCCTAGTCTTGTACTTCGGCAACTCCGTGCGCCGCATCCGGGTCACCGCGTGGACGATGGCGACCCTGGTCGGCATACGGATAGGACACGTGTGCTGCTCAGTTGTTTCCAAGCTCTGGTTAGGGATATCGGCATGAGATCGCCCTTCCGGGATAGTTCAAGGCGCGTCAAGGTCGACACTGGTACAGAAAAGAACCCGCGTGGCTAACGAAGGTGTGAATTGCCATGCTTTGTGGGCATTGGCAGCGCGATGCTGGGGTCAGCTTCCGGCCACTAGCAACCCTTCTCCACTAACTATGCTGAGCGCGCGTCATAGTTGGTGGGAATTCCCACCAACTATGCTGAGCCGCACAGGCGGCCAACATCCATCTGCCACAACGGTCCCGCACAATTTTCAAACAACCGCTTGAAACACGCGTAACTTCGTCGAACTGGACACGATCCACCAGTTCCGCCAGACTCCGCCCTTTCCTGTTGT
>Ga0302347_1003182_pt1 | contig 14999 bp, 8 predicted proteins | sample PhyWR1_FD_202178 | JGI IMG/M metagenome (GOLD analysis project Ga0302347, IMG submission 202178) | Leaf surface microbial communities from wheat plants in UC Gill Tract Community Farm, Albany, California, United States - DLSL W.R1 (v2)... | ecosystem: Host-associated > Plants > Phyllosphere >...
CGTTATGGCTTTATCGGTTGTAAGCAGCCAGACCAGGCGCGCACGTTCTTCATCGCGCAATCGGGCACTGTTATTTGTCGAGACGGACATCGGGAGATCCTTGGGTCATTGCATAACATAAGAGGGTATAGCTGGCGCACTAAGCATAGCGTGACGAGAACAAATAATTATAAATGGAATGAATGAAAATAAAAAAGTCGCGTAAAGAGATTGATGCGGCAATACCGTGGGGAGAATACCGGAGGTAAAGAGAAACCTCCGGTACAAAACTTAGGCCGTACGGGCGACTGCGTCGCGTGACGCCAGCGCGCGATCTTCACCAGTCAGTTCAGAAAGCTGACCATCGCGCATCTCAAGCAGCCTGTCTGCATGAATAAAATAGAGATCGTCATGGCTGATGGCAAAAATCGTTTTGCCCATCGACTGCATTAACGGCAGCAGAACCTGATAAAACTCGCGGCGGAAATGCGGGTCCTGATCGGCCGCCCACTCATCCAGCAGAATAATATCTCGCTCCTCAGCCAGCGCCAGCAGTAGCGCCACCCGCTTTTTTTGACCTTTAGACAGTTTGAGATCCAGAATTTTACCGTTTTCCAGCTTCAGCTTATGGCTCATTTTAAGCTGTGCGATCCAGTGATCCACCAGCGCAGGATCGGCGGCGCTGCCCTCCGGGCCCAGTAACCGATCGAACAGCCAGACGTCGGTAAACACTGCCGAGAATAACTTGCGATAGTCTTCCGGCCGGTCAGCTGCCAGCGGTTTACCGTCGAGCAGGATTTGCCCGGAAACGGGCTGATACAATCCGGTCAACAACATAGCCAACGTTGATTTCCCGCTGCCGTTACCGCCAATCAGAAACACCAGCTCGCCGCGGTGTAAGGTCAGATTAATTGGCCCCACGGAGAACGTATTATCCTGATAGGTAAAGGTAACATCGCGAAGTTCCAGGGTCTGCCACTGCGGATACCGCTTAGGCTGCGGAAACTCAGGTTTGAATGCGGCAAGATCGAATTTTTTGAGTTTGTTAAATGCCACCTGAGCGCTGAGCAGGGTGGGTAAAGCCCCTACCGCCGAGAGCAGCGGCGTGCGCAAAAACAATAGCGTGAGTGAATAGGTTGCTGCGACGTTGGTATCGGCCCATCCCAGACCGTTTGCCATCCAGAATACCAGGCCAATCGCGCCCAGCATCATAATGTTCGACCAGTTTACCGCGCTGAGGTGAAACGTATCGGCGCGAACAATATGATGTCGATACTCTTTGGCATCCGGAACATAAATATTATTGAAAATATGCTCCGCGCGTTCGCGGTTAAGCGTCAGCTCTTTGCGCCCTTCCAGTACCGTCTGATAATCGTGATACAGTTTATCTTCAGTTTCCCGCAGCCTGGCCATATGGCGGTATACGCGAGCAACCAGCATAAATCCGCCCCAGATCGTCAGCGCCATCCACACGGCAGTAATCAATAACATTTTCGTGGACAGGGTTGCCAGATAGGCGGCTGACCCGACCGTCAGAATGATCCCCTGCACCAGTTCCGGCAAGCGAACAAAGGCGATGGTAATATTGCGAATATCGCTGGTTAGTCCTGCCAGCAGCGCCGCGCTGCCCAGCTTCTCAATTCTCTCAACCGGCGTATCCAGGACGCGCTTAATAAACTCGCTGCGCAGGCGAAAAACAAAATGGTGGCCCAGAGTGGTCAACGCCAGCTGCGAGCCAAGCGTGACGGCCATCAATAGCAGTAACAGGCCGAGAAACTCCGGCAGAACGCGCAGCGTCATATCCACAGATTCAATCAGGCGCAGATTAATGAAGGCGATCAGGCCAATACCCAGGGCCGCGCTGGCCAGGCTCAGCGCCATAACCGCGATAAAAGGCCAGCGATATTGACGCCAGACCAGCAGGAGGAGTTCCATAAATACTATCCGCAAGAAAATTCAGCCAGCAGTGTAAACTGCCCGCCGCTGACATCAAGAATAATTCTTATTTTTATTCAACAATTCCCGTCTGGCGAAAGGTGAGATTATAACGACAGCGCCCGGTTGCGGGATGCTCGCCCTCTTTCAGCGGCTGGATGCCATGATAAAATAGCCGCGACGGCCCACCCCAGACCACAACATCCCCATGCTCCAGCAAGGTGCGCTTAAGCGGATCGCTGCGTTTTAAGCCGCCAAACTGAAAAATCGCCGGCAGCCCCAGAGAGACAGACACAATCGGCGCACGCAGCTCTTTTTCATCTTTATCCTGATGCAGGGAAAGCTTTGCTCCGGGTAAATAGCGGTTAATGAGACAGGCATCGGGGAAAAAATCAGGGTAGCCTGCTGCCGTGGCAGCCGCATCAGCCAGCGTGCGAAAAGCGCCTGGCAGCGGCGGCCACGGCGCGTCGGTTAGCGGGTCGCGCGGCGAATAAAGGTAGCCCCGGCTGTCAGTGGCCCAGCCCAGAGAACCACAGTTGGTCATGGCCACCGACATGGTATAGCCGCCTGGCGTTACCATCTGGCGAAACGGCGACTGACCAGCCACCTCGTCAATCGCCGCCAGGAGCGGCGCAGCACGTTGAAGGGCAAAACGGCGCAGGATGATAGCTCCGGGTCCCAGCGGCTCTTGCCACGGCTCGGCATCAGCAAACAGATCGAGCATTATTCCTCCTGTTGCGCCTCACGACGCAATAACACAGCTTTACGCGCTACCCCCCAGCGATAGCCGGAGAGCGCCCCGTCCCCGCGCACCACCCGGTGACAGGGAATAATTAACGCCAGTTTATTGGCCGCACAGGCGCTGGCAACCGCGCGTACCGCATGAGGGTGCCCCACAACGTCGGCGATTTGTTGATAACTGCGGGTTTCACCGGCGGGAATATCGCACAATGCCTGCCAGACGCGCATCTGAAAAGCCGTTCCGCGAATGTCCAGCGGCAGCATACATGAGGCGGGATGCGCTTCCAGATGAATAATTTCTTCGGCTATCCTCGCACAAAAGGCGGCATCCCCGGGTAAACATTGCCCCCGGGGAAACAGTGCGTACAGTGACGCCGTCAGCGATTGATCATCATCCCCCAGCAAAACCGCACATACCCCGCGCTGGCTTGCGGCAACCAGGCAGCGGCCCAGCGAGCACGCATCGATTGCAAAGTGAATGAGCATCGCCTCCCCGCCGCGGCGGAACTGGCGCGCCGTCATACCCAGAGTGGTATCGGCCTTGCGATAAAAAGCACTGCTGGCCGGGAATCCGGCATTCATCACTGCATCAGTCACACTTTCACCTTGTGTCAGTGCATCGCGCATACGTAGGGCGCGCTGAGCCTGCTGCCAGGCTTTTGGCGTCATGCCGGTCGCCGATTTAAACCGGCGATGGAGATGAAAAGGGCTAACCGCCAGCGTCTGCGCCAGCATATTGAGCGTTACGGGCGCATCCTGGGCCAGCAGACGGCAGGCCTGCGCAACAATGTCGATGTGTTTCTTTTGCGGTGAGAGGCTGTCCGGCTGGCAGCGTTTACAGGGACGAAAACCGGCGGCCTCCGCTGACCGGGCATCGGCATAAAAACGCACATTTTTCCGCAGGGCACGGCGTACGCGGCAGGACGGACGGCAAAAAATCCCCGTCGTCACTACCGCAAAGACAAACTGGCCGTCAGCATGGGGATCGCGATCGAGTACCGCCTGCCAGCGGCACGTGTCATCGGTGATAATCGTATTTTTCATAAGCAGGCTCCTGCTTTAAGGGTAGCGCTACTGTGGCGAAAAACCGGCAATAAAAAACCGCGAATCTTGCTTTTTAATTTTTATCCGGGAGTAAAAAACTGGCAAATTGCGGTGACATCCAGGTGTGGAATGCATCGCCCTCTTTCACAATCATATATACCGCCAGTCCCTGCTCGCGGACAACATCTTTGGCCTGCTCCGGGCCGAGCACCATCAGGCCGGTGTCCCAGCTATCGGCCTCCAGCGCGCTCGGCGCAATCACCGTAACCGACACCAGTTTATGTTCGACAGGCCGCCCGGTTTGGGGATCGATAACATGCGATATGCGTTTACCGTCCAGCTCATAATAATTGCGGTAGCTGCCGGATGTGCTGATGCCGTGGCCGTTAATGTCCACTACCGCCTGAACGGCATTCTCGCGGTCGGTGGGTTTCTGGATCGCCACGCGCCAGGGTTTACCTTCACCATTCATTCCCCGACTGACCAGCGCGCCGCCGACGGAGACCAGATAACGCGGGATAGCTTCCTGCTCCATCAGTCGGGCAAGATGATCGGCAGCATAACCCTCGCCGACCGTAGAGAGATCGACATACAGATCGGGAATATCTTTTTGCAGATAGTGCTGCCCGGCCTGAACGATCACCGTGAGATGTTGCAGGCCGGTACGGGCTTTGGCGGCCGCGATTTGCCCGTCGTCAGGCGTCTTAACAGGCTGTTTATCCGGACCAAAGCCCCATAGATTCACCAGTGGTCCGACGGTAATATCCATGGCACCGTGCGTTTTATCGCCGACATGCAGTGCCTCAGTCACAATATCCGCCATTGCTTTACTCACCGGCCACGGTGTCGTGCTCTGCGAGTGATTAAAGCGCATGAGCGCTGAGTCCGGCTTCCAGGTTGAAAGTAATTGATCGTCGGCATCAAGCTGGGTCTGAATTTTTTGCTGTAGGGCCTCAAGACGGGCAGGATCAACGTTGATAACGCTTACCCGCCAGACGGTACCCATTGTTTTCCCCTCAAGGACGGAGGGAGAAGCCGTATCCGGGGAGGTTGAAACCGGTGCGTTGTCACAGCCGGTAATTAAGACAAACGCGGTCAGCAGGACCGCCCGAAAAAAAGTCATTTCCATTCGTTTTGTTATCCTCTTACTGAGGGCGTAAGAGTACACCTGTTCATCTATTTTAAAACATGCGATCTGTGCGCATGAAAAAAGGGCCCGCAGGCCCTTTCTCGTCAATATCGGTCAATCAGAACTGGTAAACCAGGCCCAGAGCAACGATATCGTCGGTATTTACACCCGCCGCGCGCGTAAAGTCGTTGTCGTCCAGCAGGTTGATTTTGTAATCAACATAGGTGGACATATTTTTGTTGAAGTAGTAGGTCGCACCAACATCAACATATTTCAGCAGATCCTGATCGCCGTAGTTAGCAACGCCGTTGTTCAGTTTTTTACCTTTAGACTGCAGGTAAGCAATGGACGGACGCAGACCGAAGTCGAACTGGTACTGAGCAACTGCTTCAAAATTCTGCGCTTTATCAGCAAAACCATAGGCCTCAGAGCTGCTGCTGCCGCCGAAACGGGTGGCGTTATAGGTCTGAGAGTACTGTGCAGCCAGATAAACATTATTGGCATCGTATTTCACGCCGCCAGAGTAAGTGGTCGCACGATCGCCGTTACCATAGATGAACGGCTGGTTGTTTTGATCGGAGGTACGCTTCGAGCTGGCTACTGCACCACCCACGCTCATTCCGTAACCCATATCATAAGTTACAGAACCGCCGAAACCGTCACCGTTCTGACGCAGAACGCTACGGCCGACTGAATCTTCACCGCTGGTGTTACCATTGCTGCCCTGGTACTGTACGGCGAAGTTCAGACCGTCAACCAGGCCGAAGAAGTCGGTGTTACGGTAAGTTGCGACACCGTTAGCACGTGATTGCAGGAAGTTGTCTGCACCGTAGGTATCACCACCAAACTCAGGCAGAACGTCGGTCCATGAAGTCACATCGTAAACGACGCCGTAGTTACGACCATAGTCGAAAGAACCCGCTTCGTTAAATTTCAGGCCAGCAAAGCCAACACGGGTCCAGGAGTCATTTGTATTTTCATCGGTGTTGCCCTGAACCTGATATTCCCACTGGCCGTAACCGGTGAGCTGATCGTTGATCTGGGTTTCGCCTTTGAAGCCGAGACGAACATAGGTCTGGTCGCCATCGCTGCCTTTGTCATCAGAAAAATAGTGCAGACCATCAACTTTACCGTACAGGTCTAATTTGTTGCCGTCTTTGTTATAAACTTCTGCCGCATTTGCTGCGCCTGCTACCAGCAGAGCCGGTACCAGGAGGGACAGTGCTTTAACCTTCATGTTATTAACCCTCTGTTATATGCTTTTATATGCTTTTTTTTTAGTTGCCACTGCTTTACGGATTATTGATTGCCTGCTAACCCGTCGGCAAAACCATTTTGCGACAAAATACAGAATAATCCAACTGGAATATGATACTAAAACTTCTAAGGTGTTTCATTTTTCCGCTTAAATGTTTCATTTTGTAAATTTATGGGAACTTTTCTTCGCTGCAAATAGCTAAAGGAATTAGCACGAATAATCAAAATTAATTTATTTAAAATTAAAATCATGCACTTAAGTTAAAACCCGTGCATAGCACTGATTGCCAAAAAAAATTCGCCTGGTACGACTAGAATAGATACCGCTATCATCATTAACTTTATTTATTACCGTCATTCAGTTCTGAATGTCTGTTTACCCCTATTTATACCGGATGCTTCGCGTCCGGTTTTTTTTACCCTTCTTTACATTACTCCGTTAAAAACATGTTATCTAAAAGAAATAATAATGACTATTAACTAATCACTCTAATAACCATCCGTGATAATTACCGCTTCGTCGGCCTGCTTAATTGTCTTTGATATTTCGTGCGATCCCCGCCCTTTGTTTGGCGAGTTCGCCTCCTTAGCGACGCATTGCCGGGCATTGAGGTGAGACTCATCTTTCCCGTTATGCCGTTAAAAAGTCCGTAACTGACTTGTTAAGAATATGGAATTTCATCCATTACCCTTTATACTGCCAGCTGTACAAAATCATGCAGCATAAAGACTTACACCAGGTTGCTGGTGTTAGTGGACAGCAAAACATGGTCAACCCAGTTTCTCAGTTGCGCTAAGGCCCTGAGCTTTTCTTTATTTGAGTGCGGTAATAATGGGTACAGATGCAAAATGAGTCAGCCTGATACAATGAGTCCTTCAAAGTTCTCCCTGATGCCAGCAAGCCTGACACGCTACTTTCTATTACTCATCATTGTATTACTGGTAACAATGGGTGTAATGATCCAGAGCGCCGTTAACGCCTGGCTCAAAGATAAGAGTTATCAGGTTGTCGATATCACTCATGCTATTCATAAACGGGTCGATACCTGGCGCTACGCGACCTGGCAGCTCTATGACAACGTTGCGGCTACGCCGCTGACGCCGGGAGAAGCGCTTCAGGAAACTCGTCTGAAGCAGGATGTCTACTATCTCGAAAAACCGCGCAGAAAAACAGAAGCGCTGATCTTTGGTTCCCATGACGGCTCGACGCTGGAAATGACCCAGCGCATGTCGACCTACCTGGATACGCTATGGGGAGCCGAAACGGTACCCTGGTCGATGTATTATCTGAACGGTCAGGACAATAGCCTGATCCTGGTCTCAACGTTACCGCTTAAAGACCTCTCATCCGGCTTTAAAGAATCGAATGTCGGGGTGGAGGTTGATTCACGTCGTGCGGAGATGTTACAGCAGGCCAATTCACTGGATGAACGCGAGAGCTTCTCCGGCCTGCGTCGTCTTGCCTGGCAAAACGGTTACTACTTTACCCTGCGCACCACCTTTAACCAGCCGGGACACCTGGCGACGGTAGTGGCCTTCGATTTACCGGTAAACGATATTATCCCGCCCACCATGCCGCTGGACAGTTTCCGTCTTGAGCAGGACAATGCGTCTTCTGCCCTGCGCACGACTGAAAAAGAAGCAGCCGATAGCGCCAGTGTAAATCTGAATGGTACGCGTATAGAAATTACCTCGGCCATTAACTCCACTGGTATGCGACTGGTGTGGCAGGTGCCTTTCACCACGCTGATGCTGGACACCCTGCAAAACATCCTCCTGCCGCTCCTGCTCAATATTGGCCTGCTGGCGCTGGCGCTGTTTGGCTATACCACTTTTCGCCATCAGCCGGTCCGTCAGCAGGGCGTGCCATCCTCCCCTGCCGTGGCCAGTAATGAACTTCGGGCGCTGCGTGCCATTAATGAAGAAATTGTCTCTCTGCTGCCACTGGGTCTGCTGGTCCACGATCTGGAATCCAATCGTACGGTGATGAGCAATAAAATTGCCGACCACCTGCTGCCGCACCTTAATCTGCAAAATATTACCAGCATGGCGGATCAGCATCAGGGTGTTATTCAGGCGACCATTAATAATGAACTGTATGAAATTCGCCAGTTCCGCAGCCAGGCGGTGCCGCGTACGCAGATTTTCATCATTCGCGATCAGGATCGCGAAGTTCTGGTCAGCAAAAAGCTTAAACAGGCCCAGCGGCTGTATGAAAAAAATCAGCAGGGGCGCATTGCCTTTATGCACAATATCGGTGAAGCGCTAAAACGTCCTGCCAGAGCGCTTGCCGCCGAAGCGGCGATATTACCATCCGATGAAAATCGCAAACTGGCTCATCACGCCGATATTCTGGTGCGGATGATTGACGAGATCCAGCTGGCCAATATGCTGGAAGATGGCAGCTGGCAAAGCGCTTCGCGTGAGTTTTCGATTCAGGAATTGATCAATGAAGTTGTGCCGGAAGTACTGCCGATGGTCAAACGTAAAGGCCTGCAGTTACTGATTAATAACAGCCTGCCTGCCAGCGAACAGCGCTACGGCGATCGGGATGCCTTACGCCGTATACTGCTGCTACTGATCCAGTACGCCGTTACCGCCACGCAAATTGGCAAGATTACGCTGGAAGTAAGCGCCGATGAATCCGCGGAGGATCGCCTGACATTCCGCATTCTGGATACCGGAAACGGCGTTTCCTCGCGAGAAATCGACAATCTGCACTTCCCGTATCTTAACGACACGCAGGCCGATTCTTACGGTAAAGCTAATGCGCTGACCTTCTGGCTGTGCGATCAGCTGGCACGCAAACTGGGTGGGCATCTCAATATCAAATCCCATGATGAGCTGGGTACGCGCTATTTGCTGCACGTAAAAATGGCTGCCAGCGCGCCGGAAGAAGAGGCCGACGAGCGCCTGCTGGATGACGTAGTGGCAATGATAGACATCACCTCCAGTGAAATCCGCAGTATCGTGGTCAGACAGCTCGAAAACTGGGGAGCAAACTGCATTTCCCCGGATGAAAGAGGAGGGAGTCAAGAATTTGATCTCTTTTTAACAGATAATCCGTCTAATCTTACAGCCTCGGGCTTGCTTTTAAGCGATGATGAGCCTGGCGTGCACCAAATTGGCCCTGGTCAGCTTCAGGTCAATTTTAATATGAGTAATGCCATGCAGGATGCCGTCCTGCAATTGATAGAAGAGCAGCTGGCTCAGGAAGAGAGTGTAGAGTCCCCCGGCGCAAATACTGATAACGCCGAACTGCACGCCAGCGGCTATTATGCGCTGTTTGTGGACACAGTACCGGATGATGTTAAGAAGTTGTATACTGAAGCGGCAACGGATGATTTCGCTGCGCTGGCGCAGACGGCTCATCGTCTGAAGGGAGTATTTGCCATGCTTAATCTGGTGCCCGGCAAGCAGCTATGTGAAACGCTGGAACATGTCATTCGTGAGAAAGACTCTCCAGGAATAAAAAAATACATCAGCGACATTGACGCTTACGTCAAGAGCTTACTGTAGCAAGGTAGCCTTATAGATGAACAACATGAACGTAATTATTGCCGACGATCATCCTATCGTCCTGTTCGGTATTCGTAAATCACTGGAACAGATCGAATGGGTGAACGTTGTTGGCGAATTTGAAGACTCCACAGCGTTGATAAATAACCTGCCGAAGCTGGACGCTCATGTGCTGATCACCGATCTTTCCATGCCAGGCGACAAATATGGCGACGGGATCACTTTGATCAAGTATATCAAGCGCCATTTTCCCGGCATTTCTATCATTGTCCTGACAATGAATAATAATCCGGCGATCCTCAGTGCAGTACTGGAGCTGGATATCGAAGGGATTGTTTTAAAACAGGGTGCACCGACCGATCTGCCGAAAGCCCTGGCCGCGCTGCAAAAAGGTAAGAAATTTACGCCAGAAAGCGTTTCGCGCCTGCTGGAGAAAATCAGTGCCGGTGGTTATGGTGACAAACGTCTGTCGCCAAAAGAGAGTGAAGTGCTGCGTCTGTTTGCCGAAGGTTTTCTCGTAACGGAGATTGCCAAAAAGCTGAACCGCAGTATTAAAACAATCAGCAGCCAGAAAAAATCTGCCATGATGAAACTGGGCGTTGAGAATGATATTGCTCTGCTCAACTACCTTTCTTCCGTGACGCTGTCTTCTGCCGATAAAGACTAATCTCTCGTCACCCCGGCACTCTGCCGGGGTGATTCTTGCTACTCTCTCGCCTTTCTGACGCGACTTGCATAGGTTGTTAACGTCTGCTTTAGTACATCCAGCGTTACCGGTTTCGACAGGCAGCTATCCATTCCTGACTCCAGACAACGCTGCCGCTCCTCGGCCAGCGCATTGGCCGTTACGCCAACGACCGGCAACGTCAGACCAAGCTGGCGAATACGCTGGGTCAGCCGATAACCGTCCATATTCGGCATGTTTACATCGCTCAGAATAATATCAATGTGGTTTTTACTGAGCACATTGAGCGCATCGACCCCGTCATTTGCCGTTTTACACTGATAGCCCAGCGATCCCAGCTGATCGGCAAGCAAGCGCCGATTGATAGGATGATCGTCCACCACGAGGATCATCATGTCGTCATTGGCCGCAATGGCAGCATCGCTGGTCGGTGATGATGAATCACTTTGCGCGTTCTCAATATCAAGGCTGTAGATCTTCGCCATCAGCGCCATCAGTTCGTGCGGTGAGGCCACACTGTGTACCCATTTACCCGGCGATCGCTCCAGCGGAATACCGATATGACGGCGGCAGAAGGCGATCACGGCCCGACCGCTCCATTCTTCCGGAGCCTTTTCATCGGTGATCAACGTATCCTCGTAGTCCGGATATTGACCTTCATAACGCGCGACCCGTACGCCATAACGCGATAGCAGATTCTCCAGAAACAGATACAGTGATGCGTTACGTACTGCCAGCCAGCAGCGCTTTTCACTCAGGCCGCTAAGCGCAATCTCCGGCATGGCTTGTGTGCCGTACAGCGGAATACGGATAGTAAACTGGCTGCCCATACCCGGCTCGGTATCGACAGAAATATCTCCATCCATCATACCAATCAGTTTTTCACAAATAGCCAGCCCCAGCCCGGTCCCCTGGAAGTTACGCTGCACGCCCGTGCCAACCTGGAAGAAAGGATCGAACAGGCGAACCACCTCTTTCGCCGGAATACCCACGCCGGTATCGCGCACGCGAATGGACAAGTAGTTATCTTTACACCCGACGTGCAAAATAATGCAGCCGGTATCGGTAAACTTAATCGCATTACTCAGCAAGTTAGAAATAACCTGCTGTAAACGCATCGGATCGCCCTTCATTTCCAGCGGGACGTCAGGCTCCACAAAGCAGTACAGACCTAGCTGTTTTCTTACCACCAGCGGCAGATAGTTGGCGGTAATGTGGCTCATCACTTCGCGCGGTGAAAATTCGCGCGGTTCAATTTTTAACTGCTCGGATTCGATTTTTGAGAAGTCGAGAATATCGCTGATAATCTTGAGTAGCAGACCGGACGAGTTATTCATCGCCGTGACCAGCCGGTCAACGCCTTTCGGTAATTCTTTAGTTTGCAGGAGATCGAGGTTGCCGATAATACCGTACAGCGGAGTACGCAGTTCATGGCTTACCGTCGCGAGGAACATCGATTTCGACTGGCTGGCCTGCTCGGCGGCGTGGGCCATTTCCTGCAAAGATTCTTCCATTTTGACGCGGGATGATACGTCCACCAGCACACAAATTGCGACGTTTTCATTGCGATAGCGCGAATGAACAAAGCTAATTTGCAGGTTGGTATTATTGCTGGTCAGAACGTCGACAAAGTTAACCTGCTGGCCGCAAATAATCTGCGTCAGCCGCTGGCGATCTTCATGAGTAAGCATGTTGAGATAGTCATGCGCCAGTTCATTACTCAGAATGTTGGTGCCGTCGAGGGTGCGTAAAATACAGATCCCGACCGGCGCGGAAGCCACAATTTTTCGGTTAAACTGCTCGTGTTCCTCCAGCCGCTGCGCATCGGTTTCTGCCGGAATAAACAGCCTGCGCTCGTAGGCACGGGCCAGCCAGAACAGACCAATGGCAACCAGAATATTCAGCAGTGCGGCATTCATCATTAATATGCGAATGCGTTCCAGCACGGCGTCAACGGGCACCGAATAGACAATGCTTAACGAGGAAGGCAGCAGATTTTTCTTCAGTACCAGTTCATGATAGCCAGAGGTATAACCAAACCACATCCGCTCCTGCATCCAGCGGGGATCAATTTGTGGCGTGTTCTCCTGTCCGGTCAGAGAAATTAAGGTATGACCTGTTTCATCAAGAACAGTTACCCCTATTGGCAGGTTACCCGGCGTAAAAAAGCTTTCCATTCGGATGGTCTGCTCAACGCCCAGCAGTGCCTGAAGGCGGTTGCCCAGATAAACCGGGGTCAGCGCATAGAAGTACCCAACGTCAGGACGCGGTCCACGGCTGACCCAGAAAAGGTTATTTCCCCGCTCTTCCTGTGGCGCACTGCGATATTTCATAATGCGCTCGTGCAGCGCGCTTAACGCTTCATCACGTTCAACAGGAATATCACGCAGGCCAAAATTGGCCATGCACAGATTGTCACCGCCAATCAGAAAAACGCGATTCAGATCGTAGGCGGCAGAAAAATTATCCCGCCAGTAGCGCATAAACCACGCCATTGACTCCAGCGAGCCGCGCCATGCGGTTCCCATAGCAGAACAGTCGGAGTCAGGAAACAGCGGCGCAAACTCGGGCACGTTTATATCAGTAAGATGGCTTCGCCCGGCCATAACACCATTTTCAGCGCTAAGACGGTTCTCAGCGATATATTTCAGCTCCTTTATGACATCAGAGGTTCGCTGAATATAGCGCTGCGCCTGATCGGCATTCAGGGCAAACTCCTGGTGAATTTCAGCCTCGCGGCTGTGCAGGGCGTTGACGATATAAAACACAGAGGCCAGCGCGATAAGCAGCCATAACAGTAGCGCCAACACGCGGAACATATAGCGCGAAATTTTGAGCGTGCTACGAAAAGAAGCAAGGTATTTCAAAGGAAGCAGCCATCAGAACAATCGGGATGGAAATAAAGTAGCGGTAAAACACGCTACCCGCAACGGCGATAAAAAGGGCTGGAAGATCCAGCCCTTTTTCTACGCATCAGACGTTGTATATCAAGCAGTAATAATTACTCTTCGGCGTCGTCCGCAGCATCATCTTCAGCGTCTGCCTCTTCGGCATCGGCTTCCGGAACGATATCCTCGTCCCCTTCTGCAACGCTACCGTCGATAGAGTCCAGTTCTTCATCATCAACCGGCTCAGCGACACGCTGCAGACCCACGACGTTTTCATCTTCCGCGGTACGGATGAGGATCACGCCCTGCGTATTGCGGCCAACCACGCTGATTTCAGATACGCGCGTACGCACCAGCGTACCGGCATCGGTGATCATCATGATCTGATCGCTATCCGTTACCTGCACCGCACCAACAACAGAGCCGTTACGCTCGGTCACTTTAATGGAGATAACGCCCTGCGTACCGCGAGACTTCGTCGGATACTCGTCTTCAGCAGTCCGCTTACCGTAACCGTTTTGCGTGACGGTCAGAATAGCCCCTTCCCCACGCGGCACAATCAGCGAAACGACTTTATCGACGCCGGCAAGTTTAATCCCGCGTACCCCGGTCGCTGTACGGCCCATGGCACGTACGGCATTCTCCTTAAAGCGCACCACTTTACCGGCAGCAGAGAACAGCATGACTTCATCAGAACCGGAGGTCAGATCCACGCCAATCAGCTCGTCGCCGTCGTTAAGGTTAACCGCGATAATACCGGCAGAACGCGGACGACTGAACTCGGTCAGCGCCGTTTTCTTCACCGTACCGCTGGCGGTAGCCATAAAGACGTTAACGCCTTCGGCATATTCGCGGACCGGCAGAATAGCCGTAATGCGCTCATTGGCTTCCAGCGGCAGCAGGTTGACGATAGGACGTCCACGTGCGCCACGGCTCGCTTCCGGCAGCTGGTAGACTTTCATCCAGTAGAGACGCCCGCGGCTGGAGAAGCAGAGGATCGTGTCGTGGGTGTTGGCCACCAGCAGACGGTCAATAAAGTCTTCTTCTTTGATACGGGCGGCTGATTTACCTTTGCCACCGCGACGCTGTGCTTCGTAATCCGTCAGCGGCTGATATTTCACGTAACCCTGATGAGAAAGTGTGACGACCACATCTTCCTGGCTTATCAGATCTTCGATATTAATATCCGCGCTGTTGGCGGTGATTTCGGTGCGGCGCGCATCGCCAAACTGTTCACGAACCAGCTCCAGCTCTTCGCGGATCACTTCCATCAGACGCTCGGCGCTGCCCAGAATGTGCAGCAGTTCAGCAATTTGTCCCAGCAGATCTTTATACTCGTCGAGCAGTTTTTCATGCTCAAGGCCGGTCAACTTCTGCAAACGCAGATCGAGGATTGCCTGGGCCTGCTGTTCAGTCAGATAGTACTGGCCGTCACGCACGCCAAACTCAGGTTCAAGCCATTCAGGACGTGCAGCGTCGTCACCGGCACGTTCCAGCATGGCCGACACGTTGCCCAGCGCCCACGGCTGCGCGACCAGACCCGCTTTTGCTTCAGCCGGGGTCGGCGCGCGACGAATCAGTTCGATGATAGGATCGATGTTCGCCAGCGCAATCGCCAGTGCCTCAAGGATATGAGCACGATCGCGCGCTTTGCGCAGTTCAAAAATGGTACGACGGGTAACCACTTCGCGACGATGACGAACGAAAGCCGCAATAATGTCTTTCAGGTTCATGATCTTCGGCTGGCCATGGTGCAAAGCAACCATGTTGATACCGAAAGAAACCTGAAGCTGAGTCTGCGAGTAGAGGTTGTTAAGCACTA